>JACCDP010422135.1_pt1 | contig 61698 bp, 46 predicted proteins | sample 7445841 | NCBI WGS metagenome assembly JACCDP01 (sample SAMN15323441, study PRJNA562643) | freshwater metagenome | isolation source: river surface water | place: USA:Blue River Watershed | collected 2017-08-17 | reverse complement strand
TGTAGGGGCTTTCGGAGGAAAGCACCTTAACGCCGTTGGCCTTCAGTTCGAGGAATCCGTGCTTCACCGCGAGCACCGCGGTCTGCGGGGTATCGACCTGCAGAAACGTGCGAAACGTGCGCGTGGTGGTCGGGCGATTCTTCGCCTTCCGCTTTTGTTCGGGGGTCGCGTAGGGGTTCAGTTCTCCCTCGCCGGTCTCGCCGAGATCGATCCAGTGGCGCAGGCGCGTTTCCGGCGCCACGGCGAGCACGGGCACGGAACGACCGACGCGTGATTCGGTGCCCGCGGCGAGGTCGGCCAGCATCTGTTTCTCGGCGATCTCCACGGCGTGGAGGTGGGTGAGCGCCGCCTCGAGGCCCGGGCGTTGGGGGCGCAGGTGGGCGACGACGTTGATGGCGGCCATGCGGACCCGCGGATGCGCGTCACCGGCGGCGCTTTGGAGCCGCGTGGCCAGATCCGGCAGGCGGTCGGCGGTGAACCTCAGCAGCATGACGCTCGCGGCGCGCGTGAGCGGATCGTTCGAGCGCGCCAGTGCGTCGAGCCACGCGGGCCGCGCCTCGCCGGCGGCCGCGAGCACCCATGAGGCTTCGAGGCGGGTTTGATCCCCCTCCACGGATCCCGGTGCGAGTGTCGCGACCCGCCGCTCGAGTTCGGCGAAGGCCTCGGGTCCGAGGCGGCGGAGCGCGATTCGGGCGTGGTGGCGGACGAGATTCTGCGGATGCGCGAGCAGTGCGGCCAGTGCCGCCGCGGAGGCGCCCTCGATGCGCGGCCAGTCGCGGGAGACCGGCTTGCCGGTGTGCGTCACGCGCCAGATGCGGCCGCGCTCGTGGTTCCATTGCGGGTCGCGCATCGCGTGCTGCGCGTGGCCGATGATGAGGCTGGAGAAGTCCGAGACGTAGAGCGCGCCATCGAGTCCGAACTCCACGTCGACGGGACGGAAGGTGCTGTTCTTCGAACTTAGCACGTCGAGGCGCGAGGCGGCGACGAGCGAGCCCGCGGACGCGGAGGGAGCGGAGAGCGAAACCGTGTAGCTGCCCAGCAGCGCGGCGGTCGCATAGCCCTGCTGCAGCTCGGCGGGGAAATTCGGGCTCGAGATCACGCTGAGGCCCGAGCCTTTCGCGTAATTGAGCACCGTGGCTGTCCCGTAAGGGTGGTAGACGCCGCCGGGGGTCCACGTCAGGCCAAGTCCGTCGATCAAGTGGCCGCCCCCAAATCGTTGGAGCAGGTTGCCGTAACCGTCGAACGACACCTTCCAGGGGTTGGGCGTCAGCGTGCGCCACTCGGGTGCCACGCGGCCGCTCCGCGGGTCGAGGCGGTAGGTGGTCGAGTCGATGCCGCGCACGACGCCGAAGGGCGTCTCGAACTGCGAGCGGTGGAAGACGCCGTCGGCGAAAATCACGGAGCCCATCGGGTCCGTGGCCACCATGCCGCCGTGGTGCGAGTCGGTGACGTCGACGCCGCGGAGGAGTTCGGAGCGCGTGTCGGCTCGGCCGTCGCCGTCGGTGTCGTTGAGCACGAGCAGGCGCGGCTGGGACGACACGATCACCCCTCGCTCGTGGAACGCGACGCCGTCGAGCGCGTCGAAGCCGCCCGCGAACACGGTGCAGGTGTCGGCACGTCCGTCGCGATCGGTGTCCTCCAGGATCAGGATCTGGTCCGCCGGGCGTTCGCCGGGGATGGTGTGCGGGAACGACGGCATGGTGACGACCCAGAGCCGGCCGCGGGCGTCGAAGCTCATCTGCACCGGGTTACGCAGCTCGGGGAATTGCGTCTCGGACGCGAAGAGGTTCACCGTGTAGCCGTCGGCCACGACGAGTTCCTTCTGCAGGTCGGCGGGGGCGCGGACGGTGCCGCCGGGGAAACGATAAGGTGTTTCCTTGCCGGGCCCGAGGGTTGGCAGGGATGGCTCCGGGAAGTCGGCGAGCCGCGCCCCGTGCCGGGAGGCGATGCCGTGGACCGTGTCCTCGGCTAGGGCGAGGAGTTGGTGATAGCGGGGCAATTCGGCGGCGGCCTCCTCGGGCCGCTTGCGGACGCCGTAGTAGAGCGCGGCGTTCTTGGGGCGGGTGAGCTCGGCGTTGTAGCGGTGCTTGCGCGCGGCGGCCGCGGCCACCTCCTCGACGCGAGGAGGTTCGGCGGAGGCGAGCCCGCCAAGGCCGGCGAGCGCGCGGGCGATCACGGCCCCGAGCCCGCGGGAGCCCTCGGCGTTGAGATGGATCCCTTGTTCGGTGAGCGGCTGCGGCGCCTTCGCGAACGCCTCCGCGCTGGAGGTGAATAGGTCCACGAAGTGCGCCCCGCGCGCGACGGCGATCTCTCGCACCGCCGCGGCGTAGGCGGCGACGTCGGAGCGGCGCGCGGCGGCGCGCGGATCGCTCCGCTCGTCGGGCGCCGCCGGCGCGAGCAGCACCACGCGCGCCCCCGGGTGCAGCCGGTCGACCTCGCGCAGGAAGGTCTCGTAGTGGCGGCGGAAGTCGGGGAGGCCGGCGGGCCCGGCGAATGACTCGTTGGCGCCGAACCCGAGCACGACGACGTTGGCGGGCCACGCGGCGAGCAGGCCCTTCAGGTGCTCCACGTAGCCTTCCGGTCGCAGGCGGTGGCCGACCTCGTCGCCGGTCCACGCGAGGCTGCGTACGCGGAGCTTCTTGCCCGGGTGAGCGAGCTGGAGTTGCGCCTCGAGGTGACCCGATTCGAGCAGGCGTTCCACCATCCCGCCGCCGTAGAATAGGAACGTGTCGCCGGCGCGCGGCTCGAGGGCGGAGGCCGCGGTGCGCGGCGCGGCCGCGGGAGTGACTCCGCGCTGAAACGCCGGGCGCGGCTCGAGCGGAGTCACATCGGCTTGGGCCGGGATCTTTCCCTCCAGGCCGGTGGTCCAGTAGACGGCGTTGACGAACAGGCGGCGCAGACCCGCGCTGGCGAAGTCCGCGGTGCCCGCCATCGCACCGCCGTTGGTGAAGGTGACGACGCGGCCGCGCGCGCCGGTCGGGCGCGTGTGGGTCCAGACGACCGGCAGCATCGGCTCGTTGGGACGGATCATGCGCCGCCATTTGGGATTGAGTTGCTCGCCGGTGACCGGAGGCGATTCGGGTGACATGCCCTGCAGAACCTCGCCGAGCAGGACGGGTGTGCAGCCGTCGGGCAGCGGCAGGAGGACCTCGTAGACGTCGGTCGGACCCCAGATCTCCCCGTCGCGGATTCCGGTGAGCAAGGGATGGCCGGCCGCTCCCGGGGCGAACCGGCCGCGCGTCGATTGCTTCCCGTGCAACCCCCAATGGTTCCGGTGGGTGGCGCCGAGCACCTGCCGGCCGAAGCCGCCCTCGGAGCCGGGCGCGGAGTGGTTCCATTCCCAGCGCGCGAACGTCGTGGACGCCCCGGCCGGATGCGTGGCGGCGGAGAAGCTGCCGAAAGCGTGCGTGGCGGTGCGCACGCCGATCACCGGACGACCGGAGGCGAGGTAGGCGTCGATGTGGCGCATCTGCGCGTCGGGGAGCACGCGGAAGCGGGTGAAAACCACCATCAGGTCGGCGCGTTCGAGCGCCTCCAGCCCGGGCAGGTTGTCGCGCCGCTCCGGTTCGATCACGCCGGTTCCGGGATTGATCGAGAAGAGCACGGTGCAGTCGAAACCGTGCCGCGCGGCGAGAATCCTCGCGAGCATCGGCATCGATTCCTCGGAGCGGTATTCCTCGTCGCCCGTCAGAAACACGACCCGCTTGCCGGCGCCCGGAGCGGAAGGATTGCCCGGGAAAAACACCCACGGATCCCCGGCGGCCCGGAGGAACGGAAGCACGGCGAGCAGCAGGATCGCGGCCCGGAGAGGAAACGACGGCGGCGGAAAAAAGTTCATGGGAAATCGGCGATCGCGGGGCATGGCGGTGAAAGCGACGAACGCCCGGGCCCGCAAGTTCGCTCCGGCCGTCCCGGAGTCACCTCAAACCGGGGTGCGGTGGAGGAAGGCGGGGGCTGTCGAAGCGACTGAATCGGTGCCCGCTTCCGGCGGGGCGCGCGGCCGGTTTCAGAGGGAGAAGTTCGCCGTCAGCGAGATGATCCGCGGGTTGTACTGGTAGGTGAAGTAACGGACGGTGCCGTTGGTGTTGCGGAGGAGCTTCAGGACGGCCTGGCGATCGAAGAGGTTGGAGACGTTGAGCTGCAGCGACGCCTGGGTGCGCCGGGTGGGTTTGAACGGAAAGACCATGAAGGCGCTGTTCTCGAGGCGGTCAGGGTAGTAGTAGATCTTCCGTTTCCCGCCGTCGGCGGCGTCGGTGTACGGGTAGGCGCGGAATCCGAGCTGGTAGACGGTGGCGAGCCCGAGCACGAGCCCGCGGAGGCGACCTTCGCCGACCTGGAAGCGGTTGATCACGCTGAACGAGTGCTCGGCGTAGCCGGTGGTGGGTTCGCCCGCCTTGCGCACGATGATGTCGGCGACGGGCGGCGTGAAGCCCAGCTGGTGGGCGGAGATCGGCAGACCAGTGCGGAGGGTTCCCACTCCGGTCGTGCGCAGCCGGAGGGACTCGGCGTTGAGGATCTGGCCGGAGTCAGGATCAAGCTGCGCCGCGTAGGGTCCGCCGGCGGTCTTCATCATCGCGATCGAGAGCGGCACCGTCGGGGAGTTCGGGTCCGATGGGTCGGAGGGAACGAGCAGCGGGGTGAGCGCCCCGGAGGAGGATTTCACGGCGACGACCGACTGGCCGCCGACAGTCGTCGTGTTGAACTCGTCGTTGTACATCACCGGCAGGGTGACGTTGCTGCGCTCCGACCCGTTGGCCTGGGTGAAGCTGACGGTCACCTGCCACGGCTTCAGGGGACGGGCGGAGAGGCTGGCGCTGAGGCCGTCGGAGATCTTGTTGAACACGAACCCGGGGCCGCCGTTGCGCCCGTTGATGCCGTCGGGGTCGACGTCGTTGCGCACGCTGCCGAGCGAGCCGGTGAAGTTCTCCGCCTCCGTCACGTAATAGGTGACATTGCCGGAGAGACGGTGGTCCCACAGGGAAAGCTTGAGGCCGCCCTCGCGCGTGTTGCCGCGGCCGATCGGGAGGATCTGGTTGTAGACGTCGCGGTCGGTCGTGAAATTGATCTTCGAATTGGTCGAGTAGCTCGCGTAGGCGCGCACGCCGCGCACGGGCGTGTCGGCCACGACGCCGAAGGTCTGGCTGTCGTAGCTGATCGGCCCGCGGCTCACGAGGGTGGTGACGCGGATGGTGGAGGCGGTCTCGGAACGAAGGCCGACCATGGTGTCGATCCGGCCCTTCCAGAACGAGCTGGAGAGGCTGGCGCCGACGCTCTCCTCGAGGGTGTCGTCGAGGGTGTAGATGGTTGAACTGGGGGCGCCGACGGGGAGCGCGGTGGAGGTCGCGTTGATGGGACCGGAAAGGCCCAGCGGGTTGGCGGCGGTCTTCGGCACGGCGCCGGCGTAGACCTGGGGATGGAGGCGGTAGCGTTTGCCGTTGCCGGGATGGACGAGCTCCGTGGACGGCCAGGAAATTCCCCCGAACATGGTCCCGCTGAAGGCGGGCTGCCATGCGGCTGGCATCAGGATGCGCCCGGAGTCGCCGTTGGTGATGTTCGCCAGATTCTGGATCGTGTTGCCCGAAGCGTCGACCTCGTAGAACCGGTGTTCCTGGCGGTTGGTCCACGACTCCTGGTAGGAGTAAAAGCCGTTGAGGATGTGCTCGCCCCAGCGCCCGAGGTCGCGGCGGCCCACGGCGGTGAACTTATAGCCGCGCGCGCCCGTCCAGAACGGGCCGTTGTTGGGCACGGAGAAGATCGACCACTGCCGCCGCGGCGCGCCGTTGGCGTCGGTCCACAGGTTCAGCGGCGAGTCGGGGTGGTAGACGGCGGTGCTCGAGGGGGAGACCCCGTTGTTGATGCGCGCGTCGTGGGCGTAGCGGAATTGGAACGCGAGATCGGGGCGCGGGGTGACGTCGACCGTGATGGATTTCGACTGGTTGACCCAGTGCTGGCGGGCGAGCGGCCCGTGCATCGAGGAGTCGGTGGCGAAATTGATGAAGTTGTTGGTGAGCTCGATGCCGCCGACCCCGATGATGTACCGGGAAGCCTGGTTATCGAGGCGTTCACCGGTGGTGAGCAGCAGGTTGACGGGGGCGCGGACGGTGGACTCGCGCGAGTGCACCGCGGCGCGCTGGTAGTGGCGGTAGTCGGCGAAGATGTTGAGCCAACGGTAAGGGCGGAGGGTGACGGCGCCCTGGATGCCTTCCTGGTCCAGGCTGAGCAGCGGCCGCCAGTAGCGGTCGGCGCTCTTGAGGGCGTTAAAGCGGAAGGCGAAACGCTCGGCGCCCGCGTTCACGTCCATCGTGTAGCGCCGGGTGCCCTCGGAGTCGGCCATGGCGGTGAAGCGGTAGGTGCGCTGGCGCACGCGGGCGCGCTTGCTGTTGATCACGACGACGCCGCCGGCCTCGCCGGATCCGTAGAGCAGGTTGTTGGAGCCGTTGATGGCCTCAGCGCTCTCGACGTCGAAGGAGTTGAACATCGAGGTGGATGACCGCAGGAAGCCGTCCCGTCGTGGTTCGCTGATGGTGAAACCACGGCTGCTCAGCCCGCCCGGCTGCGCCTGGTCGCCGTCCTGCAGGCCGCGCTGGTCCTCGGTGCCGCCGCCGAACAGCATCGCGCCGAGGCCGCCGAAGTCGGAGAGCAGCTTGAAGACGTCGCCGCCGCCGAGCTCGTTCATCAGTGTCCGGTTGAGGATGCGGGCGTCGAGGGGCGACTTGTTGAGCGAGGTGCTCATGCCCGTGAGAGACGAGGTGTTGGTGGCTTCGTAGGTGTCGGTGGCGTCGCTCACCACCTCGAACGGCGACAACTGCACCGCCTTGTCGGCCGCGGCGGCGCCGCTGTTGGCCGGGACGGTCTGGGCCGCGGCGGGGCATGCCGCGGCGAGGAGAAAAAGGGCGGCGCGCTGGGCCGCGGTCGGAGCTGGAGACGGGAACATGGAGCAGGGGTTTGGCCGGCGGGAATCGCGCGGCAGGGTGCGACAAGTGAGTGGGATCGCGGGGCGTTCCCGCAATCCCGGTTTCGGTGAAACCGTTCACCCTCGGTCGCGGGATGAATGGCGCGCGGGCACGAAAAAGGCGCCCGTGGCCGGGCGCCTTTCTCAGGGCTGAGAGGGTCGGGGGCCGCGCCTCACTTGATCATGTCGGCGACAAAGGCGCGCTCCTCGACGAGCTCCTTGTTCGTCGCGGCGATCTTCGACTTGGCGAAATCGTCCATGGCGTGGCCGGTGATGACCTCGTAGGAGCCGGGTGCCGTGGTGCGCACGGGCATACCGGCCCAGACGTTGGCGTCGAAGCCGTAGAGGCCGTTCGATTTGACGGCGACCGAATGGATCGCTCCGGGGGTCATGAGGTCGCGCACGTGGTCGACCAGGGCGTTGGCGGCGGAGGCGGCGGAGGAGAGGCCGCGGGCGGCGATGATGGCGGCGCCGCGCTTGCCCACCGTCTCGCAGAACGGCCCCTGCAGCCAAGCGGTGTCGGTGATGACCGAGGTGGCGGGGCTGCCGCCGATGGTGGCCTGCGCGAACGCCGGGAACATCGTCGGGCTGTGGTTTCCGTAGATGAAGATGCTTTTTACCGTCGTGAGATCGGCGCCGGCCTTCTTCGCCAGCTGGGTTTGGGCGCGGTTCTGGTCGAGGCGCACCATGGCGGTGAAGCGCTCGGCGGGCAGGCGCTTCGCCTGCGAGGCGGCGATCATGCAATTGGTGTTGGCGGGGTTGCCGACCACGGCGACGCGGGCATCGGCCGCGGCCACGGCGTCGATGATGCGGCCCTGCTCGATGAAGATCTTGCCGTTGTCCTTGAGGAGATCGGCGCGCTCCATGCCGGGACCGCGTGGCTTGGCGCCGACGAGCAGGCACCAGTTGGCGTCCTTGAAACCAACGGAGGCGTCCGAGGTCTGGACGATGCCCTTGAGGAGCGGGAAAGCGCAGTCGTCGAGCTCCATGGCGACGCCCTCGAGGGCCTTGAGGGCCTTCTCGATCGGTGCCTCGATGAGTTGGAGGATGACCGGCTGGTCGGGGCCGAACATCGCGCCCGAGGCGATGCGGAACAGGAGCGAGTAACCGATCTGGCCGGCGGCGCCGGTGACTGCGACACGGATGGGGGTCTTCATGGTGGGAAAGGTCTAGCGCGCGCGCTGGGTGGAACTCACGGCGGAAATCAGGGGCGGGTTGATTGTTTAGACGAAATGGGGGCCGGGCGCGTCGGAGCTAATTGTGAATCTTAAGGCGAAACTGGCAGGTGGCTCAGAACAGTTAACGACGAAAAACGCGGTGCGATCTTACGGAAACCAACCGCCAGTTCGTGAAGCCCGGTGTTGGTGTAGCCGAGGCTGTGGCCTCGGATTATTCCGTGGGCTCGTTCCGTGCCCCTCCAACCTGCCGTGGCCCTGCCCATCCCTCCGGCGTAATCCTCCTCCGACCCAACCGCGGGAGCACCCGCGGCTACATCGTAGGAATCTCCATTCATCGCCGGTTTAACCGCTTCAATCCGGTTCACGCGAACCGCGGGGCGAGGCGCGCGTGCAGTTCGCGGATGAGCGACTCGGTCGTGGCCCAGTCGATGCAGCCGTCGGTGATGCTCACGCCGCGGCGAAGCTTCTCCTTGGGCTGGGGGAAGGGCTGGTTGCCGGCGACGAGGTTGCTCTCGACCATCGCACCCATGATCGAGGTGTTGCCGGCGGCGACCTGATCAAGCACGGCGCGAAGCACGTCGGGTTGCAGCTCCGGCTTCTTCGCGGAATTGTCGTGCGAGCAATCGACGACCACCGAGCGGGCGAGCGCGGCCTTGGTCAGCGCGGCTTCCACCTCCGCGATATGCCGCGGGGAATAGTTCGGGCCTGCGGCGCCCCCGCGCAGCACCACGTGGCAGTCGGGGTTGCCGCGGGTCACGACCGCCGAGGCGCTGCCTTCGAGGTTGATGCCGAGGAAAGTCTGCGGCTGCGAAGCCGCTCGGATCGCGTTCACCGCCGCCTGCAGGCTGCCGTCGGTGCCATTCTTGAAGCCCAGGGGCATCGAAAGGCCGGAGGCCATCTGGCGGTGGGTCTGCGATTCCGTGGTGCGGGCGCCGATCGCGCCCCAGCACACAAGGTCGGCCATGTATTGCGGGGTGATCGGATCGAGAAACTCCGTCGCGGTCGGCAGCCCGAGGTCGATCACGTCACGCAGGAACGAGCGCGCCAGCCGCAGGCCCGCCGCGATGTCGTGCGAGCCGTCGAGATGCGGGTCCATGATCAGACCCTTCCAGCCCACCGTCGTCCGCGGCTTCTCGAAGTAAACGCGCATCACGACCATCACCCGGTCCGAAACCTCACGGGCGAGGGCGCTGAGCCGTCGGGCATAGTCGCGGCCGGATTCGAGGTCATGGATCGAGCACGGGCCCACGATCAGGAGGAAGCGTTTGTCGTCCGTGAAGATCAGCCGGTGGATGTCGCGCCGCGCGCGCACCACGAAATCCGCCTGGGCCTCCGTCTTTGGCAACTCGGCCAGCAGCGCGGCCGGAGAAGGCAGGGTGCGGGTCTCGACGACGTTGATGTCGGACGTTTTCTGCATGAACGGTCAGCTTGTCGCGGGGCTCTTGTCGCGCGCAAGCCCGGTGTCGGGACAAACCCGGACGTTTCTAGCGCAAAAAAAAGTGGCCGGCCGCTTACCCCTAAGCGGCCGGCCTTTGCTTTCTATGTTACCCCAAAACTCCCGCTAGGCGGGAGAAGTGTTAAACTTGATGTCCAAATGAATAGGTCCGATAGTCGGCAGGTCAAACAAAAGTTTTCAAATTCTACCACTTTTTTCGTAAGTTGTTATCTAACATGTTCTAAATGCCTATCACGTTTTCTACTCCAAGCGGTTTTTTTGAATGGTCGCCCGCGGCTTGGCTACGGGTCACGGGGCCGGATGCCCTTTTGTTCCTGCAGGGTCAGTTCTCGCAGGACCTTCGTATGCTGGCCGTTGCGGCTGCCGGGGCGGAGCCGGCGTATGGACTCTGGCTTACGCTGAAAGGAAAGGTGGAGGCGGATGGTTTCGTGTTCCGCGGCGAAGGTGCGGACGAGTTTTGGATCGGGAGTTATTTTTCACGGGCGTCGGTGATTCGCGCGCGGTTGGAGGGCTTCATCATCGCCGACGACGTCACGATCGAGGACCAAACGGGCGCGTGGGCCGGAATTACCTGGGTGGGTGAGGTTCCGGCCGCTCCGCCGGGGGTTTTCGCCTTCACCGGTCGGCGCGGGTTTCCCGTCTCGCGAGACTGGGTGTATCGCCGCGAGCCGCGTGCCGGCAGGGCGGGTGCGCGCCTCGAAGCGGAAACGGTTGAGCGGGCGCGGATCGCGGCGCGTATGCCCGCCGTGCCCGCCGATGCCGGCCCGGGCGATCTTCCCAATGAAGCCGGTCTGGATGCTGACGCCGTTTCCTACACGAAGGGGTGTTACCTCGGGCAGGAAGTGATGGCGCGGCTGAAGGCGATGGGTCAGGTGCGGCGTCGGTTGGTGCGGGTCACGGGGACAGGCTCCAGCCCGATCGCTTTGCCCGCCGCGGTGTTCGCGGGCGAACGCCAGGTCGGCGAAGTGCGCTCGGCGATTGCCGACGGCGCCGGCGGCTGGCTCGGCCTCGCGATGGTTTCCAACCTGCACGTGAAGGCGGACTCTGAGCTGGCGTTTTCCGCCATTGGGCCCGCTTCGCTACGGCTGCTCGACGCGCCATGAACGAGCTCGCGCAACTCACGGCCCTCTGCGAGCGGCTGGGCGCGCCGCCCGCTCAAGCGGCCTCCATGGCCGCGCAGTTGGCGAAACGCGCGGGTCAGATCGCGGTGGAACGCGGCGTGCCGCGCGAGGAGGCGTTGCGCGGTTTGCTGGAGGTGCTGGTCAAGGGCAGGGCGGGGGAAGTGCCGGCGCGTTTTGGCGGCCCCGCTTCCCCGCCGCCGCGCCAGGGTGAATCCGTTTGACCGGCCGACGGGCGGTTTTTTCCCTCCGCGCCAACCCCACCCCATGAACAAGGCCGCGTTGATCGAGGAAGTCAGGAAACTGCTGGCCGGTGACACCACGCGTGTCGCTGCCGAGCGCGCGACCGAGGCGGTGCTCGCCGCGATGAAGCGCGGGCTCAAGCGTGACGGCGAAGTGGCCGTCGCCGGTTTCGGCACTTTCAACGTCGCCAAGCTGCCCGCGCGGCTCGGCTTCAATCCCCACACGCGCCGGCCGATGCGGATCGCGGCCGTCAAGACGGTGCGCTTCCGCCCCGCGTCCGAGCTGCGGGCCCGCTCCTGAGCGGGGAATTTCGGTGTCGGACTATGCTGCGACTCCGCGAGCGGAGTGCGGTGGGTCTGAAACCGGGGATTTTCGCGTGGGTGGATGAGGAAAGCCCGAAACGATCGGGGCGAAATCTGGAAATCAGGAACGAGGGAAAACAGAGGTGCCTTGGAAGGATGTTTCGTTCGTCCGGCCTTTTGCTGCGGTGGTCGTACCGTGTAGCCGCGGGTGCTCCCGCGGAGGATGACGTGAGGTAGTACCGCGGAGCCTCGCCGAACCCCTCGACCTGCCGACCGCCTGCGTGGCCTGATTCGGCTTCCCCCGCGGCGCGCTCGACCTTCTCGTGGAGGCGGTCGATGAAATCCGAACTGCGGCACCGCTTCCGTTCCGTTCATGGCCGCGAGCCCGCGGTCATCGCGCGTGCGCCCGGGCGCATCGAGTTCATCGGCAACCACACCGATTACAACGGTGGCACGGTGCTGGGCGCCGCGATCGACCGCGGGGTTTGGGTCGGGGTTGCGCCGCGCGTCGACGGCCGGCGTCGCTTCGCCAGCGCGGCCATGACCGAGGTCGTGGAAACCGGTACGGACGCGCCGCGGCCTTTTGCCGGGAAAGACGCTTGGGCCAATTACCCGCTCGGCATGATCGTTTCCCTTGCGGCGGCCGGGGTCGCGATCCCCGCGGGTTTCGACTTTCTCGCGGTGTCGGACCTGCCGCCCGGCGCTGGGTTGAGCAGCAGCGCGGCGTTGGAACTCGCGTCGGGTCTCGCCTGCGCGCGCTTGGCGGGAGTGGAGCCGCCGCGCGGGACCCTCGTGCGGGCGGCGCGTCACGCGGAGAACCATTTCGTCGGCGTGCCGTGCGGGATCCTCGATCAGGCGGTTTCGGGTTTCGGCCGCCGTGGGCATCTCGTCCACATCGATTGCCGCGGCCCGGATTTCATGACTGTGCCGCTACCGCCGGGCACGGGATTCCGGATCTTCAACACCCACACGCGCCACGCGTTGGTGGACGGCCTTTACGCCGAGCGCCACCGCGAGTGCGGCGAAGCGGCCCGTGCGCTGGGCGTCGCGCTGCTCGCTGATCTCGATCCGGCCGGGCTGAAGGCGCGCTCCCGCGGCTTATCCGAGGGCCTGCTGCGGCGGGCGAGCCATGTGGTCGGCGAGATCTCGCGGGTCGCGGCGTGTGTCGCCGCGTTGCGGGCGGGACGGATTGACGACGCGGGCCGTTTGCTCACCGCCTCCCACGAGAGCTCGCGCACCTGCTTTGAAAACAGTACCCCCGAGCTCGATTTCCTGGTGGAGGAACTCGCGCGAACGCCCGGCGTGTTCGGCGCGCGGCTGACGGGTGGCGGCTTCGGTGGTGCGGTCATGGCGCTGGTGGCGGAACCGTTCGCCCCGGAATCGGCGGAACGCGTCGCGGCGGCCTACGCGGAACGCTTTGGCGCGCGACCCGACGTGCTCGCGGTGAGCACAGCTGACGGGGCCTCGCTCGAAACCCCATGAACCAAGCCGCCCTCGAGCGAGCGCGCCGTCTGTTGTGCGCGTTGCAGGATCACATCCGCGACACGCTGGTCGCCGCGCGCGCCCGGCAGGCGGGCCGCTTCGCGCGGGTCGCGGCGGTGACGGCCGCCGACACCATCTATCACGTGGACCGGCTCGGCGAGGCGGCGATCCTCGACTGGTTCGCACGGCATTGGCCGCGCGCGTGGCCGGTGGAGATCGTGATGGAGGGTCTGGAGGATGGTGCCGTGACTTTTCCCGCGGACACGCCGGTCAAGGGCACCGCATGGAAGTGCATCCTTGATCCGATCGACGGCACGCGTGGGCTCATGCACGACAAGCGCGCCGCGTGGAGCCTCGCCGGACTCGCGCCGCAGCGCGGGGCGCGTACGGCCCTTGGCGACATCATGGTTGCGGCGATGACCGAGTTACCGACCTCTAAGCAGGGCCGGGCTGACCAGCTGAGCGTGGTGCGCGGCAAGTCGGTGGTGGCGACCAGGATCGATCTCGCGACGGGACGGCGGCACCGGTGGCGTCCGCGTCCCTCGCGGGCGGATCATTTCGAGCACGGGTTCGCCTCGATCGCGCGGTTCTTTCCGGAGGGTAAGGCGTTGCTCGGTGCGTTCGAGGAAGCGCTGTGGCGCGAGCTCGGTTTGCTCGGGCAGCGCGGGGGCCAGCTGGTGTTTGACGACCAGTACCTTTCCACCGGAGGGCAGCTTTACGAGCTGATCGCCGGCCACGACCGCATGCTCGGTGACCTGCGTCCGCCGGCCTACGCGAAGCTCGGGCTCGGCGGCGCGGCGCTTTGCTGCCACCCGTACGATATCTGCGTGGAGCTCATCGCGCGCGAGGCGGGCTGCGTCGTCGAGGCGCCGGGCGGTGGTCCGGTCCGGGCCCCGCTTGATACCGTGTCCCCTGTGGCATGGATGGGCTACGCGAACCCCGCGCTCGCGCGAACCGTTCGCCCGGTGCTCCGGCGGCTGATGCGCGATATGTTTTGAGAAATTAAGATGGGTAAAGGTGTCGGAGCAGATCCAGGCTTTGGATACAGACGGCAGGGAAGTTCAACCCGAGGACCCGGAGGTGCGGTTGCGATTGGGTGATCACTGCCGGTTTCGGACCTGAAATGCTCCGCGGTGGGGCAACCGCGGATCTGCCCTGATGGCCTCGGATGAGGAGGCCATGGCTTGCTGTAGCCGCGGCTGGCGGCCGCGGACCATGCCGGGTCTGCGACGGCCGAAGGCGTTTCCGAAGGCTCCTGAGTTTAACCGCAGATTTCGCGGATGGCGCAGATGCGCAGGAAGCAGCCGAAGGCTTCCCGCTCTTGAAACCCCCAAGCCGGGGACAATCACGGAGGGACACCAAGGCGCACGAATGGGCCCGGGGTGCCTCGGTTGGCTCCTGTTCGTGGGCTGGGCTTAACAGGAGATAACGGAGGCCACGGAGATCAGCCCTCTGGTCTTCCCAGCCTCACCCGTCTTCTAGATCTTCCTCCGTCTTCCCGAACCCCCGGCCTTCCTGTTCAAACCCTCAGCTCCGTTGGCTCCGTTACCTCCTGTTCCATGCCCCCTCTCGATCAGCGTAAACCGGATCGACGAGGAGTCAGCACTTGGGCCTCCGTGCCCTCGGATTGATTCCTCGGTGTCCCCTTGGACCCTCAACCGGAACTAGGATCGGAATAAGATCGCGACGTCGGCAAACCAGGCGGCAACCGGGCCGCGGAGGAAAAGAAAGTGGAGCGCGCCGGCGACGGCGAGCATCGGACCGAACGGTACGTGGGCGCCGAACGCGAGCGGGGCGGTTTCGCCCTCCGGGGTTTCCGTCGGTGGTGCGACCGGTGCGCGGCGGCCGGTCGCACGCTGCCAGAGCCAAGCCGCGGCGAGCCAGACGGTGCCCACGGCCGCACCGCCAAAAACGGCGAACACGGCGCCCTGCCAGCCGCAGAACGCCCCGATCGCACCGACGAATTTCACGTCGCCGAAGCCCATCGCCTCACGGCGCAGCAACGTCTCGGCGACCAGCCCGATCCAGAGCACGAGTCCCGATCCGATCAGCAGCCCTTGCAGGGAGTCGGCGAGCGAGCGCAGGTGTCCGAGCGGAGCCGGCGCCGAACCGTGACCGTGGAGCGCGGGGATCAACGCGGAGAGCAGCAGCCCGACGACGCCCAGCCCGATCGTGAAGGCATCGGGAATGATGAAGTGATCGAGGTCGATGAACGTCGCCGCGATGAGGCAGCCGAGGAGCACCCAGCCGGCGAAGGCGACGGCGGGCGTGAAGCGAAGCCAGCAGGCGGTGAACAACGCCGCGGTGAGCAGCTCGACGAATGGGTAGCGGAACGAAAAAGGCCGGCCGCAGCAGCGGGCGCGCCCGCGCAGGAGCAGCCAGGAGAGCACCGGAATGTTGTCGTGCCAGCGAATCGGCGCGCCGCACCCGCAGCGGGAACCCGGCGTGACGATCGATTCCTCGCGTGGCAGGCGCAGGATGACGACGTTGAGAAAACTGCCGATGCAGGCACCGAAAACCGCGGCCGCGACCGGGAAAAACCACGGGAACGCGGCGTTGAACTGGGCGAAGTCGGCGGCCATGCGGCGCGGAAGTTCTGGCGCGGGCGGGTCTAAACATCACGCCCAAAGATGCCGCTCCTCAAGGGGTCAGGGCGGTCAGTGTTTCGGGGGACTTTTGACCCGGGCATCCGTTGAAACATTGAACGCCCTGACCCTTTGGGTCAGCGGGCGAGCGCGGCCCGCGCGGCCGTCGCCATCGCGGGCGCGGTGCGCGATGCGGACACGCCGCTCCAGATTTCGAGGGCCTTCGCACCTTGGTGGACAAGCATCGCGAGGCCGTTGGCGGTTGGGATTCCCCGGGATGCCGCGGCGCGCAGCAGCGCGGTCTCGGGCGGATTGTAGATCATATCGAAGACCGCCGCGGGCGCCGGTAGCACGTTGAGATCAAGAGGCAGCGGATCCGTCGCCTTCAGGCCGGCGCTGGTGGCATTGATCACGAGCGCCCCGGCGGGCAGTTGCCGCGCAAAGTCGGCCGACGCCGGTTCGAGCCCGGTCACCGGGATGCCTCCGGCCAGTGGCGCGAGCAGTTCGAGAAGCGAGTCGAGGTTGGTCCGCGTGCGGTTGATGAGCGTGAGCGAGGCGCAGCGGCGTTGGAGGCATTCGACCGCGGCCCCGCGCGCGGCGCCCCCGGCGCCGAGCAGCACCACGTGCGCGCCGGCGAGATCGCGGCCCAGGTTTTCGCGCAGCGCGGCGGCGAGGCCGTAGCCGTCGGTATTGAAACCATGCCAGCCGTCGGCGCGGCGGAGCAGGGTGTTCACGGCGCCGGCGGGGCGCGCCGCCGGGTCGACCGCGGCCATGCGACCGAACGCGAGGACCTTGTGCGGCACCGTGAGATTCACGCCGTGGAAGCCGCCGCGGTGCAGCAGTTCCAGCGCGCGGGGCAGGTCTTCCGGCGGCACCTCGAAACGGAAGTAGCGCCAGTCGGCGAAGCGAACGTCGTCGCGGGCCACGTCCGCCAGCGCGGCGTTGTGCATCGCCGGGCTCACCGAGTGGCGGATCGGGTGGCCCAGCACCGCAAGGGAGACGCCCGCGCGCGACCACTTCGCCAAATCGTCGAGGGTGAGCACGGGGTCCGCGGTCATCGGGCGCCGAGTGACGGATGCCGTCCGCGGGTTGTCAACGGGCCCGCCCTCGCCGCGTTTCTGGTCTCAGGCCTGCTGGCGGGAATGCGCCGCCTCGAACTCTCCGACGAGCTCCGTGAAGAGCCGCGCCCGCTCGGCATCGAGCGCGGCCTCGTAGTGGCGCGCGAGGTTGCGGCAGCTGCGGCAGAGCACCTCGGCGATGCTGGTCGGCGCGAGGTCGGAGGGTCGGAGACCGCCGGGCCGCGCGGTCAGAGCGTCGAGCACGTCGGCTGCGCCGCGGAACACGCCGCCTTCGAAGGCGTCGATGAAAAACGGCAGGCCGTCGGCGAAGCAACCGACGAGGAAATGCCCGGGGAGGCCGACCGGCTCCAGCTCGATGCCGGCGCGCGCCGCCACGAGCAGATAGACGACGCTCAGCGAGATCGGCAGGCCGGTGCGCCGCTCCAGCACCTGATCGAGGAAACTGTTCCGCGGATCCGTGTAGTGCTCGGTATTCCCGTGGAAACCCCACTCGTGGAATAGCACACGGTTCAGCGCACGGCACTTCTCGCGGGTGGAGGAGGGTTCCGCGATGAGCTCTCGGCAGCGCGCCGCCATCGCGTCGAGCTGCGCGCGGCAGGCGGCCTCGTCGAGCCGCGGGTTGGCGAGGCGGGCGAGCAGCAGGCTGCCGGCCTCGAGCTCGTAACGGCGCCCGCGGATATAGGCGCGGAATTCGGCGGCGGGATCGCAGAGACCGAGTTCCTCGAGGTATTCCAGCGCGTGGCGGGCGAGCTGGCGATCGCTGCCGCCCGCCACTTCGCGAAGCATGAAGCCGGCGGATCCTCCCAGCGCGGTGAAACGCGCCGCGAGGGCGCGGCGCACCCCCGGGCTCGGATCATCGAGCAGCGCGATCAGCGCGGCTCTTTCCGTGGCGGCGAGGGCGGTCGTTTCCACGCCGCCAGCCGAAATTCCTTTCTTCCCCGGCGCAACGGGGAAACCGCGCTCTGCCCGCGAGTCACCGCGCGCCGAACAGCGCCGTGCCGACGCGCACGATCGTGCTGCCGGCGGCGACGGCCGGTTCGAGGTCGCCGGTCATGCCCATCGAGAGTTCGGGGAGCGGTCGGCCGAAACGCGCGGCCAAATCGTCGCGGATGGTCCGCAGGGCGTCGAACGTCCGGCGCGCCAGTTCCGCGGTCTCCTCAGGTGTGGCGCCGAGCGGGGCGATGGTCATCAGTCCGTCGACGCGCAGCGCGGGCTCGGCGAGCGCGGCCTCGAGCAGCGCTGGGGCGTCGGTGGTCTCCGCGCCGAACTTCGCGGGATCATGGCCGGCGTTGATCTGCAGGAGCACGGCGAGGACGCGGTTGCTCTCCGCGGCGGCGCGGGCGAGGTGGCGGACCAGCTTCACGCTGTCGACACTCTGGAGGCGGTCGAAGTTTTCGGCGGCGAGGCGGGATTTGTTGGACTGCAGGTGGCCGATCAGTTCCCAGCGCAGCCCGGGTGCGGCAGCGGCGCAGAGGGCGCGCTTGGAGGCGCCCTCCTGCACGCGGTTCTCGCCGACGGAGCGCAGGCCCTTGCCGGCGGCAAGCAGGGCGGCTTCGGGCGGATGTGTCTTGGTGACTGCCATGAGTTCCACCGTGGCCGGGTCGCGCCCCGCCTGTTGGCAGGCGGTGGCGATGCGGGCGCGGATGGCGTCAACGCGGGCGGAGAATTCCTCGGCGGAGGGTAGCATGGGCGGGCGGTCTTGCGGAGGGAGTGAGTTAAGCCCTGCTAATTGGCGTTTGCGGAATCAGACGGATTTCTGTTCCTTTGGCCTTAAAGCGAGCTTATCATGCAGATCGAGAACTTCAAAATTTTCGCGGACTTGGTCGAGACGAAGAGTTTTTCCAAATCAGCCAAGCTCAACGGCATCACCCAGTCCGCGGTGAGCCAGCAGGCGCGGGCGATGGAACGTCACTTCAAGACCCTGCTGATCGATCGGAGCCAGAAGCAGTTCCAGCTCACGCGCGAGGGCCAGCGGGTGTACGAGTCGGCCAACGAAATCCTGCACACCTACGAGAAGCTCCTCTCTGAACTGCAGGAGATGAAAAAGGTCATCAGCGGCACGATCCGCATCTCGACCGTCTACTCGATCGGGCTCCACGAGCTGCCGCCGTTCATCAAGAAGTTCCTGCACGACTTCCCGTCGGTGAACGTTCGCATCGAGTACCGGCGCTCCAATCTGGTCTACGAGGACATCCTCCACAACTCGGTCGACTTCGGGCTGGTCGCGTTCCCGGTGAAACAGCGTCAGATCGAGGTGCTGCCGTTCCGCAACGACCATCTCGTGCTCATCACCCATCCCCAGCACCCGCTCGCGAAGCGCGCGGAGATCGATATCCGCGACCTTTCAGGCCAGAAGGTGATCGGGTTCGACCCCGATATCCCGACCCGCAAGGCGGTCGACGCGATCTTCCGGGAGCACAATCTCGAGATCGAGCCGGTGATGGAGTTCGACAACATCGAGACGGTGAAACGCGCGGTGGAGATCGACCACGGCGTCGCCATCGTCCCGCAGGCCACGGTGGCCCAGGAGCAGAAGCAGGGGACGCTCAATGTGATCCGTTTCCGCGGCAAGGACTTCACCCGGCCCTTGGCCATCCTTCACCGCAAGGGACGGGTGCTCACGCCGGCCATGAAGAAGTTCATCGAGACCCTTGGCGTCGAGGTGCCGGAGCAGGTCCAGGTTTAAGCCCCGCCGGCGCGAATCCTTCACCGTCATGAATACCACCGCCTTCCCCCGTTGCGCCGCCGTCGCCGCGGCCGCATGCCTCGCGTTCGCTTGCTCCCGGCCCGGCACCGAGGCCTTCGCCGCGGAAAAGCCCGCCTCGCCCCCGGCCGCCGCTTCCGCGGGATTGCCGCGGATCGCCCCCGCTCCCGCCTGGACGCTGAAGGACCTCGACGGCAACCCGGTCTCGTTCGCCCAATTCAAGGGCAAGGTGGTCGTGGTCGACTTCTGGGCCACATGGTGCCCGCCCTGTCGTGCTGAGATCCCCGGCTACATCGAGATGGTCCGCAAACACGGCAAGGACGGCCTGGTCATCGTCGGCATCTCCCTCGACCAGGGCGGACCCGGGGTGGTAAAGCCCTTCGCCGCGAAGACCGGCATCAATTACCAGCTCGTGATGGGCGACGAGGCGGTGGTCGCCGCCTTCGGCGGGGTCGAGGGTATCCCCACCACTTTCCTCATCGACCGCGCCGGCATGATCCGCGACCGCAAGGTCGGCGCGGAGGAAGCTGAGTTCTACGAAAAGAAGGTCCTCGCGGTGCTCCGCGAGAAATCCTGAGCCGCGACACGCGGCGCGCTCAGGCGCGCAGCAGCTGGGCGGAGGCGCGGTCGACGAAGAGCGTCGCCTCCGGATGCAGTCGGAGGATCGACGCCGGGCATGCCGTGGTGATCGGTCCCTCGATGGTCGCCTGCACGGCGGCCGCCTTGCGGGGGCCTGGCACGTGGAGGCTGAGGCGCCGCGCGCGTCGGAAGATCGAGACCGTGAGGCTGAACGCGTGCCGCGGCACGGCATCCAGGTTCGGGAAGCAGCCGTCGTTCACCTGCTGCTGCCGGCACGCGTGGTCGAGCTCGACGATCTTGATGAGATGCGGGTCCTCGAAGTTGGCGACCGGCGGATCATTAAACGCGATGTGTCCGTTCTCGCCGATGCCGAGGCAGATGAGATCGATCGGCTTTTCCGCGAGCAGCGCGGTGTACCGGGCGCACACGCCCGCGGCGTCCGGCTCCTCGGCCGGGATGGGGTGGAAGGCGCCGACTTTCACGTGCCCCAGCAGGTGTTCGCGCAGGTACGTGCGGAAGCTTTGCGGATGGGTTCCTGACAGACCCACGTAGTCGTCCATGTGGAAAGCCGTCACCCGCGACCAGTCGACCGCAGTGTGGCCGGTACGCGACGCAGCGATCAGCGACGCGAGGAATTCGTCCTGCGACGGCGCGCAGGCGAAGATCACGCGGGCGTGGCCTTGGGCGGCGATGACGTCGTGCAGGTGGGCCGCGGCGGCGCGGCCGGCGGCTTCGCCCATGGCAGGGCGGTCGGCATGGATTTCGACCGCGAGGCGGCCGGCGGTGAGGTAACGGGCGGGCTGGGCGGACATGGCGGCGAAGCGGTTACGGTCCGACCGCGCGTCGCTCAAGGGTAAAACCTGATCGACGCCACCGCCCGCGCGTTTATCAGCGGGTCCATGCTGCCCCGTTTCCCCCTCAGGCTCGCCCCGTTTGCTCTTGTTTCCCTTTTCGCCGCGACCGCTTCCGTCGCCGCGCCGCGCCTCGATCGCGAGAAGCTGCTCCAGTACCGCGCGACCGATGGTTTGGTGCAGCCCGTACGTTCCCCTGCCGAGTGGGCCCTCCGCCGCGCGGAGATCCGCGCCGGCGCCGAGAGCGTCATGGGCCCGCTGCCCGGCGCGGCGAAGCGGGTGCCCCTTGACGTGAAGGTGGAGCGCGAGATCGATGGCGGCTCCTTCGTCCGTCGGGAGATCACCTACCTCGCCGAGCCTGGCGCGCGCGTGCCCGCCTACCTGCTGATCCCGAAGGACGTGCTCGCAGGCCGGGCGGTGCGGCCGGGGGTGCTGGCGCTGATGCCCACCAACAACGTCGAGGGCAACCGGCCGGTCGTGGGGCTCGCGACGGACAACACCAAACCCAACCGCAACTACGGCGAGGAGCTGGCGCGCCGCGGCTTTGTCGTGCTGGCCCCGCCGTATCCGCATCTCGCGGAGTACAAACCCGACCTCGCGGGCCTTGGTTACGTCAGCGGCACGATGAAGGCGGTTTGGGACAATATCCGCGGGCTCGATGTGCTGGCCGCGACGCCCGGGGTTTCACCGCGCGGCTTCGGCGCGATCGGCCACTCGCTTGGCGGACACAACTCGATCTTCACCGCGCTGTTCGACGAACGCGTGAAGGCGGTCGTGTCCAGCTGCGGCTTCGATTCGTTCCTCGACTACTACCAGGAGAAGCAGGCGGCGGTGTGGAAGCCGGGGCAGGCGTGGGGCCAGGAGCGCTACATGCCGCGCATCAGCGCCTACGCCGGACGGCTGGAGCAGATTCCGTTCGATTTCCACGAGCTGGCCGGCGCGCTCGCGCCGCGCGCTTTCCTCGCGATCTCGCCGAAAGGTGACTCTAACTTCAAATGGCAGAGCGCCGGCCGCGTGGTGGCCGCCGCGCGGCCGGTCTACGCCCTCCTGGGCGCACCGGACGCGATCGCGATCGAGCATCCCGATTGCGAACACGACTTCCCTCCCGCGATGCGCGAACGCGCGTACGCCTGGCTCGAGCGATACCTCGCGCCCTGAGATGGACAAGGGGCGTAGGGACCAACGGACCAACGGACAAAACGACCAGCGGCCGAAGGGACTGAGGGCACTGGTGCCAGGTCTTGTAACCGGCCCTCGGCGGGGCCGGATTCAGTCGGCGTGATTATCCGAACGTGTCCCGCACGAAGACCTGACCGCGCCGGGGCCACCAGGCCCCAGCCACAGGGAAAGGAGCCGCCGCCTTCCGGGCGGGATTTTCCCGGTGGGGTTCCGGACCGGATCGAGTCCTTAAGTCCATCGCGCATGCCGCGCCTCTTCGCGGCCATCGCTGGATTGGGCCGCAAGGATGCGCCGTTAGCGCCGGGTGAAGCGCCGGACACCGGCCTTCGTGCCTTTCGCGTATTTCGTGGTGCCCCTCGGGGCTGTCCCCGACCCAGGGCGCCGTTACTTCGCCGGTGAAGCGGCGAGGATGCGGCGGGCCTCATCGGCGCCGATCTCGCGGACGAAGATATTGCGCCAGCGGATCTCGCCGCCGTGCGTCTGCAGCATGATCGGCCCCTTGGCGGGGAGCGGTAGCTTGCGGTCCCAGTAGTTCTCCATGACGGCCCCGTCCACGACGAGCTGGCCGTTAAGCCACACCCAGGTGCGAGCGCCGATCTGGCGGATGCGAAAACTGTTCCAATCGCCGAAAGGCTTGTCGGCGACGACCAGCGGATCGCGACCCGGCGCGCCGGCGGTGTTGTTGAACAATCCGCCGGAGCCGAGGTGCGGCTTCCGGTCGGCCTTCTTCGGGTCGTATGCTTGGTTCTTGTCCCAGATCTGCACCTGGGGCGTGCCGCGGAGGTAGATGCCGCTGTCGGCTTTGGCCACGGTCTTGTAATCGATGAGCAGCTCGATGTCGCCGAACTCCTCGGTGGTGTTGGCGTAGGGGCCGGTGCCGGGATTAACCAGTTCCCCGTTCTCGACGCTCCAGTGCTTGGTGAAATCGGCGCGTTCTTGAGCGACCTTCGCAGTCTTCTTCTCGCCCTGCAGCTTGGCGAGGCTGTGGGGGTTCAATCCGAACCACCCCGCGAGATCCTTGCCGTTGAAGAGCGCGCGGAAACCAGGGGGCGGTTTCACGTCGGCGGCGCCAAGGGGCGCGGAGGCGAGCAGGCAGAGGGTGGCGACGAACGTCAGGATCTTCATGGGGTTCAGTCCGGATCGCGCCAGCCCGTCGCGACGGGCGCAACGGAAATTCCGGCGCGGCGCCACTCGCCGGTTGCCAAGCCGCGGTCGGCCGCCTTGTTCTGCGGCTCCGCGGCGCGCCGCCGCGAGTCCCCCCGTCCTTCGTTTTCCCCATGAGCAGCGCCCCCGCGATCACCCGACAGGAAACTTACGACGCGATCGTCGTCGGCTCCGGCATCAGCGGCGGCTGGGCCGCCAAGGAACTCGCCGAGAAAGGCCTCAAGGTCCTGCTTCTCGAGCGCGGGCGCGACGTGAAGCACGGCGACTATCCCACGGCCATGCTCGACGCGTGGGATTTCGCCGGACGAAACCGCATCACCGCCACCGCCGCCGGCCGTCAGGAGAAGCAGGGCCGCACCGGCTACACCACGCACCCGGCCTCCGCACACTGGTTCGCCGACGACGTCGACCACCCGTATGCCGAGACGAAGCGCTTCGACTGGATGCGCGGCTACCACGTCGGCGGCCGCTCGCTCACGTGGGGACGCCAGTCGTACCGGTTTTCCGACCTCGATTTCGAGGCCAACGCCAAGGAGGGCGTCGCCGTCGACTGGCCGATCCGTTACGCGGATATCGCGCCGTGGTACGACCACGTGGAGCGTTTCGCCGGCATCAGCGGGCAAAAAGAGGGTCTGCCGCAGCTGCCCGACGGCGAGTTCCTGCCGCCGATGGAGATGAACGTGCTCGAGAAGCACGTGAAGCGCAGCATCGCCGACCGGCTTGGCGGGCGCGTGATGACGATCGGCCGTGCGGCCAACCTCACCCGGCCGCACCTCGGTCGCGGCACGTGCCAGTACCGCAACCGCTGCAGCCGCGGTTGCCCCTACGGCGCCTACTTCAGCAGCAACGCCTCGACCCTTCCCGCCGCCTTCGCCACCGGCAACCTCACGCTGCGTCCTTTCGCCGTCGCCGCCGAGGTTCTGTACGACGGCGCGCGCGGTCGCGCCTCGGGCGTGAGGGTCGTCGACACCGTCACCCTCGAGGTTATCGATTACCGCGCGCGGATCGTCTTCCTCTGCGCGTCCGCCGTCGCCTCCACCGCGCTGCTGCTCAATTCGGTCTCCGATCGTTTCCCCAACGGCCTCGGCAACGACAGCGGCGAGCTTGGCCACAACCTGATGGACCACCACTTCAAGGTCGGCGCTTCGGGGATCACCGACGCCTTCGCCGACCGCTACTTCCGCGGCGCGCGGCCCAACGGCATCTACATCCCGCGGTTCCGGAACGTCGACGCGAAGTCGCGCCGCCAGGATTACCTGCGCGGATTCGGCTACCAAGGCTCCGCGAGCCGCTCCGACTGGACTCGCGGCATCCGCGAGCTCGGCCTCTTCGGCGGCGAGTTCAAGAAGGCGCTCGTCACCCCCGGTCCGTGGCAGTTCGGCATCGGTGCCTGGGGCGAGTGCCTGCCGTACCATGCCAACCACCTGAAGCTCGACCGCACCCGTCGCGACCGCTGGGGCCAGCCGATCGTCGTCTTCGACTGCGGCTGGAAGGAGAACGAGCTCGCGATGCGCAAGGACATGCAGGCCTCCGCGATCGAGATGCTCGAGGCTGCCGGCCTCAAGGAGATCAAGGGCTATGACGACGTCGTGAACAGCGCCCCGGGTAATTGCATCCACGAGATGGGCACCGCCCGCATGGGCCGCGATCCGCGCACTTCCGTCCTCAATGCCTGGAACCAGGTCCACGCCGTACCCAATGTCTTCGTGACCGACGGCGCCTGCATGACCTCCAACGGCTGCGTCAACCCTTCGCTCACCTACATGGCCCTCACCGCCCGCGCGTGCGACCACGCGGTCGGCGAAATGCGCAAGCTGAACCTCTGATCCCCGCGACCCGATGATTTCTCCCGAAAACTCCTCCACCACCGGGATGCTGAGCCGTCGCGAGGCCCTCCAGCGCGCTGCGTTCCTCCTCGGCGCCGCGCTTTCGCCGTCGATCGTCGCCGGCGTCCTCCGCGCCCAACCCGCTGCCGCCGGCGCCCGTCTCTCCGGCGAGCATGACCTCGCGCTCGCCGCGCTGGCGGAGCGCATCCTGCCCCGCACCGATACTCCGGGCGCGGCGGATGTCGGCGTGCCGGCGTTCATCGGTCGCATGTTCGCGGAATTCCTCACCACGGCCGAGCGCAGCACGTTGACCAGCGGTGTCACCGCCCTGGACTTGGGCTGCACCGCCCGGCTTGGGCGGCCTTTCGCCGCGCTCGAGGGCGCGCAGCAGGATGACGAGATCCGGCGCCTCATCGGTTCGAAGGACGCCGCCGAGCGCGAATTCCTGCGGCTTACGCGCGAGGTGGTCATCGTCGGCTACTTCACCTCGGAGAAAATCGGCAAGACGCTCCTGCGCTACGAGCCGGTGCCGGGCCGTTACGACGCCGACATCCCGCTCTCCGAGACGGGCGGCGCCGCTTGGAACCGCCCGTGAGAAAACGGCCGCTGCTGGCGGTCGCGCTGGGCGCCTTCATCCCGTTCGCCGCGATGCAGACTCCGCCCGCGGGCGCGGGGCTGGTGATCGACCATGATACCCGGCCCGACGCCGGGCTGCAGGCCACGCTCGAGCGCGTCGATGGCGCGCTGCGGGAGAAACTCGGCGTGCCCGCCGACACGGTAGCCGTCGGCTTGGTCGATCTGCGGACCGCGCGCGTCGCGTGGCTCCGGCCCGACGCCAACGATTACGCCGCCAGCCTGCCGAAGATCGGTATCTTGCTCGCGTGGTTCGCGACTCCCTCCGCGGCGGCGAAGGCGATGGATCCGGACGTCCGGCATGAGCTAGGCGAAATGATCAAGCTTTCGAGCAACGAGGCCGCCACGCGATTCTCCCGGGAGCTGGGCCTAGCGCGCGTGCAGGCGGTGCTCGACGCGCACGGGTTTTACGACGCGAAGCGCGGTGGTGGGATCTGGTTCGGGAAACATTACGGACGCGACAGCGAGCGCGTCCGCGATCCGGTCAGCGGCAACACCCACGCCGCCACGGTGCGGCAGCTGTTGCGTTTCTACCTGCTGCTCGAGCAGGACCGGCTCGTCTCGCCCGAGGCCTCCGCGGCCATGCGGGATGTTTTCCGTTCGCCCGCGATTGCCCACATCGAGGATCGTTTCGTGAAGGGACTCGCGGGCCGCGAGCGGAAGATCCGCCGGAAGTCGGGTTGGTGGGAGCAATGGTCGCACGACACCGCCGTGGTGACCGGCGGCGGCCGTCTCTATATTTTGGTGGCGCTCACGCGCCATCCCCAGGGCACCGCCTATTTGGAGGCGCTCGCGCCGGCCTTGGACGACGTGTTGGGCCCGGCCGAAGGCGCGGCCCGTTGAGCGTCGGCCGCCTGCAGGCGGCGGTTGATGGCGGACATCGGATCGGTGGGCGCAGGCCTGCCTTCCGTGTAGCGTGCGACGTCGCGCAGCGCGATGACGGTGCAGCCGGCCTCCTTGAGCCAGAGCATGTACTCCTCGAAACTTTCGCGCGGCGTGTTCACCCACGGGTGCTCGCCGTCGGGCACCCCGTGGAATTGCAGCACCGTGATGCGGCCGTTTCGCGCCTGCGCGACCGCGGCTTTCACGTGATCGAGGGTCCACACCGGCCGCGCGTCGGCGGTGGTCGGGATGAGTAGCGGGTGGTCGACGCCGGGTTCGTAGGGCACGCCGCCGCCCTTGGCGTAGGGGACCTCGGGTTCGCCGCCGCGGCGGGCGAAGCGGATCCCGGCCGTCTCGAGCACAAGCAGGGCGCTCGGGTGAAACTTGTTGCCCGGCCACGCGAAGCTCACCGGCGCCGGAATGCCATGCTCGCGGCAGCGGGCGGCGATGGCCTCCAGCTGCTCGGCGAGCCGGGGAACGTTTTTTTCGGTGATGCCGAGGTGGTCGCGCGTGTGGTTGCCGATCTCGAAACCTTCGCGGTGCAGTTCGGCGATCTGCTCCCACGTGAGGTAGTCGCGCTTGTTGGTGCGGAACGTGAAGCCCTCGGTGATGAAGAACGTGGCGCCGAAACCGAGCCGCTTGAGCAGCGGCCGCGCGACCGCGTGATGCGACGCGGAGGCGTCGTCGAACGTGAGCACCACGACTTTGTCGGGCACCGAAGCAGGCGCGGCGGCCGAAGCGGTCAGCGCAACCAGGACGTAAAGGAGGGCGGCGAGCAGGCGGCGGGGCACGGGCGGATTGAGCCGTCACGGGCTGCAAGGGGCGAACCGGAAAAACGAGGCGGGCGCCGGGCAACCGCGCGCTTGCGTGCGCGGCGTGGCGGCGTGAAGCGAGGGGCGTGAAAATGTTTCCTCGCGGCCTCGCCTGCACCGGATTCCTCCTCGCCCTCGTCGTGGCGGCGCCCGCCGTGGAGGTGCGGCGCGACCTCGAGTACGGCCGCGCGGGCGGCGAGTCGCTCCTGCTCGACGCCGGCATCCCGGACGGCCCGGGTCCGTTTCCGGTGGCGATCCTCGTGCACGGCGGCGGTTGGACCCGCGGGGACAAGGCCGGCAGTGACCGGCCGGGCGATGGCGCCGATATCACCCCCTGGTTCGATCTGCTCCACCGCGGGAACTACGTCTGGTTCTCCATCAACTACCGTCTCGCCCCCAAGCACCGCTGGCCCGCTTGCCTCGAGGATGTGCAGACCGCGGTGCGTTGGGTGAAGGCGAACGCGGCGGGGTTCCGCGGCGATGCCGGCCGCATCGTGGTCTTCGGGCATTCCGCGGGTGGACACCTGGCGCTCATGCTCGCGACGATTTCGAAACCCGACACCCGCGTGCAGGCGGTGGTCGGGTTCGCAGCGGTGGCCGACCACGAACACAAGCTCGCCGCCCGCGGCGGGCTGGGCGACGGACTTCAGGCTTTGTTGGGGCGTCCCAAGGGAATCACGCCCGAAGCGCTGCACGAGTTGCGCGCGATCTCACCAGTCAATCGCGTGAAGGCGGGGATGCCGCCGGTGCTGCTGCTCCACGGCGACGCCGATAAGTCGGTCGCGATCGAGCAGAGCATCGCTTTCCAGCGCCGGGTAAAGTCGGCCGGCGGCATTTGCGACCTGATCACCCTGCCCGGGGCGCCGCACGGACTGCGTGAGTGGGCGAAGGCCGCGCCCGAGCATGAGCGTCAGTTGCTTGCGTGGCTCGAGCGGATCTTCGCCGCCGCTGGCGCGGTGAAGTAGTACGATGCGGTACCCAGCGGGCGGTAACCACGAAGGGACCCCAATTCGCACGAACCAGGAGCGCCACTCCTAGAACGTGACCGCGATCGGCGCAATCCTTGCGGCCGCGGGTGATTAAGGTCGTACGATGCAGCCGGGGGCGCTCCCGCGGATATTCAGTGACTTCTGGTGCCGCGTTCGGTCCGTCGCGGCGCTTTTTCAGCCCGACTTCGCCTTCTTCTTCCCGGCGGCGCCCTCGACGCGGCCCGGCTCGCGGGTACCGGCGCCCTTGCGCTGGGTGAGCGTGTCGCCGAGTTCAGCGCGGCATTTTTCGGCGAACGCCTCCAGGCGCGCGACCACCTCGGGATGGGCGGCCGCCACGTCCTTGGTTTCGGCGCGATCGGTGCGCAGGTTGTAGAGCTGGGGCCGCTCCAGGTTCACGTTCTCGTATTTCGCCGGGATGCCGTCGCGACCACCCGGGCGGCCACCGAGCGTGCGGTAGCGGTGGGGCAGCACGAGCTTCCACTCGCCGTCGCCGCTCACCACAGCCTGAAGCTCGTTCTGGGCGTACCAGTTGCCGTAGCCTTCGTGCGGGTTTCGCGCGCTGCTCTGACCGGAGAGGATCGGCCAGACGTCGAGTCCGTCGATTTTCAACTTGGGCAAATCGGCGCTGATCCGACGGGCGAGGGTGGGCAGCAGATCGATGGTCATGATGTACTGGTCGCTCACGGCGCCGGCGGGGAGCTGGCCGGGCCAACGCATGAGGCAGGGCACGCGCGTGCCGCCTTCCCAAGCTGTTCCCTTGCCCTCGCGGTGCGGGCCCGAGCTGCCAGCGTGGTCGCCGTAGCTCAGCCAGGGACCATTATCGCTGGTGAAGATCACCAGCGTGTCGCGCGTGAGACCGTGTTTCTCCAACGCGCGCAGCACCTCGCCGACCGACCAGTCGATCTCCATGATGACGTCGCCGTAGAGCCCGCGCGCCGACTTGCCCTTGAATTTGTCGCTCACGAAGAGCGGCACGTGCGGCTGCGGGTGAGCGAGGTAGAAGAAGAAGGGCCGGTCCTTGTTGCGCTCGATGAACCGCACCGCGCGTTCCGTCAGGCGGGTGGTGAGCTCCTTTTGATCCTCCGGGGTGACCTCTTCATCAATCACGCGGCCGTCCTCAAGGAGCGGAAGCTTCGGGTAGCTGCCGGGCCGGGCCTCGGGATGGTACGGCCACATGTCGTTTGAGTAGGGGATGCCGAAGGACTCGTCGAAGCCGTGGCGGTTGGGCAGGAACGGCGCGAGGTGGCCGAGGTGCCATTTGCCCGCCATGCCGGTCGCATAGCCGCGCGACTTGAACACCTCGGCGAGCGTGGTCTCGTCGGCGTGGATGCCGTGCGTGGACTGCGGCCCTAGCGCGCCATGGATGCCGATGCGGTTCGGGTAGCATCCCGTGAGCAGCGCGGTGCGCGACGCGGAGCACACGGCTTGCGCCACGTGGAAGTTGGTGAATTTCACGCCGTCGCGGGCCATGCCGTCGAGGTTCGGGGTCGTGAAGCCCTTGGCGCCGAAGACACCGACGTCACCGTAGCCGAGATCATCACAAAAAATCACGACAACGTTTGGCGGCCGCGCGGCGCCGGTGGCGGAGGCGCTGTTGGCCGCGACCGCGGCCAGCACGGCGAGCGAAACGATCAGACGACGGAGACGCGGGTCGGGCAGGGCGGTTCGGGGCATGGAGAAGGACTGGCTCGCCGCGGTGCTCCGCGCAAGTCCGCGGCCCCCGCCCTTAAGGGGTCAGGGCGTTGAACGTTTGGAGCGGCGTCGAATGGGGCGTACGGACAGGCTCGAGCATCGACAACCTGCGACTTCCCAACGTTCTCCTCGAGCTACTGAAACGCGGTTGGGACTTAGCGGAGGTTGGACGGAAAAACATTCAACGCCCTGACCCCTTAGGGCGGAGGACGGCGCGGACCGGCGAGCCGTCGGCGCCGAGGAGGCGCAGGGGGAGGGCGATCAGTTCGTAGGGGCCGGGTTCGACGCCCCGAAGGTCCAGGCTCTCCAGAATCAGCAGGCCGGCGGCGAGCATCAGCCGATGGCGGGTCATTTCCTTGCACGTCAGTTCGTCCACCGATGGCACATCGAGACCGACGAGCCGCACGCCGCGCTGCGCCAGCCACGCGGGCAAACTGGGTTCCAGCAACGGCCAGGCAGTGGGGAACGAGGCCGGGTCACCCCAGGCGTCGGTGCGGAACAGGATTCTTGGCGAAGCTTCCAGCTCTCGGTCGGTCAAACCGGAGAACAGGTCCGCGGTCAGCTCCGTCCGACCCCGGGCGTCGATCACCCTGGCCGGTCCCACGAACAGCTCCGGATCGAGCGCGTCGATCGTGGCGCCGTGGTTATCGTAGTGGAACGGCGCGTCGACGTGGGAGCCGTTGTGCACGCTGAGCGACAGTTCGCCGACGTTGCAGGAGGCGCCGTCCGTGATGCGTGCATTCAGGCGGAAGGCTGTCGGCCGGTCCCCGGGCCAATGGGGCGAGCCCGGGAAAAGAGGACGGGAAATATCGATCAGCATGGGACGATTTCAGGGCACGAGGGCCGGGGCGTTGGGCAGCTGGAGGTGCGCGCCGGTCTCGACGATCCGGCGCAGGCGCGAGATCGCCTCGGCGCAATCGGCGAAACGCGTGTACAGCGGCGAGGGGGCAAGGCGTATGAGATCGGGGCCACGGAAATCAGGCGTCACCCCGGCGGCCTTCAGCGCCTGGCAGATGCGCCAGGCGTCGGGGTGTGCGACCGCGATATGGCCGCCCCGCACGTGCTGGCCCCGCGGCGTCACCACCGTGAATCCGCGGCTGGCCAGTTCCCGGTCGATCAGGTCCAGCAGCAGATCCGTCTGCGCGAGCGACTTGGCGCGCAACGCCGCGATACCTCCGGCTTCCGCCACGATTTCCAGCGAACCCAGCAGCGGCGCGAGGGAGAGGATGTGCGGTGTGCCGATCTGCAGTCCCGCCGCGCCAGCGGCGGGCTCGTGCTCCGGCGCCATCGCGAAGCGTCGGTCGGGCCTGACGCCCCACCACCCGGCAAGGCCGGGTGGGCGTCCGGTGTGTCGCGGATGCAGGAAGAATCCGCCCACCGCTCCGGGGCCGGCGTTGAGCCATTTGTAATGCGACCACACCGCGAAGTCCGCCCCGTCGCGCGCCAGCTCGTGCGGCACCGCGCCGATGCTGTGCGAGAGATCCCAGCCGATCGTGATTCCGGCCGCCTTGGCCTTGCGCGTGATCGTTGGCACATCGAGCAGCTGGCCGCTCGTGAAGAGAACCGCGGGCAGCAGCACGAGCTGCACGTCGGGCGTAAACGCCGCGAGGATGTCGTCGATACGGAGGATCCGGCCGTCGCGGGAGGGGATCATCCGCAGGTGCCGCTCGGGGTCCAGGCCGCGCAGACGCAAATGGCTCCGCAGCGCGTATGTGTCGGAGGCGAAGTTCAGCGTGTCCGCGACGATCACCCGCGCCGTGGCCGCCGGATCATAAAGCGTGGCGAGGAGTTGGTGGAGATTGGGCGTGGTCTGGCCGCCGACGCCGACGTCGCTCGGCTCCGCTCCGACGAGCGGCGCCACGCCCGCCGCCGCGAGCTGGGACAGATCTAGCCACGGGGGTTCCGCGCGCGTCCAGCCGTCGATCCCGAAGGTGCGCCACTGTTCGACGACGCGCGCCAGTGCCGCCTCCGCGCGGCGTGAAAGCAACCCGAGCGAGTTGCCGTCCAGGTAGATCGCGCCCGCGGGGGTCTGAAAGTCCTCCCTCCAGCGGCGCAGGGGATCGCGGGCATCGAGCTCGGCGGGTGACGTCATGGTGACGCCAGAACCTGAAGTGGCGCGGGAGATTCGGCAACGTGGCGCTAAAGAACCCACAGGCTGACGCCCCCCAGTATCACCCACTCCCACAAAACGCCCAACGCCCTGACCCCATTTTGAAGGGGTCAGGGCGTTAAGTGTTTTTGAGCTGCTGGATCACGCTGCGATATCGGGAGCTAAGCTCAGCGGAATGGGGCCTCTGGCGCGGGGACAGAGCGGGGGTTCGAGGAGCGTGGAGGATTCGTGAACAAAAAACTCCCGGACCCCTTTTTTTGGGGGGGGGAATTGCCGTTGACGGTGGTGACGGGCGGGCGCGTCATCGCCGGCGAAGTTCATCCGCCAATGCCGGTTCTGCCCCGCTGGTTACTCATCCTCGCTGTCGTCGCCTCCGGGGCGGCAGCGGCCGCTTCATCCCGCGACGAAGTGCCGGCGGATCTGCGGGCGCATTTTTCACCGCCGGCCGCCTTCAAAACGCCGGCCTCGGAATTGCGTTCGCCGCTGGTTTTCGATGGCGGGAGGCCGGTGGCGTCATCGGCGGACTGGCCGGCTCGACGGGAGGAAATCCGGCGCTATTGGCACGAGCGGATGGGTTTGTGGCCCGACCTGGTCGAGCGACCCCGCCTCGAGATTTCGGAAACCCGGGATCGCGGCGGGGTGATCCAACATCGCGTGGAGATCGAGGTGGCTCCGGGGGTGATGCAGCACGGATTTATGCTGCTGCCGCCGGCGAGTTTCCGCGGCCCTCGGCCCGCCGTGCTGGTGCCATTCTACGCGCCCGAGGTTAGCGTGGGCTATGACGGTCCGCGTCCGCCCTCCGGGCAGGCGAAGCGTTTCTTCAAGGACGGCCCGCCGAAGCACCGCGACTTCGCCTTGCAGCTGGCCCGGCGCGGCTTTGTCACCCTTTCGATCGGCACGCCTGGCGACGACGCCTACAAACCCGACCTCCGCGGGGCAGCCTGCCAGCCGCTGAGCTACCACGCCTACCTCGCGGCCAATTGCCACACCGCGCTCGCGCAGCGTCCCGAGGTGGATGCTTCGCGCATCGGCGTGATGGGTCATTCCTACGGAGGGAAGTGGGCTATGTTCGCGTCGTGCCTCGACGACCGCTTCGCGTGCGCGGTGTGGTCCGATGGCGGGGTGGTGTTCGATGAGTCACGCGGGGCGGTTAACTACTGGGAGCCGTGGTATCTCGGCCTTGATCCCTCCGTGACACGCAAGCCGGGCCTCCTTACGGCCGCGAACGGCCGCACCGGCGCCTACCGGCGTATCCGCGAGGAAGGCCGCGACCTGCACGAGCTACACGCGTTGATGGCACCGCGGCCGTTTCTCGTCTCGGGCGGCTCCGAGGACGGTCCCGCGCGTTGGGGCGCGTTGCTGCACGCCGTTGCGGTCAACCGTCTGCTCGGCCGCGAGAACCGGGTCGCCATGACCAACCGTCCGGAGCATTCTCCGTCGGCCGAATCCAACGAGCAGGCCTTTCGTTTCCTCGAGCACTTCCTCCGCCCATGAATCACGGTCTGTTTGATCTGCAGGTTAACGGTTTCGCCGGGGTCGACTTTCAGCGCCCGGAAATCACCCACGCCGACCTCGAGCGCGCCGCCGAGGCGCTGCGGCGCCACCAGACGACCGGTATCCTTTTCACGCTGATCACCGACACCATCGATGCATTGGCCGAGCAATTGGAGCGCGTGGAGCGGATCCGCGCCGAGTCGCCGTCCGTTCGCGAGATGATCGCCGGTTACCATATCGAGGGCCCCTATTTGCTCCCCGAGCTCGGGTACCACGGCGCCCACGACCCACGTAAGATGAAGGCGCCTGACCGGGCGGAGCTCGACCGTCTTCAGCGCGCCGCGGGCGGCCGCATCCGCCTTGTGACGCTGGCGCCCGAGTGGCCGGGCTCACCGGACTTCATTCGCCACCTTGTGGCCATCGGCGTCACGGCCTCGATCGGGCATTCCAACGCCGATGACCGCGCCATCGACGCGGCCATCGCCGCCGGGCTCACGATGTGCACCCACGTTGGCAACGGCGTGCCGCAGCAGATGCACCGCCACGATAACATCATCCAGCGCCTGCTGGCGCGCGATGAACTCACCGCAGTGTTCATTCCCGACGGTATTCACGTGCCGCCTTCGGCCTTGCGGAATTTCGTCCGTGCCAAGCCTCGCGCCCAGGTGCTGTTCACGACGGACTGCATGGCTGCGGCCGGCGCGCCGCCGGGGCGTTACACGGTTGGTCAAATCGAGGTCGAGGCCGGTGCGGACGGCGTCGTGCGCGAGCCGGGCAAACCAAACTTCGCCGGCTCTTCGCTCGCGATGGACGCCGGGTTGGCGAACATCCGGCGCTTTCTAGGCTGGACCGAAGCCGAGGCCATTCACGCCTGCGGCGAGGGCGTACGCGCCGCGCTCAAACTGTAGCCTGGGATCAGGCAAGCGGCCGGCTTAGCCCTGAAAACCGAAGCGCGGGTAGTACCACCTCAGCCGGTGGCGGCGAGGGCGCTCCCAACGGAGACCAGTCGGCCGGTAAAGGCATCCAGCCGAATGGAAAGTCCCTTTTGGGAAATAACTTCCAGCACTCCGTGGTTCTCCCCGATAATCTTGGCGCAGGGGTCGTTCAGGTCGGGCCATTCCGCCATCCACTGGAGCCGGAACGCGCCATCAAGGGCGTACAAATTCGGAAAACCTGGCAGTAGTCCGTAGGTGTGTTCCCGCACATAGCAGCGGAACGGGGTCTGCTGAAACTCCACGACCGCGGTGGCCAAGGGGCGGTGACCGACCGACTTCGAGCCTTGGCGGGTGAGCCGGCAAAGCGCGCCTTCGATGACGGCGAGAGGGGTGGGGCGGATGGTGTTCACGGCGGGGAGGGTTCAACAAAACGTTCGCCGCGGAGCTCCGCGACAAAAATTTCAGGCCGTGCTTGCGGGCGGTAACCGCCGGAAACTAACGTCTGGTTTTATGAAAAAGGCCCTCATCACCGGCATCACCGGCCAAGACGGTTCGTATCTGGCTGAATTGTTGTTGGATAAGGGTTACGAGGTGCACGGGGTGATCCGCCGGGCTTCGACCTTCAACACGAGCCGGATCGACCACCTTTACCGTGACCCCCACGTCAACGGGGTTAAGCTCTTCCTGCACTACGGGGATCTCGCCGACTCGGTGCAGATGGTAAAGCTCCTCTACGAGCTGCAGCCCGACGAGGTCTACAACCTTGGGGCGCAGTCCCATGTGCGGGTATCGTTCGACATCCCGGAGTACACCGGCGACGTCGACGGCCTCGGCGCCCAGCGCATCCTCGAGGCCATCCGGGAAGCGGGTTTGGTCAAGAAAGTGCGGTACTACCAAGCCTCGTCTTCGGAGATGTTCGGCAAGGTGCAGGAGGTGCCCCAGACCGAGACGACCCCTTTCTGGCCGCGGTCGCCCTATGGTTGCGCCAAGGTCTACGCCTACTGGCTGACGGTGAACTACCGCGAGAGCTACGCCCTCCACGCCTCGAACGGGATCCTCTTCAATCACGAGAGCCCGCGGCGGGGAGAGACCTTTGTGACGCGGAAAATCACCCGTGCCGCGACCCGCATTAAGCTCGGACTCCAGGACTCCCTCTACCTCGGCAACCTCGACGCGCAGCGGGACTGGGGCTACGCCAAAGAGTACGTCGAGATGATGTGGCTGATGCTGCAGCAGGATCAGCCCGACGATTACGTGGTCGCCACCAACGAGACGCACAGCGTGAAGGAGTTTTGCCAGGAGACTTTCGGCCAGCTGGGCCTCGATTGGCAGAAATACGTGAAGTACGATCAGCGCTATGAGCGCCCCGCTGAGGTGGAACTGTTGATCGGCGACCCAGCCAAGGCCCGGAAGCAGCTCGGCTGGGAGCCCAAGGTGCGGTTCAAGGACCTCGTGAAGATCATGGTCGACCACGACCTGGAGCTCGCCCGCCGCGAGGCACAGATCGCGAAATTGCCGCGGTTGTGATGAAGTTTTCCCACGGAACACACGGAATTCGCGGAATGCCGTTTTCTGTGGTTTCCGTGTATTCCGTGGGCCATCTGCCATGAAGCTCTACATCGCCGGGCATAACGGGATGGTGGGTGCGGCGTTGGTGCGGCGTTTCTCGGCTGAGCCGGGGGTGGAACTGCTACTCCGCTCGCGCCGCGAGGTCGACCTGACCAACCAAGCGGCGGTCGACGCGCTCATCGCGACGGAGAAGCCTGACGCCGTGATCGTCGCGGCGGCGAAGGTCGGCGGCATCCACGCCAATAACACCTACCCGGCGGAGTTCCTGTTCGAGAACCTGGTGATCGCGGCGAACACCGTCCACTCGGCCTACCGCGCCGGGGTGGGTCGCCTGCTCTTCCTCGGCAGTTCGTGCATCTACCCAAAGCACGCGCCGCAGCCGATGCCCGAGGACTGCCTGCTCACGAGCGCGCTGGAGCCGACCAACGAGGCTTACGCGATCGCGAAGATCGCCGGCCTCAAGCTCTGCCAGTATTACCGCAAGCAGCACGGGGTCCTGTTCCACTCCGCGATGCCGACCAACCTCTACGGGCCGGCGGATAACTATCACCCGCAGAACTCCCATGTGCTGCCCGCGCTGATCCGGCGTTTCCACGAGGCCAAGGCGGCCGGCCGACCCGAGGTCGGCGCCTGGGGCACGGGCTCGCCGCGCCGGGAGTTTTTGCACGTCGATGACCTAGCCGACGCCTGCGCCTTCCTGCTGAAACTTCCCCAGCCGCCGGATTGGGTGAACGTCGGCACTGGCACGGATGTCACGATCCGCGAGCTCACCGAGCAGGTGGCGGCGGTAACAGGCTACGGCGGCCGGATCGTGTGGGATCCGGCGAAACCGGACGGCACCCCGCGGAAACTCATGGATGTTTCCCGGATGAACGCCCTCGGCTGGCGCGCCCGCATCGGGCTTCGAGAGGGCCTGGAAAAAACCTACGCGAGCTTCCTCGCCGAGCAGGCCGCCGGCACGCTGCGGGGTTGAGCACTCCCCGGCGCGCGGCCGCCAGCTCTTCGCGCAGGCGCCCGGGCGGAGTTTTTTGTGGCCTCTGGCACCAGCGAGCGCTTTTTTCCGACCCATGAGCTTTCTCTCCCGTCGTCTGCTTCCGGTAGTCGTAGTATCGAATCTCATCGCCTCCTTGGCGCTGGCGCATCCGGGACATGACGGCCACGAGGGCGGCGGTGAGTTCACTTGGGACTTCAGCCACTTGACCGCTCATCCTTTGGCTACGCTGGCGTTGCTCGCCATCGCGGGGGCTGCGGCTTCGGTGATCGCCGGTCGGGTTGGCGCGCGCATGGCAAACGCTCGGGTCGATCGCTCTCGCGGAAACCGCTGAAACCGGTTCGCGAATAATCTCCCTGCGCTCCGGGCGGAGGATCAGGCCGGGTGCCGATGCCCGGAACCGAGTTCAGCCGGGGCCATCGCACCTCGGGCGAAGCGACCGGGAATGAATACCGATTCCCTTCCCTCGTAGGGTACCCGCAGGCGCCCGAGCAGTTCGCGGGTTTCGCCGGTGTCGGGAGTCAGCAGCTCGTTGATGCCGGCCGACGCCTCCAAGTGGGCGTTGCCCAAGGCCCAGCCGATACCCGCGGCGGCTGACACGGCGAGCTCGAGGCGGATCGCGAGCACGGGTTCGGGCTGCTGCCGAACGACATAGCGTATGCCCGAGGTGGTGCTTACCGTCGTTCCGTCCCGAACCGGGCGCTCCAGCGCGAATTCGAAAGGCGTGCCGTCGTCGGCGAGCGCCTGCCAGCTCACCTGTGCCAGGGTGCGCCGAGGAACGCGGATCGGAATCTCCGCAAGGCTGGCATCGAATGACTCAGGGAGACTAACAACCTTTGGCATGGCGCCAGCGTGGGTTTTTTATCGCCGGGAAACAAGCCGCGCCGAGGGGTGGCCGGGAGGTCGAAGCCACGAGATTCCCCGTTGCACCGCCGGTTGCGGCAAGGTTGGCCCGCGTCTTGCTAGGAGGTGGCGAGGTCAGGCATAAAAGCCAGCCCGGCCCGCAAACCACATGAACAAAAACTACACTATCGCATTGTTAGCGCTCGTTCTCTCCGCCGCTGGTCGGGCCCAGACGCCCGCTCCCGCGGCTGCCGCCGCGGCCCCGGCCGTGGCCGTCACGGCCACCGGGGCTTTTGTTTCCGACTACATGTTCCGCGGCCAACGCCTCAACGGCGCGGGCTTCCAGCCGACCATCGAGGTTGCGGCGGGCGATTTCACCGCCGGCGTCTGGGGCAACTTCGTGCTGAGTGACAAGGTTCCGGACAGCTCCGACCCCGAGATCGATCTCTACGCCTCCTACACGATCGCCCTCGGCAAGGACCTCACGCTGGTGCCCGGCGCCACGGCTTACTTCTATCCCAGCGCCCCCACGCAGCTCGGATTCTACAAATCGACCTTCGAGCCCAACCTCGCGCTGAACTACACAGTCGAGGGAGTGAAGTTCACGCCGAAGGTCTATTACGACATGACCCTCGAGGGTGCCACCTGGGAGCTAACCGTCGGCTACGCGATTCCGATGAAGGACATCGGCTCCGAGCTCGGTCTCGCGGCGACCTTCGGCACCTTCCTGCTCGATGAGGCCGCCAACAACACCACGCCCTCGGTGAAGTCCTGGGGCGACTACTGGCAGGTAGGCGGATCGCTGCCTTTCCAGCTGAGCAAGGAGTCGAAGCTTACCGTGGGGCTGGCCTACGCCAAGGGGAGCAACGCCTACACCAAGCAGGGTACGGCCGGAAAAACGCCCAACGCCCTCGCGGTGGGACGCTCAGTGGTCACGCTCGCCTACTCGCTCTCGTTCTAATCGGCGCCTCCGGCGTTAGCGCCGGTCAAAGCCTCCGGTTCCTTTCAGCGGGGAATTCAGATCTGTCTGGATTCCCCGCTTTTCGCGCGCGAGTTTCGCGCTCCATGAAAGTCGGCATCGTCGGCGCTTCCGGTTACTCGGGCGAGGTTCTCGTCCGGCTCCTCCTCCAGCATCCGCGGGTCACGCTCGCGGCGGTGACCTCCCGCAGCCAGGCCGGCAAGCCGCTCGCGGCGGTCATCCCGGCGGTACGCGGAGCGGACCGCGGGCTGACGTTCACGGATTCCGATCCGGCAGCGCTGGCCGCGGGGGACATCGACCTGTTCTTCCTCGCGCTGCCGCACGGCGCGGCGGCGTCCTACGCGAGCGCGCTCGCGGCCGCGGGCAAGCGGGTGATCGACCTCAGCGCCGACTTCCGCATCGCCGATCTCTCGACCTACGAGAAATACTACGGCCGGCATCACGCGCCCGAGCTTTTGCCCCACGCTCGGTTCGTGCTGCCCGAGCTCACGCCGCCCGCCTGGCGCCAGGAGGCCCGCGTGGTGGCGGCGCCGGGCTGCTACCCGACGAGCATCCTGGTGCCGCTCGTGCCGCTGCTGCGCGCGGGTATCGTCTCGCGCGAGCACATCGTGGTGAATTCCTGCAGTGGCGTGAGCGGTGCCGGCAAGAAAGCCGAGGAAACCTATCTTTTCTGCGAGCGGGCCGAGAGCATGAAGGCCTACGGGCTCGTTAAGCACCGGCATCTGGCCGAGATCGAGGAGCAGCTCGCCGTCCTCGCCGGCGCGCGCACCGCCATCCAGTTCAACCCGCACCTTGCGCCGATGCGTCGGGGTATCGCCACCACCATCACCGTGCCGGCCGCGCCGGGCGCGACGATCGATCGTGCGTACGCGGCGTGGCGCGAGGCCTACGCGGGTCGCGCCTTCGTGCAGGTGCTCGCGAGCGGCGAGACGCCCGACACCGCCCACGTCGTGGGCACCAACCGCGTCGATCTCTCCGCGGTGCACGATCCGCGCACGGGGAATTTCGTGATCACCTCGGCCGAGGACAACCTGATGAAGGGCGCGAGCGGCCAGGCCGTGCAGATCATGAATCTCTGGTGCGGCTTCGACGAGACCGCGGGCCTCGCGTGAGGCCGGCGCGGCCGCGCGGTGTTTTCCGCGCGCGTCGTTTGCGGCGGGGAAAACTCTTGTCAGTCTTCCACGCGTGTCCGCACATTCCGCGGACCTTCCTCCCCGCAAAATCATGATCGAATTCAAGCAGCGCATCCTGTTCGTCGGTTACGGCGCGGTCGCGGAGTGCACGCTCCCGATCCTCTTCAAGCACCTCAAGGTGCCCGCCCGCAACGTGACGATCATGGATTTCGAGGACCGTGCGGCGAAGCTCGCGCGCTGGACCGCGAAGGGCGTGCGCTTCGTGCGCGACCGCGTCACGCGGGAGAACATGGGCCGGCTCCTGGCCAAGCACGCCGGCCGGGGTGATCTCATCATCGACCTCGCGTGGAACATCGACGCCTGCGAGATCCTCCAGTGGTGCCACGACCACGGTGTGATGTACATCAACACGTCCACCGAGCTTTGGGATCCGTACGCCGCCGGCCCGAACCAGCACCCGACGGAAAAGACGCTCTATTGGCGCCACATGAACCTGCGGCGCATGACCTCGCGCTGGAGCGAGCCGGGTCCCACCGCGGTCATCGAGCACGGCGCTAACCCGGGCCTGATCTCGCACTTTGTGAAGCAGGGTCTGATCGACATCGGCCAGAGCCTGATCGCCGACCGCAAGGTCAAGGGCCGGGCGGCGGAGAGCCTTGAGGAGCTGATCCGCACGCAGCAGTTCAACCACCTGTCCCGCGCGCTCGGCGTGAAGGTCATCCACTGTTCCGAGCGTGACACCCAGATCACCGACCAGCCGAAGCAGGTCGACGAGTTCGTGAACACCTGGAGCATCGAGGGCTTCCGCGAGGAGGGCACCACGACCGCCGAGATGGGCTGGGGCACGCACGAGAAGCAGCTCCCCGCGCACGCTTTCCAGCACAAGCAGGGCCCGCGCAACCAGATCTGCCTCGCCCGCATGGGCATCAACACCTGGGTGCGTTCCTGGGTGCCGGATTATGACATCCTCGGCATGGTCGTGCGTCACGGCGAGGCCTTCACCATCTCCGACAAGCTCACCGTCTGGGACGGAAAAAAGGCCGTCTACCGCCCGACGATGCACTACGCGTATTGCCCGTGCGACGAGGCGATCGCCTCGCTGAACGAGATGCGCGGCTACAACTACAAGCTGAACGCCAACCAGCGCATCATGAACGACGAGATCACCGCCGGCTCGGACATCCTCGGCGCGCTGATCATGGGCCACGCCTACAACTCGTGGTGGATCGGATCTGACCTCAGCATCGAGGAGTCCCGTCGCCTCGTCCCGCACCAGAACGCGACCACGATGCAGGTGGCCATCTCCGTCGTCGCCGCATCCATGTGGATGATCGAGAACCCCGCGCGCGGCGTGGTGGTGCCCGACGACATGCCGCACGAGTATGTCCTCGGCGTCTCCCGGCCGTACCTGGGCCGTTTCATCTCCAAGTCCTCCGACTGGACGCCGCTCAAGGGCCGCGACCAGACCTTCGCGCGACACAACAAGCCGGACCTCGATCCGCGCGATCCGTGGCAGTTCAAGAATTTCCTCGTCACCGACGCGGGTTGATTTCCCTCCGATGATCCCTCTTTCCCGGCTGCAGCAGCTGGCGCGGCGGCACGGCACGCCGCTTTTCGTCATCGACCATGACGCGCTCCGCAAGGCGTACCGCGAGTTCCGCCGCCACCTGCCCCGCGTGCAGGTCTACTACGCCGTGAAGGCGAACTCCGATCCGATGATCGTGCGCACCCTCTTCGAGGAGGGATCGAGCTTCGACGTCGCCTCGATGCCCGAGTTCCAGGTGGTGTACCGGAACATCCGCCACCTGCCCGCGAAGCAGCGGCAGCAGTGGATCTGGGACAAGATCATCTACGCGAATCCGACCAAGCCCACGGACACGCTGGAGGAGCTGAACAAGTACAAGCCGCTCGTCACCTTCGACAACCGCGAGGAGATCCACAAGATCCGCAAACACGCGCCCGACGCCGGCCTCGCGTTGAGGCTCAAGGTCCCCAACACCGGCGCGATGGTGGAGCTGTCTTCCAAGTTCGGCGCCGCGCCGGGCGAGGCCGTCGACCTGATCCTCGAGGCCGACCGGGCCGGTCTTACCGTGGAGGGCATCAGCTTCCATGTCGGCAGCCAGACGACGAACTTCGAGAACTACGTTCAGGCGCTGAACCTCACCGCGAACATCTTCAAGGAGGCGCGCGACCGCGGCTACACGAAGATGAACCTGCTCGATATCGGCGGCGGCTTCCCCGCGCGCTACGACTCGACGGTGCTTCCGTTCCGCGAACTGGCGAAGGTGATCAACACCGAGATCGACCGGCTTTTCCCCAAGGACATCCAGGTTCTCGCCGAACCGGGCCGTTTCCTCGCGGCGCCCTGCGGCATCTCCGTGGCCGAGGTCACCGGCAAGGCCGTTCGCGACGGCAAGACCTGCTACTACATCAACGACGGCGTGTACCACACGTACTCGGGTGTGATCTTCGACCACTGCAAGTACCCGGTGAAGGCGTTCAAGAAGGGCCCCACCAGCATCTGCTCGGTCTTCGGACCGACGTGCGACGCCCTCGACGTGGTGTCTATGGCCGAGAACCTTCCCGACCTGGACCGCGGCGACCTCGTCTACAGTGTCAACATCGGCGCCTACAGCCACGCCAGCGCGACCTACTTCAACGGCTTCCCGCCGGCGAAGGTCGTGCACGTCAACCGCTGATCGGGCAGGCGGGTATTCGCCCGCCATCGCCGGTGGTCAGGGTTGCTTCTTGGCTTTTTTCGTCGGGCGGGCCGGCGCTTCGCCCGGCTTGTCCGCATAGTCGGGGATCAGGTAGCCCACCGCCTTCGTCTCCCGGTCGAAGTCCGCGTTCATCCGCGCGAACAGGCCCGCGTGGGCGGGGTCGCGCGCGAGGTTGCGTGTCTCGTAGGGGTCGTCGGCCAGATTAAACAATTCCGTCCACTCGTCGTGTCCCGGGTAGCGGATGAGCTTCGCCGTCGGGGTGCGGACGGCGACCGTGGTGGGTGTCGTCGGGAAGGCATTTTCCCGGAAGTACTGCGCGAGGAAGGCGGAGCGCCAGGCGACAGGCCGCGCCTCGGCGAGGGGGCGCCAGCTGCGACCCTGCATTCCGGGGTTCGAGGGTAGCCCCGCCAGATCGAGCCACGACGGGGCGAGGTCGAGATTGAGGACCATTTCGTCGACGACCCGGCCCCGGGGGAAGGCGCGCGGGTAGCGGGCCAGCATCGGGATGCGGATGGATTCCTCGTAAAGCGACCGCTTGTCGCCGAGACCGTGCTCCCCGAGGTAGTACCCGTTGTCGCTGCTGAAGACGACAACGGTGTCCTCGGCGAGACCGAGCTCGTCGAGGGCGCCTAGGAGCCGGCCGAGGTTGTCATCGAGGGCGGAGATGCAGCGGAAGTAGCCCAGGTTCGTGGCGCCGCCCTTCGCGGCGGTGGCCGGCTCGTCGGCGGGGCCGCGGTAGATCGCGCGGCTGGCGAGGTTGGGCACGGGCCGGGCCTGCTCGCCGGCGAAACGATCCCGGGCGCGCTCCGGCGGATCGAACGGTCCGTGGGTCGCCTTGTAGCCGAGCATCATGGCGAAGGGCCGATCGCGGTGTTCACGGAGGAAACGGATCGCGTAATCGGTCGTGACGTCGTCGACCCAGCCCTGCGACGGGGTGGGGACTCCGTTCACCTCGATGGCGCAGTCGAAGTAGCGGCCCTGCCCGAGGAAACTCGCCGAGTAGTCGAAGCCCGGCCGCTTTCCGCCCTGGTTACCCATGTGCCACTTGCCGATGTAGCCGGTCGTGTAGCCCGCCGCGCGGAGCAGGGTGGAGTGGGTGACGCTGTCGGCGGGGAACGGCGTGCGGTTGTTGGCGATACCGTTGAGGTGGTTGTAGCGACCCGTGAGGAAAACCGCGCGGCTCGGGGCGCACAGCGGGAGGGTGACGAATGCGTTGCGGAAGCGCACGCCTTCGGCGGCGAGCCGGTCCATGTGCGGCGTGCGCAGCCACGGGAAACGCGCGCGATCGCCCTGCTCGCGCTGCACCACGCTCATCGCGTCCCAGCGTTGGTCGTCGGTGAAGACGAGGAGCAGGTTCGGCTGGCGCGGAACCGCGGCGAAGGGGGACGCCGCAAGCATGAGAGCGGCGGCGAGGGCCGGCAGGAGGGTGGACTTCATCGAGGAAAGCAGCGCGTCCGCCGGAGCCCCGGACGCCGGAGGGCGGGGCGCGTCAGCTCACGCCGGCCTTGGCCATGACGGCCTTGAGCGCGGCGAGGTCCTTGCGCATGAGTTCCGGGAATTTCGCGCGCTTCTCCGCCTCGCTGATCGGCGCGCGTTCGAACGGCGGAAACTCGAAGTGCACCGAGGCGGGCCCGTGGACGGCGAGCTCGCGCACGAGCTTGAAGTAGGCCTCGTAGGGCACGATCCCTTCGCCGATGGGCACGTTCTCGATCGCCGCCTTGCCGGGCGACTGTTCCCAGCGGAAATCCTTCAGATCCGTGCACTTCACCCACGGAGCGAGCAGACGCAGCGACAACGGCCAGGACTGGCCCGCCTCGGCGACGGCGTGCCGGATGTCGAACTGCACGCCGAGCCAGCGTGGATCGATGTCGCGCAGGAGTTCATACAGGTCCCACATCGGGCCGCCGACGCGCGGACCAGCGTGATTCTGGATGGCGCCGTGGATGCCGACGCTCTGGTTGAGCGCCGCGAGGTCTCTCAGCTGCGGTTTCAGGGCGTCAAGCGTGCCCTTCACCCCGAGCTGCGGGTCGTAATTGAAGAAGCCCAGGCGGTAGTACTTCACGCCGAGCTTCGCGGCGGTGCGCACGACCCGCTCGGCGTGCGGGGTCTTCACGCCGTTGATCTCGGTGGTGATCATCTCGACCTTCAGGCCGGCGGCGCGCGCGGCGTCGATGGCCTTGGGCAGATCCTCCTCGACCCGCTCGGGGAGCACATGGCCCTGCGGAACCCGGACGGTGTAATCGATGCCGCCGTAGCCCGTCGCTTTCACCAGGGCGGCGGTGTCGGCCCATGACATCCAGTGCAGGGGCTTGGAAAAGACATGCAGCACCGTCGGTCCGCCGGTCCAGGGCGGGAGCGGTGCGGCGGCGGCCTTCTTCCTCGACTCCGCGGCGGCGAGCTCGCGGGCGAAAGGCAGGGCGGCACCGGCGAGGGCGAGCCGGGACAGGAAGCGGCGGCGGGAGGGGGCGGGCGAGAAGGCGTCACGGGGGGTCATGCGGCGCCGACCGTGCACCGCCCCTTCCTGAAATGCAACGGCGGGGCCGCCACCCCGCCGCGCCAAGGCGTCAGAACGAGCCCTTGATGCCGGCGGTCCAGAGCGAGCCGCCGTAGTCGTCGCGCTGGCGGAAACGGGCGTAAGCCGGCGTGCTGGGCCCGTAGATCTTGGTGTCCTCCGTGGCGCCGCGGATGTTGCGGAACGCGAAGAAGACGGCGGTGGAGCGCCGGAAATAATACTCCCCGGTGACGTCAACGTAGAGGCGTTTGGGCCGGTAGTTGTAGGTGCCCGGCTCGATGCTGTTGGTGGCGGTGCTGGCCACGGCGCCGCGCCGCTGGATGCCGCGGTAGTTCTCGTTGATCCGGAGGTTGAACTTCGGCCGCGTGAGGCTGAGCCCCCAGTTGGCGGTGAACGGGTTCATGTCCTGGAGATTGTCGGTTTTCGTCGCCCGCTGGGAGCTCACGTTGGCGAAGAACTGGAGCCCGCGCGCCCAGGGCGGCAGGAAGGTGAGGGACTGCTTGTAGTCGATCTCGAAGCCGCGCTGCCGGATGCGCACGGGGGAGTTGAACTGCGTGACCGTGAGGATCGAGCCGTACTCCTCGGGATCGAGCCCGTAGGTTTCCAGGAACGCATCGCTCACGTAGTCCGTCACGTTCACGAAGAAGTTCTGGTAGTCGCGGATATAGGCGCCGGCCGACAGGCTGCCGACGTTGCCGAAGTAGTACTCGATTCGCGCCATGTAAGTCTCCGCCTGCCACGCCTTGATCGAGGCGTTGTTGACGGTGATGCGGGAGTTCGGGTTGAGCGTCTCGATGTCCGGCAGGGTCACACCGCCGGAGTACTGGTTGAAGTCGGGCCGGCCGACCGACTGTGAATAGGCCAGGCGGCCGATGAGCGACTCACTGAGGTTGTAACTCGCGTTGATGCTCGGGAACAGCCGCAGGTACTCCTTGCGGGCGCGGGTGCCGCGCTCGACCCGGATCAGCTGGGAGTAGGGCAGGCCGGCGTTGGTCGGCACCTGCAGCAGCGGCGCGCCCGTGGGGCCGCGGAGGACGTTGCCGGCGGCGTCGCGCTGGTAGGCGCGGGCCGGATCCATCAACGGCCCCTCGGCGTCGATGTTGGTCTGCTCGGCGCGAACGCCGCCGGTGATGCGCAGCCGGTTGCGCAGGAGACCGAGGTCGCCGCGGATGAACAGCGCCGAGATGATCTCCTCGGCGCGGCGGGAGAAGCTGGTGACGGCGATGAAGTCGTTGTTGGCATTGCGGGTCCAGTGGGTCGGGTTGCGCCGCCAGTCCTGCCACAGCTTGCCGTTGTCGACCTGCTGCTGCTTGGGCAGTCCGAAGTCCGGGATGCGTTCCGAGTACTGGACATCGAGGAACGGCAGCGGGCTGTCGTCATTGACGAGGCCGGCCTGGGTGAGGGGCGTGTTGCTGGCGCGGCCGTCGGCGCCGACGTAGGTGTAGGTCTCGAGGTTGCCGCCGGGTCCGCGCAGGTCCCGCACCTTCGCGCGGATGTCGGCGCCAAGCTTCACGGTGAGGCTCGCGCCGCGGACATCGAAGTCGCGCCGCACGTTGGCATAGGCCTGCCGCGTGGTGTCGTAGGTGCGCTGGCGGTTGCTGTTGGCGGAGACGAGCGAGTAGGAGTCGAGGCGCGTCGGATCGACCGGCCGGCCGTTGGGATCGAGCACCGTGATGCGGCCCGGCCGGAGGTAGAAGATGTCGTCGAACAGGATCTGCACGTTGTTCCGCTGGATGGTCATCCCGTTGAAGAAACCCAGGTCGATGTCCTGGTAATCGATGCGGGAGTTGCCGTAGCTCACGCCGGCGTCGGACTTCCAGACGGGGCCGTCGTGGAGCCAGCGCAGGGAGGGCGTGACGGTGCGGCCCGGGCGGATACGGCCGTTGTTGGAGATGGCGAACTGGCCGGCGTTGATCGCGGTGCCGGTGGCGGGAAAAACGCTGGCCGAACCCCATGTGTGGCGCGGGCTCCAATTGAGCGGCTCCACCCGGTTGATCGTGAACGTCTGCGTACGCGTCGCGAAGTGCTCCCGCAGCATGCCGTAGGAGAAGCCGAAGGTCAGCCGGTCGTGCCGGGCCGGCCGCCAGTCGACCGTGGTGGCGAAGGACTCGCGCGACGTGTTCTTGCCGCTGTCGCGCCAGGAAAAGATGCCGAGGTAGGGGTTGTCGGGGGTGGTGGCGGGCAGGCCGTTGGTGGCGTTGGCGCCGACCGTCGTGCCCACGTGGGCGCCGCGCCACTGCATGGCGACGTTGGACTGCGGGGTGTATTGCAGCGAGTGGCCGCCGGAAACGGTGAAGCCGAAGGTCTTCGTGACGGGAACGATCGCCGAGACATCGAAGCCGGGGTGGATCTTGTAGGTCATCTGGCCCCAGCCCGGACCCGGGGTGCGGCGGCCGAAGGCGCGTTCGGCGTCCTTCATCAGCCAGGAGACGCTGTAGTTGTAGGCGGGCTTGTTGCGCTCGAAGGCGCTGCGGGGAACGAAGTTCACCGAGCCGGCAAGCGCGGATCCCGGGGTGTCCGGGGTGGGCGAGCGGTTGATCTCGATACGCGAGATGTTGTTGATCGAGATTTGGTCGAGCTCGACCGCGCGACGCGTGCCGGCGCCGGCGGCGCTGGCGAGATCGAAGCCGCCCATGGAAATCGGCACGTTGTCGGCGGGTGCGCCGTCGATGGAGAAGCGGCGGGCATCGCCGCCGGTGTAGTCGCTGGTGATGCCCGGCAGGAATTTCATGAACTCTCCGATGCTGCCGTCCGAGATGGTGCCGAACTCGTCGGCCGAGACCACGTTCACAATGTTACGCGCGAAACGCTGCTCGTTGATCGCGATCGCGGCACCGTCCATCTCCTTCGAGGAGGCCACGACGAACTGGTCGAGCTTCACAACCTCGCCCGCCCGGCCGCGGGCCTCCCCGCCGAAGGTGAAGTCCTGCTGCGCGATCTGATTGGCCGTGACGGCCACCATCGCGGTCTGCGCGGGCCGGCCCGTGAAGAACACTTTCAGCCGCGCCGGGCCGGCCGGAACGTTGGTCAGGCGATACTGGCCGGTCGCGTCCGTGAGCGTCTCGAGGCGCGTGCCCTCGATCGAAACGAGGGCCTTCTCGAGGTATTCGCCGCGTGAGCGGTCGAAGACGCGGCCTTCGATCGATCCGGTGGTGGAGATCTGGGCGGCCGCGCGGCCGGCGATCAGCAGGCCGGTGGCGAGCAGCAGCAGGCGGACAAGGCGGAGCAGGGGCAGGCAGGGTTTCATGGGGTTGGAGGGAAACCTGCACCCACGGCCGGGATCAGCCGGCTCGCAGTGCCGGTTTCCGGCAGGAGAAAAACCCACTCCGGCGCTCGCTCACAAGCGCGAAGCTTTGGCAATCAACCGGTCTCCGCTCAGCCTTTGCCGCCGCGGAGGACGACGAGGTGGTCGACGCCCTTTGACTCGAACTCGCGCCAGTAGGTGTCCTCGAGTTCCTGCAGGCGCTCTTCCTCCTCGGCGGTGAAGTCCCGGGTGAGTTTCGTCGATCCGAGCTCCGCGAGGAGGTCGCGTTCGGCGAGGCGGGCGACCAATTCGCCCCAGAAGGCGTCCTCGACGAAGCGGTCGATTTTCTCGGTGACCGGTCCGGTCGTGAGCTTTTCCGTGGGAAAATACTGCCCGTTCACGTCCATCTCCACGAGGTCGGCGCAGCCCTGCGACTCCGCGAGTCCGAACATCTTCTGCGCCACGTCGGCGTAGCGCTCGGGCATCGTGGCCGGGTCGTCGGGGCGCGCGCCCGCCATCCACAGGCCCATGTGCGCCAGCTCGAGCAGCCGGGCATACTCCTTGGTGGTGAACGAGACCTTCATACGGGGAAAGGTCCTGGTTCCAACGGACCGCGCAAGGGTGGATTGCTTGAGCGTGGAACGCGCGATCGGTCTGGATGAAACGAGGTTCGATTACTTGCCTAGCCGTTGGGCACAGAGGTCACGGAGGGCCGGGTCGAAGACACGGCGAAGCGGCGTTTTTCATTTCAGACGGGAACAGGTCGAACTGGGGGTAAGGTGGAAATCAGGAACACGGGAAGACGCGTGCGAGGTTCCTGCCGCCGCTTCGATTCGGCGGGCGTGCGATGTAGCCGCGGCTGCAGCCGCGGATCATCCCGGTCCCTGTAAGCGCGAAGCCCGATCCCTCCGTGCCCTCGGGTGGGTTCTCCGTGTGCAGCTCCGCCTCGGTAGCGCCGTTGACCCTGCGGCGCGGTGCCCGTTGGCTTCCGTTGCCCCATGAAAGTTCCGTCCGCCCCCTCCGGCCGCCTCATGTCGCTCGATGCGCTGCGCGGCTTCGACATGTTCTGGATCCTCGGCGCCGACGCGCTCGTGCACGCGCTCAGCGAGGTCAACGGCTCCGCGCTGGCGCGCTTCCTCGCGGGTCAGCTCACGCACAAGGACTGGGCGGGGCTCGCGTTCTACGACCTCATCTTCCCGCTCTTCATCTTCATCTCCGGCGTCTCGCTCACGTACTCGCTCTCGCGGCAGATCGCGGAGCACGGGCGCGCCGTCACGGCGCGTCGCGTGGTGACCCGTGGACTGATTCTTTTCCTGATCGGGATTTTCTACAGCGGTGGATTCACCAACCCGTGGCCCGATATGCGTTTGCTGGGCGTTCTGCAGCGGATCGCCCTCGCTTACACCGGAGCCGGACTCCTCTTCTGCTTCCTGCGGCCGCGCGCCCTGGCGGCGGCCGGCGCCGCGCTGCTCGTGGGCTACTGGGCGCTGCTCACGTTCCTGCCCATCCGCGACCTCCAGCTCGACAAGGCCGTGCTGGCGCAGCGCACGGGCGTGGCCAATCCGTCCGCCGCGCAAGTCCGGGCGGCGTTTGACGCCACCACGGCGCGGGTGACCGGCGGCTACGAACCCGGCCGCAATCTCACCAACCATCTCGACTTCCAGTACCTGCCGGGCCGCAAGTACGATACCTACTACGATCCCGAGGGCCTCCTGAGCACGCTTCCGGCCGTCGCGACGTGCCTGCTCGGCGCCTTGGCCGGGTTGCTGCTGCGGCGCGCCGACCTCGACGACGCGCGCAAGTTGCGTCTGCTCGTGACGGCGGGCGGCGTCGCGCTCGCCGCGGGCTGGCTGTGGCACCTGCAGTTCCCGGTGGTGAAGAAGCTCTGGACGTCGTCATTCGTCCTCGTTGCCGGCGGCTGGAGCACCCTGCTGCTGGCTTCCTTCTACTATGTCGTCGACGTGCGCGGCTGGCGGCGCTGGTGCGTCCCGTTCGTCTGGATCGGGATGAACCCGATCACGCTCTACATCGCGAGCAATGTCCTGCGCTTCCGCACGCTTGCGCAGCGTTTCGCGGGCGGTGACATCAAGGCGTGGCTCGACTCCACCTTCGGGTCCGGGGCGGGGCAGGGCATGCTCGCGATCGTCGGGCTCGGCCTGATGTTCGTCCTCGCCCGCTTCCTGCACGAACGCCGCATCTTCCTGCGCGTCTGAACGCGCCGCCCTCGCCATGCCCGTTTTCCCGATCATCGACACGCATGTCCACCTGTGGGACCTCGCGCGGCTGCGTTATCCTTGGCTGGCCGGGTTGCCGCGGCTGAACCGGCGCCACTCCGTCGAGGAGTTTCGCGCCGCTTGCGGTCCCGTGGGGGTCGGCAAGATCGTTTTCGTCGAGTGCGGCTGCGACCGGACCTTTTCCCACGAGGAGGTGGTCTGGGTCTCCGGACTCGCGGCCACCGAGCCCAGGCTGCGCGGCATCGTCGCGCACGCCGGGCTGGAAAAAGGCGACGCGGTCGAGGACGACCTGGCGCGCCTGGCGACGCTCCCACTGGTCAAAGGCATCCGTCGGCTGCTGCAGGAGGAGAAGGACGACGCCTTTTGCCTGCGGCCGGATTTCGTGCGTGGCGTGCGTCGGCTAGCGCGCTTCGGCTTCACTTTCGACGTATGCATTTACCACCGGCAGCTCGCCGGCGTGATCGCGCTCGCCCGGCAATGTCCGGAGGTGAGCTTCGTGCTCGACCACCTCGGCAAGCCGGGAATCAGGGCTGGCCTGCTGGACCCATGGCGCGCCGAAATGCGGGTGCTCGCCGCCCTGCCGAACGTCGTGTGCAAACTGAGCGGCGTCGCGACCGAGGCGGACCATGCCGCGTGGACCCCCGCACAGCTCCGGCCGTACATCGATCATGCGCTCGCCTGCTTCGGACCGGGTCGGGTGATGTTCGGCGGCGACTGGCCGGTGAGCACACTGGCGACGGACTACCCCCGTTGGGTTGCGACCGTCGATGAGGCGCTGGCGGGCTTCTCGGAGACAGATCGGCAACGGATCTACGTGGCCAACGCCGAGGCGTTCTACCGCGTTTGAGCTGGCGCCGTCGGTAGACGGGCGAAGGCGGGGCTCTCCCGGCCCACGGCCCGGCCGACGTTCTCCTGGAGGAAAAGCGCCGCGATGCCCTCGCGTCGCAGCAGCGTTTCGCCCGCCTCCGCGCCGAGCACGAACAGGCCGGTGGCGAGGGCGCTGGACTCGGCGCAGGTCCGCGCGACGACGCTCGCCGAGAGGTGCGGGCCCGAAACCGGTCGTCCGGTGCGCGGGTCGATGACGTGGCCCACGCGTTGGCCGCCAATGGTGCGAACGTTGCGGTGGTTGCCCGAGGTGGACAGGGCTTGGTCGCGGAGCAGCAAGAGCCGACCAAGGGCGGGCCCGGTGGATAAAGGATCCTCGATCGCGACCCGCCAGCCGTCACCCCGCGGCCCCGGGCCGGCGGCGCGCAGATCGCCGCCGATCGCAACGAGGTGATTACCGCCGCCGAGCCGGGCGAGCCGCTCGTCGAGTGCATCAACCGCGACTCCTTTGGCGACCGAGGAAAAATCGACGGCGATATCCGGGCGGGTTTTGCGCAGGGCCGGCGGGCTGGAACGCGTTTCCAGCCGGCGCCAGTCAACGCGGGAACGCAGCGCCGCCAATGCCTCCTCTGCTGGGGCGCGGGCCGGCGTGGGATGGGGTCCGAAGCCCCAGCGTTGCAGCAGAGGCTCTACCGTCACATCGAAGGCGCCGCCGGTGAGGGTACTGATGGCATGGGCGCGTTCCGCGGCCGCGGCGAGCTCGGCTGAGACCGGAATCCATTCCGTCGACGGGTTCCGGTTGAAACGGGAAATCTCCGACTCGGGCCGGTAGGTGGAGAAAATGCCTTCGAGCTGCTCAAGCCGGTCCGCCAGCTCCCTTTGTACCGCGACCGGATTGATCGCCGGCGTTCCCTGAATCCACTTCGCCGACCACGTCGTGCCCATCGCGCGGCCGAGGATCGTGACCGGTTCGGCGGCGTGGGTCAGGGACGAGAAGGCTAACGGGAGCCCGATGAAGCGGATCAGTGCGGTGAGAGCGTGACGAAGACCAGATCGGACGGATCCAAGCCGGGGCCCCGGAGGGCACTGAGACTTGATCCAAGGGCACGGACGCGCAGCGCGGTTATCACGGTGAAATCGACGACCGGGTAGCGGCGCGGGTTCTCCTGCCGCGGCCTTGGTGAAGCCTGGTTCCCGCGGCCCCTTGCGACGGGATGGGCATGGTATTCGAATGCCCCCCGACCCAGGAACGCCCGGTTTTGGGCCAGCCCTCACGGCAAGCCCTTCATCCAAACCAGCACCGGCACGTACTGCCAGTTGAGCACGGCGGCGAACAGCATGAGGCCAAGCGCGGCGGCGTCACGGGTGGAGAAACGATCCGTGGAACCGCGGGTGCGCACGAAGTTGAGCAGCGCGCCGGTCGGGCAGCCGAAGCGGCAATAGGCCTGCGGCACGAATGCGGCTGCCACGAGGCCGACGCCCGCAACCGCGAGTGTGGCGATGCCCGCGGTGCGGAAAAGGTAGGCGTCGAACGCCTCGATGCCGGCGAGATCCAGCGGGAGCGCCAGCATCGCCGTGACAAGCGTCAGCAGGAGGAGCGCGCCCGGCAGCAGTCCCAAGGCGCGGGCGACATCGGGGCGGAGCGTTATGGCGAGGCGGCGCGGCCGGAAGCGGCCGATCAATTCCTGCGCCGCGCCGTGAGGGCAGAGGTGATGGCAGTAGAACGGCCGCCGGGTCGCCCACGGCACGAGCAACGCCGCCGCGAGCAGCAGCACCAGCCCCGAGGCCGTTTGCCAAGGCACCCCGGAGCGGATCCAACCGGCGATCAGGGATTGGGCCAGCAGGTCGCCGCTGATGATCCCGACATAGCCGATGAGGAAAATCTGGTACGGGAGGTTCCAGCGCTGCCTCCACGCGGCCGGACCGAACGCCATCACCGCCGCGAGCGCCACCGTTCCAAGCATGCCCCAATCTCGCCAACCCGGTGCGAAGGGAGGGCGGGCGGCGATCTCGTCGCGACTCGCCTTCAGGCGCGCCTTCACGCTGTGGGCGATGGCCATGCTCGTCATCGTGGCGCCCGAAACCCCCTCGACGCCCGCTTTCCGGAAATCGAGGTCGGCTGCCTGGTCCCAAGTGAGTCCGTTCCACTTCTTCAGGAAGCGCCGGTCGGTGACGACGTCGCGCACATGATCCTTGGTGTCGTCGGACGACCGCACGCTCAGGCCAAGAATGCGCCAGTCGGGTCCGAGCGCCACCAGGGTGTCGGTCACGCCGCAGTACCCGATGATGTCTTGGCAGCGCGGCTGGGTGCGGACCACGTAGCCCAATTCCCGGCCCTCGCGGTCGAGGACGAAGAGCCCGTCCCGCTCGGAGTCGTCGGGCCGCAGGCTGGCGGCGGCGGGGAAGAAACCCCGTACCTCCTCCACTACCACCGGCGCGTCGCCGTGCGACCGCTGCTTCACGGCGACATCGCGCACCAGCCACGCGACGGCGGCCACGATACCCAGACGGAAGAGCTGGAGCAGGGCCGTCCTCAATTTACCGCTACGTCGCCGAGACCAATCCCACCCCGCGCGTCACCGCGCGGGCAGGATCTGCACGGCGTCGATGTGGGCGTTGCCGTCGGCGGTGGCGGCGTCGACGACGACGGCGTAGGTCTGGCCGGCGTTGAATTGGTAGGTGCCGAGGGCGACCCAGCGGCTCTCCACCTTGGGATTCACGCGCTGGTTGACACTGACCGCGGCGTTGCCGCCGGCGTGGCGCACGGTGACGGCGGTGTTGCTGGCGCGATTCTCATGGGCGGCGCTGGCGAAGCGGACCTCATAGGGGCCGGAGGCGGGCACGGTGAACTCGAAGGTGGCGGTGTTGCCGGTGCCGCGGGCGTAGGCGTAGTCGCTGCCGACGAAGGGGAGGTTGGTACCGGTGGCCCACTTGCCGGTGAGCTTCGCCTTGGCGTTGTCGATCACGGTGCCCTTGAGCGAGGTCAGCGCGATGCCGCGGCCGCCGGCGTCGTCGACGGGCGCCGGCGCGGGGCCCGAGACATCAAAGGTGTTGTCGGGCAGGCGGCGCGCGCGGCCCGGGAGCTTCAGCAACTGGTCCATCTCGGACCAGTAGAGCGTGTAGACCTCGCGCGGCGTGCAGTTGCGGCGGACGGCGACGGAGGCGGCCTTGCCGACCACCTCGCCCATCATCCCGATGGTCTTCATGACGCGCACGGTGCCGAGGGCGACGTCGGTGACGCTGATGTTGCGGCCGGCCATGAAGAGGTTGTTCACGTTCACCGAATACAGGGTGCGATAAGGGATCGGGTAGCCGTACTGGCGATCGACGCGGCGGTCGTGGTCGGCGTAGGATATGAACGGATTCTCGGGAAACTTCTTCGCGAACTCCTGCTTCGGGAAATGCAGGTCGATGCTCCAGGTGCTCGGCACGCAGCCGTCCGGGAATTCGCGCTTCGAGACGATGTCCTCCTGCGTGAGCATCACGTCGCCGACGATGCGGCGGGACTCGCGAGTGCCGCCGATGTAGGCGACCCAGTCGAGCTTGGCCTTGGGGTGATCGGCCTTGCCGTCGCGATTCTTCATGGCGTTGAACGCGCCGAAGACCGCGCGAAGGTTCCAGTCGCGGATCAACTCAAGGTCGTTGATCGGGTGCTTGTTGAAGCCGCTCTCCCAGAACCACTCGCCCTTGCCCTTGTCGGCCATGTCGGCGCGGCCCATCTTCGGGTACGGGAAGTCGTCCATGTTGAGGTTTAGGGCCCAGGGGGTCTCGGGAAACCGCCGCGGCTCCGCCGCATTGCTCCAGACCCACATGTTGCTCATGCCGAGCAGGTCCTTCAGCTCGATCTCGTACTTGGCGCCCGCGAGGTGGGCGAGGGATCCATGTCCGGTGCAGTCGGAGAACAGCTTCCCGCGGAAACGCTTCTGGCGGCTGTTGGTGGTGTTGAGCGAGGTGACGGACACGATGCGGTCGCCCTTGGTCTCGGCGGCGTAGACGTGCTCGTTCAGGAACAGCGAGATGTTCTTCTCCTTGCGGACGTGCGCCTCCTTCTGGGCGTCGCCGAATTCCTCGTACAGGCCGGGGGAGTTCTTCGCGCGGTCGGCGAACTCCTCCACCATCTCGCCGATGAGCGGGTATTTGCCGCGGCGGATGAGCCCCTGTGACCAAACGCGCACCTCGGAGCTGCCGTTGCCGCCCAGCACGGGCCGGTTCTGGATCAGCGCGACCTTCAGGCCCTGTCGTGCGGCGGAGATGGCGCTGCCGAGACCGCCGTAGCCGCCGCCCACGACCACGAGGTCGTACTCGCCCATGTCCTCGGGCGCGGCCGGCAGGCCGAGCGCCGTCTTGCGCCACGCGGAGAGCGGGGCGGTGTCACTGGGCGGCGTCTCGCCCAGATCCTTCGTCAGGTAGACGGCGTCGCACCGGCCGTTGAATCCGGTGAGGTCGCGCAGCGCGACGTTCAGGCGGGTGTCGGTCGCCTCGATCACACCGCCGTCGTGCCACGACCAGGTCTTACCCTTGGTGCCGAACGTCTCGGCGAGAGGCCGGCCGTTGATGATCACCTGGAAACGTCCGGGGGCTCCCTGCGCTTCCCAATGCGCAACCCAGTCCTTGGTGCGCACCCAAACGCGGTACTTGCCGGCGGAGGGCAGGGTGGCCGTGGTGGTGGCGTCCTTCACCGGTTCCCCAAGACCGTGGGCCAGCAGGTAGGGCGAGCCCATGATCTCGATGAACTGGGTGTCGAGCGACCAGCCGCCGGGATTCTGGAAGCCTTCCGCCTCGAGCAGGAGGCGGTCGGCCGCCGCCGCGGGCAGCGTCGCGGCCAACGAAAGGGTGAGTGCGGTCAGGATGGATTTCATCGGATGGGAAGTGAGTTGGGGAAAACAGGGAGGGCGGGGGCGTGCCGCTTATTCGTACACCAGCCGCGCCGTGGCGGAGGTGGCGGTGTCGGCGGAAACCCGCAGCCAGTAGGCTTGGAAGCCTTCGGGAAACGTGTGCGACTCTGCAAGCCCGCGCGGTACAGCCAGCGTGGCGTACTCCACCCAGTTGCCCGTGCCCGACAGGTCTACCTCCACCCGGAAACGCACGGTGCCGGTCGAGCCGTGGGAGAGCGTCAGCGTTTTCCGGTCGTAGCCGGTCATGAGGTAGGGATCCGACGGCGCTCCGGCCGTCACCGCCGTGTCCTTCCACGGTCCGCCGATGCCGACGGGCTTTCCGAGGGCCCATAGTTCATCGACCGATCCCAGCCAGACCGCGGCGCGACCGTCGGCGGAGCGGATCACACGGGGGTCGGGGGCGGACTCGCCGGAAAGGCCCGTCATCACCAGCAGGCCGCGCCAGCTGGCGTAGTCATGGATGTGGCGGTTGTGCGTCGATACGGGGCGGATCTTCGCCATTCCGCCGGCGTTTTCGGCGGGCAGCTCGAAAAATGATCCGCCGGCGTTGAGCAGGTCGCGCTCCGTGCAAACTTCGCGGCAGGTGCGGGCCGGCCCGAGAGGGCCGCCGGGACGAAATCCCTCCCGGCCGCGGGGCAGGCGGAACCGGCGCCCCGCCTCGTCGGTGTAGACCAGGGAGGCCGCGTCCTCGGCGATCGCGTCGACGGGAATGGCGACGTTGGTCTGCATCCATGTCGCCGCGCCGGTTTCATCGCTCGGGCGCAGGACCAGGTCCTCGCCCAATTCGTGGAACCGGCCGCCGACGGTCACGCCGAGCGTTTTTTTTCCGGCGCCCCGCGCGTACAGCAGGCCCCCGATCGGGGCGGGCGAGTCATCACGGGCAAGCGCGGCGAACTTCGCCTCGGCGGAGGGCCGGCGTGAATCGAAGTTGTGATAGGAAAAGACCGCTGACGCCCGGCCGAGATCGCGCGAGGCGCGGAGGCGGATCCATGCGCCTTGCTCGGTGGCGGTGAAGACCGTCCACGCGTAGCCGGTGGCGGGCACCTCGACGCGGCGCAGCTCGCGCCACGTGCCGTCGCCGGCGCGGTCGACCTCAAGGACGAACTCCACTGGCGCACCCGCGTCGTGGCGCAGATGAAGGATTCGCTGGTCGTAACCGGAGAAGAGGTAGGGGTCGGACGGTGTGTCGCGGCGCACGGGCTCCTCCAGCCAGAGTGCGCCCCGGCCGATGACCGGTCCCAGTTGGTCGAGCTGCGCGGGCTCGAGGAACCACAGGTTTGACTGCGACTGGCCGGGGCCGGCGAGTTTGCCCTTGGCGCGGCGTTTGTTGAGGAACTCGCTGCGGGCGGTGTCGTCGCAGCCCAGAACGATCCGGTCCCCCCATCGGGTGAAGTCTCCGACGACCTTCAGGTAATTGGAGCGCGGCGCGATACCGGCCGAACGGGCGGGCGTGAAGGCGCGCGGGAAGCGCCAGAACGTCCCGTGCATCGTCATCAGCAGGTCCTCCTCGCCGATGTCGCGGATGCGCGGCCACTCGGTGTTCCAACCGTGGGCGCCGTCGTACGAATGGCTCCCCTTCGGCAGCCGGTAGGCGTGCCAGCGTCCTTCGTGCAGAACCATCAGCAGCAGGGAGCGGTGGTCCCAGCCGATGGACCAGACCGGATCCGTGGCCGGATGGGGGTTGCCCTCGAGTCCACCCGGGCCGGTGACCTCGGTGAACTGGTTGCGGCGCACGACCGTCCATTGCTCCGCCCGCCCGTCCCAGGACGCGAGCGCGCCGGAGGGAATGTCGGGACGCGTCTGGGCCTCCTTCCCGTGCTCGCCGTTGTTGGCGTACACGAGCATTCCCTGTCCCGAGTAAAGGCCCTTGCCGTGGTAGCCGGGCAGACCCGCGCGGCGGAACGGCTCCTTGAGTTGTTCGTCGCGGAACAATTCGGTGACAGCCAGCGAGCGGACATCGACCTCGTAAAAACCCTCCTCCATCGACGCGAAGTAGACCTTGTTGGCCGGATCGGTGAGGTGGCGGGCGGTGCCGGTGGGGCGACCGTACATCTGCGTGTACGGAATGACGCGCACGGCTCCGCTCTCGGCGATCGCATACGGCCCGATGAAAAGCTGGCGGGATTCGCGGTGGATCAGGCGGTTGGCGGGGGTGCCGCCGATGCTTTCGGGACGGATGATCTGCCGGAGGTCCGGCGTTATCTCGTAAAGTTTATCGGTGGAACCCTGCGGCTTGTGCGGCGCGTAGGTGATCGCCCAGAGGCGGCCGGCCCAGGGCACGACGGCTCCGGTGCCGCATTCGCTTTCCTCGTTGAACATCGCGAGGTGCGGATGGATGCCGCCGAAGGCGGGTGGGGCCTCCGCGGCGCGCGGCGCGACCGCGAGCGAGGCGAGGATCAGGGGCAGGGTGCCGAGACAGCGGCTAAACAGGGGCATGGCGTCTCCCAGTCGAGTAAGCCGCCGCGGCGAAGGCAACCGGACTCCCGGTGAAGCCGTTCACCGCGCACCCGGCCGGAAGAAGGGCGGTCATATATCGGGCGTGAAGGGATCGTGCCGGCGGGAAGGTGGAAATCAGGAACACGGGAAGAGGCGTACCGAGCTCCTGACGCCGCTTCAAATGGGGTGGACGTGCGATGTCGCCACGGCCGCCCGCCTGCGCCGAGCCTACGGCGGGCGAGCCCGCCGCGGACCCTGCCGCTTGCGTGACGGCCAAAGGTTGTTCCGAAAGTAGCGAACTTGAACCGCGGATTTCGCCGATGGCACGGAGTAAGAAGCCGTCGAACTCTCCCCGATCTCCCCGGCCTTCCTGTTGAAAACCGGATCCCAAAATACCGAGCCGGCGAGAACCACGAATGGACACCAAGGCACACGAATAGCCCGAGCTTTCGCTCCGTTACCTCAGTTTGCTCCTGTTTGCCTGGTTTGGAACAGGAGGTAGAGAAAGACGCCTCTTTTCCTAAGTCTCCCCAGTTTCCCAAGTCTCCAACGTCTTCCCGGTCTTGCCTTCCGTCCGTGGGCAAAAAAACACCCGCCCCGTTGCGGGGGCGGGTGGGTGAGATAATCGCGGTCGGGTGACCGCCGGGATCAGAGCCGGCCGGTCACGCCGAAAACCACCTTGCTGTGGAACGTGCGCCAGTAGCTCGGGCGGTCCTTGTAGGCGGCGTAACGGTTGTCGAGCAGCGTGGACGTGAAGTTCTCGATGTCGAAGAAGCCGCTCACCGTGCGGGTGAACGCGTAGCGCGACTTCCAAGTCCAGGAGGTCTTCGGCAACTGCCAGGTGACCAGCGCCGGGGTGGTCGAGTTGGAGATCAGGTACACGCCGCGGTAGACGGCCTGGAGACGCAGGTCGAAGCCGTAGCCGCGGAAGCTCAGGCCGAGGTTGCCGGTGACGTCGAGGAAGCCGGCGAGGGTGCCGCCGGCGCTGCTGCCCGGGCCGGTGACGAACGCGGAGTTGTTACCCTTCGTCCACAGCTTCGTGAGGTTGCTGTAGACACCGAGTCCCTTCGCCCAACCGGGCAGGAACGTCAGCTGCTGCTGGTAGTTGAATTCCACGCCGCGGATCTGCGCCCAGCCGCTGTTCGCCGTCGTGTTGATGCGGTAACCGGCGTACTGTCCGTCGTAGCCGTTGTTCTGGCCCGCCGCGACAAACTGGCTGCTGTCGCCCTGGATGTAGTCGTTGATCTTTTTATGGAAGGCTCCGAACGAGATCATGCCTTGGGGCGTGAAGTAGTACTCGGAGCTGAAGTCCATGTTGCGGGCGTACTGCGGCTTCAGGTTGGGGTTGGTGACCGTGATCGACTGCGCCGAGTCATTGACGGTCGTGTTGGGGATGATGTTGCCGAAGGGCGGGCGACCGACCCCGGTGGACCAGCTCAGCCGGTTGACCCAGCCGGAAGCGGCTTGGTACTTCAGGTGCACTCCCGGAAGGTAGAAGCGGTACGCGCCGCGGTTGGAGGAGCGCCCGCTGTACTGGGCGACATTGCGGCGGATCTGCTCGACGTCGGTGATCGGCCCGGTCCAGGCCACACGGCGCGCCTGCTCCTGCGGGGACACGTAGTTGAGCGGCCCTTCGCCCTGCACCTTCGTGTCCTCGAGGCGCACGCCGGTCAGCAGCGAGAGACGCCGCGTGAGGCGGCCGTTGACGAGGAAGTAGGCGGCGCGGACGTCCTCCTGGATCTTCTGGTCGGAGGTGAGGCGCTGCCGTGAGGTGATCTCGACGTCATCCTTCCACAGGCGGGGATTGTCGCGGCGGTGGGCGGCGACCTTGTAGGGATCGACCCACGGCGGCACGCCGCCGCGGTTCAGGTAGTATTCCTTCTCGTCCCAGGTAAGGTCCTTCGGGAAGGCGTTGAAGATCGAGATGCCCTGGTTGTCGTCGGCGGTGTTCAGGATGCCGTCGGGGCCGGTGTAGAAGGAGCGGCGCGGATTGGTCCAGAGGTGGCGGGTCTGGCGCTGCGCGGTGAAGCCGGTCTTGTAGTAGAACGGCAAGCGGTAGTTGACGTCCTTCCGGAGGTCGAACTTGGCGGCGTAAACCTTGTCGTAGCCGCGCTGGTCGTTCTGGTCGATACGCAGACGGCTGTAGTTCGCGAAATTCTGCCAGTCGGGCCCTTCGGTCTGGCGCACGGTCGGCACCTTCGCGTCCTGACTGCGGTCGATCGCGAAACCCAGGTTGGGGATCTCGAGGAAGACCGTTCCAGTCGGCCGGGCCGAGTACTTGTCCTCCTCGTGCATCACGTCGTAGTACGTGGCCGAGTTGGAGTAGGAGAGGCTATAGTCGATGTGCAGGCCCGGGAAGCGGTGGCGGACGCTCGGGGAGAACACGAAGGTGCGGCCCGACTTGTCGTTGGAGGCCACGTTGAGGTTGGCGGTGCCGCCCTGGTTGGTCCAACGGGACGTGTAGTAGGCCACGTCGCGGGCGCCGGGTCCCGGGGTGGCGGGCTCGACGCTGTTGGCGAAGATCTGGGTGAGCGTCTCGGTGTAGCCCGGCTTCACGAAGCCCCCGCCGGTGCGGCCTCCGGCGGCGTCCACCGTCGCGATGAGGCTGGGCAGGTTGGCCCCGGTGCCGACCGCGGAGTTGAGCGTGTGGAAGCGGGTGTCGTTGTTCTCGTGGAAGAAGTTGTAGACGTTGTTGAACGAGATCGTCGTCTCCTCGCTCCACTTGTACATGATCTTGGCGCCGGTCGCCAGGCGCGAGCGGGTGGCGCCGTTGACGATGTAGCGGCTGATGCTGTTGGCGAACGCGGGGCCGGCGTCGTTGCGACGCTCGTAGCTGCTCGCGATCAACGCGCCGCCGGCGGGCTGGCTGTGCAACGTGCCCGTCAGCGCTATGCCCCAGTTGCGCTTCTCGCCGAAGACATCCGAGTAATTGAAGTTCATCGAGGGCCCGAGGCCCCGGATCGGCTGCTTCCACTTGGCTTCAACCGGGCCCGCGTAGGTGGGCTGCGAGGCGAGACCGACGGTGTAGGTGAAGACCCGGCCTGCCTTGCTGTCGAACGGGCTCTTGGTGAC
>JACCDP010209041.1_pt1 | contig 61767 bp, 47 predicted proteins | sample 7445841 | NCBI WGS metagenome assembly JACCDP01 (sample SAMN15323441, study PRJNA562643) | freshwater metagenome | isolation source: river surface water | place: USA:Blue River Watershed | collected 2017-08-17 | reverse complement strand
GGATTTAAAGGAGATCCTGAAAAACCTAAAAAGAAAAATATACTTTATGTAGAATCTAAGAATGATCCACGGTACATACAATATGAAAAGGACTTAAGTCACTATAATAAACAAAAAAGCAAGTTTGAAACTTTAAATGATCTTGTCAAAACATTTGGTACTTATGATAATTACGTAGAAGGTTTTTATGATGATGCTTATTATAAAAAACAATATAATTATGACCCTCATTTAGGATATAGATTTTGGTGGCAAAACTCTACTTCTTCTGAACCGGATTATGCATTTAGAAAACCAACTCCCGTCATATATCAAGAACCACTTAAACTTGAACCAAAAGGTATTTTTGCTTTACCAACACCTGAACCATTACCGATAATACAAAAAACTTTATTGGAACCCCCCGTATTACCTTCAAGTTCATACGGTGTAACAGATCTAGGTGGCAATATAGGTATGATACGTAAAGATAATGGGGTAGTTGGATATGTACCATTAGATAAATTTTTTGGTACTTCAAAACTATTAGATAAATTTTATAGTGATCCCAATAAAAAAACTAAGCAAGGTTATTCTATATCTAGATCTGATTTTGATGAATGGTCAAGTAATGTTCCAATAAGAGGAAATGTAGGTGATGTTCAATGGGATATATATGATGATAATGAAAGAGAGTACAGAAACAGAGTTTATAAAAGCAAAATGGCTAAAGGTGGGTTTGAAAAAGAGCCTGCTAAACCAGACCCTACTAAACCTAGGGGTAGAAAGTCAGACTTTGAATATAAAATTATAGAAGGTAAATATGTATTTACTTTACCGGATGGAAGACCTTATACTGTTGATAATAAAGACACAGCTAATAAGCTTTCAAAGTTTATAAAGTCTGGAAAGTGGGGATGGATTAGTGAAGAAGAGGGTGATGGTTATGCTTTTGGACGTCTAGGGTCTGATTCTGAACCTAAAGCACCTAAGGTATTTAAAAAAGAAAAGCCAGATAGTCCAGACTTTACATATCAAATTAGACCTACATATGGTAACATGGCTAATCTTATTTATAATCCACGTGTATATACTTCTGATTATAATATAGATACTGAATGGGGAAACAGAGAAGGAAGTGGTTTGATGTATACAGAGCCTTATCAAGAGAGGTCGTTCTATAGGAATCAAGAGTATCCTGATTATGAAAACATTAGCTTAAAACCAAGAGCTAGAGGTAACTATGCTTACTCTGTAATTATAGACGGAGAAGAATATTCTGTAGACCATCCATATGAAGGTCCTCATAAAGGATACGGATATGTCAATATACCTAATAGAGGAGAATTTGAAATAGATTACAGATCTGGTAAACCAGAATTAAAAAAATCTCCTACTAGGCTTAATAAAGGTGGTTTTGAAGAATGTTATACTTGCAACAGAAATAAACTTAAAAGATACTCTAAATGAAAAAAATAAAGAAGTTATATAAAAGATATGAAATGGGTGGTAATACTGGAGACCCAGTAAATCCAAATCCAATAACTCCAATGCCTGCTACTCAGTTGTTTCCTGAGTACTATCAACAGAACCAAACAGAGTTTGACGCAGCTGACCAAGCAGCCAGATCTTATATGACTGACTGGTTTTCTAAACGTGCACAAAACCCTCAATATGCAAAAGCTTCGGAGGCTATGAAAGAATATTTAGAAAAAAGTGGTAAAGGTGTATATCTTCCAGAAGGTACTGAAATTACAGGACTTGGTGAAAATGCAGATAATTATGGATTTGCAAATATACCTAGTTATGGACTTTCAATGGATCGAACTGAGGGAGATATACAGTTGCAAAAAGATCCTTTTTCTTCACCAACAAGTCCTGGAGAAATAAATTCTAATCCATTGCTATATAATACAGCTTACTATACAGGTAAAGGTGGTAAAATGCCTACTACACAATTAGAAGAGCAGTTACACTTAGCATCTAATTATGGAGAATATGCTGATCCAACTCATAGTCAAAATATTAAAGATGCTTCTGAATTCATAGACCCAAAGATTATTAAAAGCATGGGGTATTCTGGAATGAAGGGTAATGAAAGATACTTTGGAGACGTTCAAGAATTTTATCCAAGATTAATGTCAGCTAGAAGAACTTTTGGGCTTAAGCCAGATAAAGAATATAATGTAGAGGAGATGGGGATTTTTTTAGATAAAGGATATAACGACATTATTAATGATAAGTTTACAGAGGAAGGGCAAAAACAGCACCTTATAGACTTCTACAAACAAATAGGTTATCCAACTCCTTCAGCAGAATTTACAAAAGGAGCATCTGAAGAAGAAATTCAAAGAGCAAAAGAAGAAGCCGCTAAAAGATTCATGATGACTAATCAAATATTAGCAATGAATGAAAACCCTACTGAAACTGCTCGTGGTAGAATGGGAGGATATCTTTCTAAAAATAACTTACAATCTCAAGTTATTCGTAAATTTAACAAAGCATATAATAAGTAAAATATAGCAAGTGTTATATATTAATCATAACTATAAAAAATAAATTTATAGTTTTAAGTATAAAGTAAACCAATACCTTTGTATATATGGCAAAACAAGACACAAAACTAAACATCTCTGACATCACATTCGACGACTTTATTGGTGATGGTCTAGAGGCAGCAAGTTCTAATGAGAACTCTGCTAATGAACTTGAAAATGATCAAGACTTAAATGAAGAAGATGAGTATGAAGAAGATGAGTTTGAAAATTCTGAAGATCAAGATGATCAAGAAGAAGAAGATGACGATGATTCCGAAGACTCTAGAAAATTTAAGAGAGTAGAAGATCAAGACGATGACGATGATGACGATGACTCTGATGAAGAGTTTGATGGATCCGTTGCTAATACAATTGCAAAAGCACTTGGGTATGAGCTAGAAAATGAATATGCTGATACTGAAGAAGGATTAATCGAATTTACAAAAGACATTGCTCAAAACATTGCTGAAGATCAAATTCAAGAATTGTTCTCTCAATTCCCACTAGTACAGAAACATTTAGATTTTGTATTAGCAGGTGGAGACCCAGAACAATTCTTCCAAGCTTATAACCCAAGTTTGGACTACAACAATATTGAAATTGATCAGAATGACACAAGAACTCAAAAAGGATTCATAGCAGAATTCTTCAGAACAAAAGGTCACGATGATGAATTCATTAAAGAAATGTTGGAAGAATTTGAAGATTCTGGAAAGCTTTATGACAAAGCTAATCATGCTAAAAAACAATTAGCAGGATTGCAAGCTAAAGAACGTGAAGGGTTAGTAGCTCAACAACGTTACCAGCAAGCTCTAGAACAGCAACGTCAACAAGAATTCTGGGAGGATATTGCAAATAGAATTGACAGTGGAAATGAATTTGCAGGCATCAGAATTCCTGATCGTGAGAAAGCAAAGTTCTTTGATTACATATCTGCACCTGTAGATAAATCTGGAAGAACTAGAAGAGATGTTGATTATGCTCAATCTAATGTTGAAGTAAAATTAGCCCTTGACTACTTGATGTATAAAGGATTAAAGATCGAAGATATTATTAATACTAAAGCTAAAACAATTAGTACTAAGAATCTAAGAGATAAAATCCAAGGCCATCAAGACAGAGTTAAAAACTTTGGTAAAATGGAAAAGGGAAGAAATAGAAAATTTGATCCAGACCAACTGGACATGAAGAAGCTGTTTGAATAAAACGCAATTTAACTTTTAAAAAATAAAGAATCATGGCACTAATGCAAGTATTAAAAACGTACTATAATGATGCTCAGATGACTGACACTAACTCGTTGGTTAATGCACTTATGGAACGTCCTGAGGAGTTATCTCCTATCATCACTCATTTGGCTGGTCGTGAAGAGAAGAAGTTCCCATTGTCTTTCTTAACTGAAGGTGTTGGTAACACTAAATCTATCGATCGTTATGAGTACGAATATCGTGTTAAAACACACGAAATTAATGTTCGTCCAGTTGTTTCTGCCGCACCTGCTGCTGCAGTAGGAGCTGGTGGAGCACCTTTCTACATCACTTTCCCTGATAAGTGGTTTATTTTCCCTTACACTTTGGTTTCTCAATCTGGTGTATTGGCTCGTATTATGAATGAACCAATTGCTGACGGTTCTGGATGGAAGTACACTTTGAAAATTGTATCACCTGATACTGCAAGTGTTTCTGTTGCTGACTGTTCACCTGGTGCTTTGTGGGGTCAATTGTATGCTAACGTAGGAGTAGACTTCTCTCGTGGTAATGCATCTAACTGGACTGCACCTGGACTAGTTCGTTCTAAAATCGGAACTATCCGTAAATCTTACCACTTCTCTGGTAATGCTAAAGACTATGTTGCTCAATTCGAGCTTCCATTAAAAGAAGGTAGCAAAACTAAATTGTGGATGGATTACGAAGAGTACCGTCACATGTTGAAGTTCAAAGAAGAATGTGAAATGTACTACTGGTATGGACAAAAAACTCACGATGCAAATGGTACTTCTACCATGCTTGATGAGAACGGTCAACCAGTAATTTCAGGTCCTGGACTTCTTGAGCAAATCATCAATAAAGATACTTACTCAACTCTTACTCAAGCTAAGATTGAAGAAGTTATCGGTGACTTGTTCTATGGTATGACTGACGCTACTGATAAGCAAGTTACTTTGTACACTGGTGTAGGTGGAGCTCGTGAATTCGATCGTGCTCTTAAGTCTTACTATGGTGCAAACACTTACTTACAAACTACACAACCAACCTTCATCACTGGTTCTGGTCGTAACTTAGGAATCACTGGTTACTTCACTACTTATGAGCACGTTGATGGTCACAAGGTTAATGTAGTTAAATCTCACTTGTTTGATCACGGTCCAGTTGCTCAAGCTTCTAAGAAGCACCCAGTATCTGGTCTTCCACTTGAATCATACCGTATGGTATTTGTTGACCAATCTACTTATGATGGGGAAAACAACCTTCAAATGATCAACAAGAAAGGTCGTGAAATGCTTCGTTGGTGTGTTGCTGGTTCAGTAGTTCCAAAAGGATTTACTGGAAATGACACACGTGCAAGTGATATCGACGGTGCATCTGTTCACATGTTGAAGACAGCTGGTATCTTACTTCGTCGTTTCGATACAAGCTTGGATTTACAATGTGTTGCATCGTAATTGTGTTTTTGGTTTGCATATAAAAAGGGGCAGGTTTAATGCCTGCTCCCTTTTTTAAATATAAAAAACTCAGGTTATTCTTCCTGAGGATAAGAAAAAGAACGAAAAAATGAAAGTAATTATTAGAAGAAAAGAGGTGATGAATCACCTACCTAAGGAAATCCGTGCAGGAGCCAAGGTAAAAATCGGTTCAATTTATGTGAATCGTCTTCCACTCAAAGGATTGGATGGGGAAGAGGAAAGTAAAGTACTCTCCAAAATTATTGACGTACCACCTGGACATGAAAAGTGGCCAGAGAAGACCAAAGACTTCTGGGCTAGTTTAAGTTTAAAAGTTCCTTTCGAAGGAGTAGAACTTGACATTAGCAAAGATGGAAATGGGATGCCGAATAATGTAATGGATTATATCTATTACCAATGGTGTAAAAAGCATAGACAGGTTGCAATATCTGAAGAAGAAATGAAATCTGACGGAAACAAACGTTTCTATATCTATGATCCTCAAAAAGACTTAATTAAAAAGAACTCTAGAGTTCAGATTAAGAAAGAAGCTGATAAAGAATTTATTAAGCTTGGGGATAATAAAGATAAAATGAAAATGTTAGTTCGAGTTTTGATGAATTCTGAGCCAGAGAGATTATCTGATCTAGAGCTTGAAAACACATTATACGACTATAAAGAAGAAAATGCAGAACGTTTTTTGAAATACTGTAAGGACGAAAACTTAGAAATCCGTGCAGAAATTGAAGAAATGGTTGAGAAAGGAGTTCTTCGTAAGATTGGAAATCAACATATTCATGAAGATGAGACAATCGGAGAAGATATCAAAGACACAATCGTTTACTTCAAGAACAAGAAAAATTCTGGTGCTGTTAATGTTATGAGAGCTAAGCTCAAAGAATTACAATACTAAACTAACTGTTAATGACTGTTAACGAAATGCATATAGCTGTCAACCTGGGGGTGCAAAAAATTGCATCCTTTCAGGTTGATAACTTGCTACCACAAGAGATTGATCACGAGCTTAATTTAGCTATGACAAGATTTGTTAAGCAGAGATATAACTTCTCTTCTAATAGATTGGGTAAAGGATTTGAACAGTCACAGAAAAGGATAGATGATTTAAGAACATTAGTCGTAGAACATACAGGACTAACAACTAGTGAAGGATTAGTTTTTAACTCAAACTACTCAGATATCTACATAGATAGGTATACACTTCCACTAGATTATTTATTTTTAGTATCAGTAAGAGCAAAAGTACAATATGCTTGCAACACTGATATTCAAGACAGTATTGTAGTAACTACTACAACAACGGATGTAGTAAAGATTAATTTGACACCTCCACAAGATGGATATTATCTAACTGCTATATATGGTTATGATGCATCTGCAAACTTAGTTCAACTATCGAATTCTAGTTTGCCTGAACTAAGTCATGACGTATTAGTAGATAGTGAAAATTACTTTTATGGTATTATCCCAATGGTTAACTTCCCTCACGAAGATTCATTAGGAGCTAGTACACACATCAGCCCTGTAGCTGATAGTAACTCTATATACCTTTCAAATCCGGCTGGGTGGAGCAGTGCAACATTTGGTTCAAGTGGTGGTCAATTTATCCAATTAAAATGGACAAACGGGCAAGGAAGCTATTTAACTACTTACTCAGATGCAAGAGAAACATATGTTAAAGAAAATAGAACATATGATGCTGGTACAACTAGAATAAGTTTAGTTAAATTTGCACAACATGACGACATCTTATATATGTTAGATGACCCGTTTAATAAAGTAGATTACAGAAGTCCTCTATATACGGTAGAGGAAAATTATATTGACGTACATACTGACAACGAATTTGTGGTCCCTGAAATTACTATTAAGTATATTCGTAGACCCAACGACATCTCTATAACTAATGGAGTGGGATGTGAACTTCCAGAACACACTCATAACGAAATTGTAGAGATGACAATAAAAAGCATACTTGAGGGTATACAAGACCCTAGGTATCAATCACAATCAATGGAGACATTCGAAAGTGAATAAAATAAATAAATGTTTAACTGCCTAAAACTTAAATTAAAATGGCACCTTCAAATCTAAACCAGGTATTCGTAATTAACGATCCTGCTATGTATGACACTACTACATTTGCTAACACAGCAGCTGTTACAGCTTCTAAATTAGGGGTGTGGGATGTTGACAACAGTACTTACGATGACGATGCAGCTTTGACTACAAAGAAACGTATCCAATTTGTACAGACTATGCCTTCTGGCAATCCAATTGCATCTCCAATTATTGATGTAGCTAATATCGTAAGAATTAACTACAAAGAGTGGACTGATGTTATTCCTACAAGAGCTACTCAAACTATTGATTTCGGTACTCCAACTTCAACTAAAAATGTGATGTTACGTATTGCACTTCGTACTGCACCTACTAACTATGCTAATTTTTACCCAAATGGAGCTGCCTTAGATCTTTCAGGAAACGGATATGAGTTCCCACTAGTTGGTAACTTTGCTGCAGGTCGTATGATCTTCAACATTGAAATTGCTTCTGGAACTCACGGTGGTTCTGAAACAGCTTTGGTTACAGCAATGTACAATGCAGTATTGGCTAACAAAACTTTAAATGCACTTTTTGCAGCTACTGACTCTGGTACATCTGGATTAGTATTAACTGCTCGTCATTATGGAGTTGAGTTTGATGTTACTTCTCAGTATTCAGATAACACTGGAGCTGTTGGAACAGTTACTGCTTCTCGTACAAATGCTAGTTCAAACTATGTACAAGCATTGTCTGACGAAAGATCTCAACGTTCTCGTTACGGTAACTTCAACCGTATGTACTTCCCAATTGCATTCCCAGAGTTTGCTCAGTCTGGATATAAGTACGATGTTATTGAAGTTTACTACAAGCATGACTGGCCAGCATCTACTGGTATTGCTCGTGCAGGTGAGTTAAATGTAATTAAAATCTATGTAGGTGCTAGTTCTACTGCTTTGGCTTATGCTGCAGAAGCTACAGGTACTGATTTTGCTACAGTATTTAACTACACTGGTGGAACAAGCTCTGAACAATTGTTCTAATCAAAATTTAATTTAAAAGTGGGGGAGTCAAATCCCCTACTTTTTAATATCTTTACATTCAATAACTAAGACATGCCAGTAGCAATAGATTCAATAACTATCTCACAAGATTGTAAAACAATCACTACAGTATTTTCAGGATTAACTGGAAGTATAAATGTAGAGTTTCTAAACAATATTACAGAAACAGAAGTATTAGCCACAGTTACTAATAGTGGTGGATCTGGCACATGGGTGTTAACTTCTGCAACTGCAGGAGAAACATTTAATGGTGTTATTACAATCTCATATCCAACAACAGGAATAGAAAAATATGCTGTTGGGATGTGTGAATTAGATTGCTGCATTGCAGGCTTAGTTACATCTGCTATTAACTGTACTTGTGAGTGTGATAAATGTGACGATGATTTACGTACAGCAGAGAAGGTAAGACTACTTTCTCAATCTGCTTTATACAGTGCTATTAATAATAATGTCACTGACGCTATCAATAAGTATAACAAAGCAAAAGAATTCTGCACAGCTTCTTGTGCATGTGGCTGCTAAATGGGATATACACCTACAACTATATATGGGCAAAGCTTTGAAAATTTTGTAAGCTCTGCTGAACTTTGCTATGCCACTAAAGGCACCTCATACTATAATAAAATAGCTGGAGGTGTTAAATGTTCTAATATAGAACTTCTTAAACTCGATCTAATTGTATATCTACTTAATAGATATGACAATAGCTCATCATTAGATTGCATATACTCTGGGCAAACAATGGCTGGAATAGTTTATTCTGGCAGTGTTACCCCTACAGATACTACAACTCATCTACAAGTTTATACTGACTTTGTCAATAGACTTTGTAGGGATTGTATTGTTTCAGATCCTCCTGCACCAGTTACTCCACCTGCTGCAACATATTATCTATACGGGGAAGATGGAACAACAGAAATAACTTTAGAATCAGGAGGACACATAAACTTACAATAAATGGCAACTATTACCTCATTATCAACATTAGCAAAAACAAGTGTATCAGCAAATGACTATTTGTTAATTGCAAATTCATCTGTACCTACAAACTATAAGTTTCTAGCATCAGATTTTTTCCCATCTATGTCTACTTTGGGTACAAGTAGTGAGGCACTATTTGTAAGTGTGACAAATAAAAACACCTTGAACTTCAAAGGTATTAAATCATTAAACTCGTTGCTAACAGTTGCCACTGCAAGTAATAACATTACACTACAAGTTAACGAGTCTTTGATAAACTTAGCAAACTGTGATAATGCTACTGCAGGGTTTTTATCGACTGTAGACTTAACCACAGATGTTACAGGCACACTACCAGTTGCAAATGGGGGTACAGGAGCTACAACATTAACTTCTAATAGTGTAGTTCTAGGTAATGGTACATCAGCTTTAACAGCTTTAGGTGTTGCATCTGACGGACAATTAATAATCGGTAGAACAGGTCTTAGCCCAGTTCTTGCTACTTTGACTGCAGGTACTAACGTAACTGTAACTAGTGGAGCAGGTTCTATATCAATTGCTGCTAACTTATCTACATTGGCTGCAAACTTAAATGCAGCTACTTATAACATTTACGGATTTACATGGTTAAGTGGAGATAATCAAAACGAAGGTATTGCAATTAACTCTGCAGGTAAAGTGTTTGTTGGTAGCTCAACTCCAACAGCTTTCTACACATACGATTTTAACGTAAATCAAAGCATAGCCCTTAATGGTGCATTAGCTCAAAGAATAGAGTTAACCTCAACGTCAACTCCAGGGTCATTATCTGTAGCAGCATCATCAGCCTCTGTATCTAACGTTAACGGAGGAGAAATAATTATCGGAGGTGGGGGAGCAGCTGGAACTGGTAACGGAGGAAATGCTACTCTTATAGCTGGGGTAACTACTGGATCAGGTAATGGAGGTAATGTTATCTTACAGCCAGGAAGTAGTACATCTGGTACTGGTGGTAAGACTAATGTAAATGCTACTGGAACTGCAGGTCCTTTAATTAACTTTGTAGGAACCTCAGGTGCAGCATCTGCAAATTCTGTATCTAGTTCTACTGCTTCAGCAGCTGCTAAAACAGGAGCAATTAGAGTTCAGATTAACGGAGTAGATGCTTGGATTAGAGTATATGCTTCAGGAGAGTAAACCAAAAAACAAATATATATGTTAAACCAAACAGAAAAGTACGGAGTAAATGTAACTGCAACTAACAGAGAATTCTTAGGAATGTTCAAAGTATTTGCAGAAACAAAAGATGCTAAAAACGTTAAGTTTGCAGTGATCAATGTTGTAAACAGTAAAGTATTGCAAGATCATTTAGCTTACTTAGAGCAAATGGCAACCCCGTCACAAGAATTTGTAGAGCTATCAATAAAAGCAAAGAGTCTTATTGAAGCAGAAAACGAAGAAGGCTTAAAGCAATTAGAACAGGAGAATGCAGAATTAGTAGAGGCAAGAAAAAAGCAACTACAAGATGTGCAAGAAAAACTAAATGAAGAAGCTACCTTAGAACTTAAATTACTTAATGAGAAAATTCTCCCAGAAGATTTAAGTGCAGAACAGCTTGAACTTATATCAAAACTAATAAATTCATAAAACAATGGCCTTTCAAACTAACGAGGAAGTTATCCTAAACAGCATAAGTACTAATATAGAACTTAGTAATCAAAAGTCTTTAAATACATATTGGTTAACTAGTGGTGGGGAGATTTTTTCTAACTATTCAGTTACAAAAGGTGGTTTATATAAACCATCAGCACTAGGTGCATATGGAATCCCTACTGTATATGACAATATGATACTTGTACAGAAGAGGACAGCAACAGCTGGAGCAACTGTTAGTAGAAATAGTGCAGATCAGATAAATAATATAGGAACAGCTTTTGGAGATGTAATAACAGCAATAGATGCTGCATACTCAACAACTATTGCAGATTGGGCTCTTGAAATTGTAGATTTAAAAATAGAAATTAACACAATGTTTAATAGTTCTGGAGTTGCAGTAAGTGATATCACTATTGCTACAGCAACTGTAAATGTTTGGATAGCAGAATAATGAAACTTCAAAAACTCATATCAATATTAGAGCAGAAGCCTGGATACTTAAAATCCGGGCCTGCTTCAGTATCTAAAAAGTTTAATGTTTCATTACAAACTGCTACAGCTGCAATTAGAGCAGTTAAAATAGCCCTCAAGAAAGTAGACACAAGTAGAGCTACTAGTCTAATTAAATTAGAGATGTCTAATGAAAACTCTAACACAATAACAGAGTTTGAGGAGTACATCAAGAATAACGGCATAGACCCTGCAAATATTAATTCTGTTAAGTACTGGCAGAATATGAAAGGGGAACAGAGATTCTCTGTAGTAACTAAAAGTGAAAGAAATGCAGATGATATAAAGAAAGAGATTGAGGAGTTTGCAGCATATTATAGTCCTACTACATATATAGGGATACACAGCTATCACAACAGTACTAAATCAAAATGGGGGCACATTGCTTATGAAATCTCACTTCCTGATATTCATTATGGAAAGTTAACAGACATGAGTGTAGAGGCAATGGAAACTCAGTTTTTAGAAACTATCCAAGATTTAATGGATAAAGCTCAGGGATTAAACATACAAAAGATTATTCTCCCAATAGGGAATGACGGTATGAACTCTGAGGGTATGAGAATGGCAACTACTAAAGGAACTCCACAACAAGATACACTTCATTGGAGATCAACCTTTAGAGGTTACTGGCAGTTAATTGTTAAAGCTGTAGATTATTTAAAGCAGTATGCACCTGTACAAATTATTGTTGTACCGGGAAATCATGATTTCGAGAGAATGTTCTATGCAGGAGATGTCCTTGCAGGATGGTATAGAAATGATGATAACGTCACTGTAGATAATACTCCTGCCTCACGTAAGTATTTTGAGTATGGTAAAAATATGATTTTATATACTCATGGAGATAAAGAAAAATTTGCAGACCTACCACTAATAATGGCTACAGAACAGCCAGAGATGTTTGCTAGATGTCAATATAGAGAAGCTCATGTTGGGCATTTCCATAAAGAACAAGTAAACGAATTTAGAGGAGTAAAGGTAAGAGTTGTACCATCAATATGTGCTTCAGATGATTGGCATAAAATGATGGGTTACGAATCACTAAGAGCTGCACAAGGTTTTATTTATAACTACGACGAAGGATTAGATGGATATTTACAAAGTAACGTTAAATAAAGATGACTTTAGACGAAATTGCATACAACTTATTGAATTCATTTAGAGGTGGACGAAGCTCACAAGATGAGAACATTTCTATTGATCAAATCAAATTCAATATCAAACACTATCGTGCAGTGTTTATCAGAAGAGACTATGCCCGTAACGGCCTAGTAACTCGTCACTTAGAACAAGACTTAAGATGTGTAGAATTAGAGCAAGTAGATTTATCTAAATGTTGCAATATTGATATTGACTGTCCAGCCTATCGTAGTAAGAAACGTATCCCAAGAACTGTGAGATTTAACTTCGAAGAAGCTATTACTTATGTCGGAGATGTAACAGGTACAGGACGGATACAAATGATTAAGCCTTATGAAGTAGCTTATATAGCATACGATAAGTATACTAAGAATCAAACTAAGGCATATATGATTGAAGATTACTTATATGTACTTAATCCAAAAGGAGCTAAATATGTTAATCTTAGAGGAATTTTTGAAGATCCTGAAACTGTTGCTGAATTTATTGATTGCAATGGCTCTGCTTGCTATACAGATACTTCCACATTTCCTATGCCTATGGATATGGTACAGGCTGTTACTCAAGGTATGATGGCTGGAGAATTAAGACTATTGGCAGGAACTTTCTCAGATACTTCTGCAGACCGTTCACAAGATATAGCAGGAAATATTCCACAAATTAATCAGCAAACTGGAGGAAACGAACAATAATTAATTAACTTTGTGCTATGGCAGCTTGGCAAAATAAAGCAGGTAAAAATCCAAAAGGTGGATTAAACGAAAAGGGGAGAAAATCTTACGAAAGAGATAACCCTGGATCTAACCTACAAGCCCCTCAACCAAAAGGTGGTAAAAGGAGAAACTCATTCTGCTCACGTATGTGTGGCATGAAGAGAAGACTTACATCAGCTAAAACAGCTAACGATCCTAACTCAAGAATTAATAAATCACTAAGAGTCTGGAACTGTGGCAGTTGTAGTAACTGGAGTTAATGCTTTAATTTAAATTGAAATGACAAACTTTAACATTGATACAAACAAGTTGACTGAATACGGAGAATGGATAGGACTAAATGTAATATGGGGAACTTTCTCGTGGGCTATGCTTACCAACAGCATTAGTTGGATTATAGGAATAGTTGGTGGAGGTACCCTAATTTGGTTCAACATTGAAAGAGCTTTAAAAGCTAGAAAAGAAAGACAACTTTTAGAAACAAAGGAAAATGAAGAAGAGTAAAGAATCTTTTATTGAAGAAAATAAAGAGTTAAAGTTTGGAGGTACTAAATCCAAAGTTAATCAAGCCGGTAACTATACAAAGCCAGGCATGAGAAAGTCTTTGTTTAACAGAATTAAAGCTGGTTCAAAAGGTGGAGATCCTGGGGAGTGGAGTGCTAGAAAAGCTCAACTTTTAGCCAAACAATATAAAGCTAACGGAGGAGGATATAAGTAATGGGATTAGCTAAATCACAGCAGAGTTTAAAGAATTGGACAGACCAGAAATGGATGACCTCTGGAACTCATGCAAATAAAAAACGTGGTTCTAGCAAAGAAGTTAAAGCTAATGGTAAAAAACGTTATTTACCAGAAGCAGCATGGGATTCATTAAGTTCAGGAGAGAAAGCGGCTACCAATAAAGCTAAAGCAAAAGGTAACAGCAAAGGAAAGCAATTTGTATCTCAGCCTAAAGGAATTAAAGAAAAAACTAAATCTTTCAGAAAATTTGGAGGAGCTAACAATAATAAATCAGAAATCATGAAATCAATGTATAAAAAAGGGGGCAAGCCCTCTAAGAAAAAAGTAATGAAAGAGGCCAAAAAAGAAGGTGAATCTTTCATGGTAGAGAATAAAGAACTATCATTCGGAGCCCCACAAATGAGAAAAGGTGGGATGAAAAAGTATGAAAATGGTGGTCCAATAGTAACTAAAGGTTTATTCAGAGATTCTGTAAGCACAAAAGTTGGAGATGATTCTAACTATTCTTATAATACTACGGTTACAGATAAAAAAGGTAGAACTAGAAAAGTAATTGAAGGTAACTACATGTCTGATAGTACAGGTGATTTAGATTCTGGAACTGTTTCAAAATACAACAGAAGAGGAGAACTAAAAAGTAGTAAGCCTTATGGAGAAATGTACAGCAATGAAAGAAGTGGTCCAGTAGAAAAGAAAGGAACTACTCAATCTTCTATGAAGAAAAAGAAGGGTGGATTCGATCTTAACAATGATGGAAAAACTACTTTCAAAGATGTTCTTATCGGTCGTGGTGTAATAGATAAAAAGAAGAAAGGAGGTTTAAAGAAATACGAAGACGGTGGAAGTACTACCCGTAAGAATATTTTAGGTCAAACTATTAAAGAAACTTATAAGGAATCAGGTGCTCCGTCTTTTGATGAAAATAATAGATTAGGCAGTTCTAAGTATATCAAAGAAGTATATAGAAGAGACGGATCACTTGCTAAAGTTAAAGAAAGTGATAGTGCCCACAGACTATTTGGATATGATAATGTTAGCAAAGTGACTAAGTATGATACAGAAGGTAATGTTAAAAGTTCTAAAGGAAGTTCTAGTAAAGGTGTACCTTATAAAAAAGGTGGAACCAAATCAATGGAGCCAGGTGGTGGTGGAAGATTTGCTAAGATGGTTTCAGGATTGAAGAAAGAAGGAAAGTCTGAAGATTCTGCTAAAGCTATTGCTGCTTCTATTGGCCGTAAGAAATATGGTAAATCTAAATTTCAAGCTATGGCTGCAGCAGGTAAGAAAAGAATGGGTGGCAAAAAGTGTTGATTGAATGCAAACCAAATCACACACATCAAAAGCCATCTACTCAAAATATAAAGAAACAGCAGAAGAGGCTGTCGATTATAATACGTTCTATGACATATGTTCCGAGTTTAACCTAGGCATAATTGAAGCTCTCCTTGACGGGTATGAGTTTAATATGCAAAGCAATCTCGGAACAATGTCTATACGTAGAGCAGATAGAGATCCAAGAAAATTAACTGTGGATTGGGCTGAGACAAATAAATATAAAAAAGAACTAGAAGCTAAAGGAGTTCCTTTATACGATAGTTCTACGGGTGAGGGAGAAAAGTGGCAAATTTACTATACTGATAAATACTATTGTAAATATCATTGGGCTAAATCAAAGTCAATAGTAAAAAATAAATCTGCATACAGATTTGATGCTACTAGGGGATTGAAAGGTAATAAAGAAAAACTTATATCATTACTTAAAAATAATGATATAGCTTATTTAAGATTTAAAAGAGCTACTAAGAAATATACTTAAAATGATTTACAAATTAGAATCTAGTAAAGCCATCGTTAGAAAAGTTATGAGGGACTTAAAACCTCCCGGAGATAACTGGATTGACGATGCAATAGAATGGGTCGGAGAAGCTCTAGAGCATATCGGCTCATCTCCTCAGTTAACTACTAAAGGGTGTGTTATAACTATTAGTAACTTCAAAGCTTTACTACCATCTGATTTATATTACATAAACCAAGTAGCAATTAATAATGCTGTAACTCCAGAGATATCTACAGAATTCACAGCCATATCAGAGAAAATAGATGAGTTAAATGCTTTAATATTAGCTAATCCTAACGATGCTGTTGGATATAACTATGAGTTAAGACAGCTTAATGCAAGAATGGCTGTTTTAGAAAATTTATACTTAAATTCTAGTCAGCCGCTATCTCCACTTCAATATGGTACAAGCACATTCCCTGCATCTATACATTGTGATGAATGTGTAAATCAATTTGCTAAAGCAAAAGAAACATATACTGTAGACGGAGATTATATTAAAACCTCTTTTCAAGATGGTCAGATATGCTTAAGTTATACAGCATTCCCAATTGATGAGGATTGTTATCCAATGGTACCAAGTGATATTAGCTTTAAAGAAGCTATGTTTTGGTATATCTATAAGCAAATGTTGCTTGGAGGATACACACCATCTATGAATGGAATTGATTACAATTTTGCTGATGCTAAATGGAAATTCTATTGCACACAGGCACGTAATCAAGCTAACTTCCCAAGTATCGATAAGTACGAATCGTTTATGAATCAATGGGTTAGACTTATCCCTAACTTAAATAGACATGCAAACTTCTTCGAAAACTTAGGAACAAGAGAAGAATTAAACAGAGGATCATACGGTAGAGGATACTATTAATAAATAGCAAATGGCTTCAGAACTCAAATTTTTAAAAGGAATGAATAAAGATACTGGTCTTATGGATCAGATCGATGGTACTTATAGAGATGCTTTAAATGCTGTTATTGACATAAATAAAGGAGCTATATCTAATGAGTACGGTAACAAATTTTTAAAAGATTTAGGGTATTCACCATGTGGTCAAATTGCTCTACCAGATGATACATTTATAATATTTGGGGATAAAAATGGAGTAGAATCAGCTATACTATTAGTAAACTTAGTAGCAAATACTTCAATCACATTATTAAAAACTTATAGTACAAACCCATTTGGGAGAGGTCATTTAAACTTTAGTGTTAGTTACCCCATTACAGGAGAGTATAGAGTTTCACCAACTGGAGAAATTCTTATATACTTTACTGATAATAGGTATACATTCTCAACAGAACCTAATACTAAAATACAATATATAAGTGCTTACAATCCTCCTAGAGTATTTAATGTCACTCGTCAAAGAACTTATTTATCTTCATCTCCATCAGACAACCAGAGATTATATGTACATTCTAACTTTGGTCATAATATCAACACCTTAAATTTATTTATGGATGCAGGTAGAATACCTGAGTTTGATTCTGTTAAAATTTTACAAGGAGGTGGAGTTATCACAGGTGCATACTACTTAGCAGTAGCTTATGCTGATAAAGACTTTACTGAAACAAATGTATTAGGGATGTCTCTTCCTACTTACATAACTCCATCACCAGATAAGTACATACCATTTGAAATGGTTAATGGAGCTCCGGGAGGAACACAGACAAATAAGTCAATTAGATGGGATATAAAATCTATAAACACAGATTATAAATATATAATCCCATACGTCCTTCAAAAGATAGGAGAAACAGATTATGTATATAAATTAGAGCCTATAGAAATAGCAGGGCAAACTCTAAGCATAACATATAGTGGATTAGAAGGAGTTGAAAAAACTACTACAGAAGAAGCTGTTATAGACAAAGTAAATTATCTAAGTGCAAAAAGTATTGCACAATTAGATAATAGATTATATGCAGCAAATCTAACTGCTCGTAAAGATTTAGGGTATCAAAGATTTGCAAATGGATTAGAAGTAGAAGCAGTAGTAAAAACTGTAACAAAGTTTGATGCTCGTATATATGATGTATACAATATTAATGAAGGGTATTCATCAGTAATATTAGCTCTTGCTACTCCTGGGCAAGTTCCTCAAGATTTTCAGTTTATAAATAATATTGTATTCCCTGTTCAAAATACAGCTGATAGAGCTTTCAGAGACACAACTAGATTATTTAAAGATAAAACCTACCGTCGTGGGGAAGTATATGCATTCTACATTTCTTTCATTCTAAAAGATGGAACAGAATCTTATGCTTACCATATTCCAGGACGTAGAGTAAATGCATCGTGGGAAAATGCTGTAATGTCATCAAACGTTCCTGATGGGCAATTTCAACCACAAGAATTATTATCATCAGATTCTAACTCAAGAAATTATCAATACTTAGATACAAGTATATCTACAGGTTTGACAACAGGATATTGGGAGAATCAAAATGAAGTATACCCTAACACAGCAGATTTTAGTGTTTGGTCAACAGACCCTTTAGGAGTTCCAATACAAGCTGGAACAATTGCAGGGCAAAATGTTAGACATCATAAAATGCCGTCTAATCATAATCCTACATTTTCAACACTATTAGTAAATACTGATTTCTCTACACCAAATTTAAATCAACATGCTAATGCTCATTCTATTGAAGAAACTGTTAGAATATTAGGATTTAGATTAAAGAACTTACGTATACCTAAGTTTATCTTAGAGCAGGTTCAGGGATATAAAGTTTACTATGCAAAAAGAACTCAAGGTAACAAAACTATTATAGGTCAAAGTGGGTTACACCCAGGATCATGGATAGCATCAGGAAATCTAAATGCCACTAGAGAAGCAGCTACAGATGGTCCATTCCATCACTTATGGTATATGATTGGTATGCCTACTGAGCAAAGTTTTTATTATCCAAATACTCAGTGGGGAGGGTCAAACAGAAACATGCTTTTACAGAATGTATTTAAATTTCACGATTTTAATTTATTACGTAAACAGCATACTCTTGCAACAGCTACACACATAGATTTACAATATGTAGCTACTATGCATCAATGGAGAGGTAGGTATAAAAATATAAGAACATCTAATCATGGAGGAATCGATGTTTATACAGGACTTAGAAGTTCTGATTCTGAATATGCTTGGATTCATCCAGATTTGGGAAATACTCAAAGTGCTGATTTACCTGGAGACCATGAAGTATGGGGTCCTACAAATGCTTATGGATTTTTATTAGTAGCTGCTAAATATAGTCAAATAGGACAACCTGGTATAGATTCAGGAACTTCACAACAAGTAGAAACTCCAGATACTTTAACAGGATTAACAACAGCTTATGGAAATCAAAATATATTAACAAATCTTCAAACAGTATTCTCATTAGATCCAGATAGTGCTAGCTATTTAGCAGGATTATCATTCTTAAAAAATAGCTCTGCTACCGGATTTAAAGGAGCTCCATACATTGTAAATAATAGTGGAGAGAGTTCTATATTGCTAGGATTAAGATCTGGTATCCCACCACTGTTTGGATACAACTCAACATATAATTCAACTACTGGATTACCAAGCTGGGCAGATGAAGATCACCCTACATTATGGAAAGTTAATAGCACTAAAGGAAGACCAAATATATACATAGCAAACTTATGCTCTGCTAAAACAGATGTATTTGAACCCTTTGATGAACAAAGTCTTGCATGGACTGGTTACTACAAATCTTTGTTAACAGTAAGTACAGCTACAGGAATTGATAGTGCTAATACTAAATTAAACTACTACACTGGTACTGTATCAGATAGTATATTTGGTGGAGATACATATATATGTAAATACTCTTATAGAACAACGTCTCAAAGATTTGCTTACAGACATACAATAATTGGTCAAGCTGGTTTATTTGGAGGGTCAACTCCAATACCTGGATCAACAAACCTTATACAAACATTGCCATCAGCATCTTCACTAGATAATCCAAATTTTTTTCTTGGAGGAGATCATCCAGCATTTGATCCTTACACAACTTTATATCAAATGATTGTAGAATCAGATGATAATATAAACTTTAGACATACAGGAGATGTTGAAAAAGGTGTCTCGGTAGTAGACAGTGTTTATTTTGATAAATACACTGCTGCTGATGTGTTATGGAAATCTCCATTACATGACTTAACTAAGATGGATAATCTTCTATATGAAGATCATTATTCAGCTGTACAAGATATCAGAGTTAGTGTACCATATCCAAAGAAAGAAAAATCAACTAACTTATTCCCTAATAGGGTAATTAGATCGATTGCTCAAGACGGTAATTTTACAGATTCTTATAGAAGCTTCTTAGCTATTGATTATAAAGACTTTGGTCAGAATAAAGGATCAATTACCAATATCTTTAACTTAAACTCTTTAATTTACATACATACTGAGAAGAGTTTATTTAGAACTAAAGGTAAACAGAACTTAGAATTAGCAGACGCTAGCCAAGCATTTATTGGTTCTGGAGACTTATTTGCTCAAGAGCCTGATGAATTCTTGCAATCTTATGAAGGACATCTTGGATTGACTAATAAGATGGGGGCCTTAGTAACTAAAGATGGATATATATTCGTATCAAGAAACTCTAGAAAATTATTCTTAGTTACAGATAAACTTCAAGAACTATCTGATCTTGGATTAACAACTTGGAGCAGAGAGAATATCCCATTTACACTTGAAAACTACGGAGTATCTATTGAGAACATGCTCGTAAATACAGATGCTCCTACAGATAGATTTGGATTCTTAGCTACGTTTGACCCATTATTTAAACGTATCATATTTACAAAAAGAGAGCTAATTCCTACAGATCTGTTCATATCATTGTTTGACTCTGGTCAGATAACAGTTCTTAATGGAGTTCTCTTTTATAAAGGGAAGGCAATGAATTTAGTTGATAGTGCTTACTTTGATAGATCTGGATGGACAATTTCTATGTCACTAGAACTTGGTATGTGGGCTAGTCGTCATTCTTATATTCCACCTTTGTATGCATTTAACACAAAATATTTGTACAGTTTTTCCCCTAATCAAGGAGTTCAACTTTCGTCGAAGTTTTATGTACACAATGATTACAGTAATCCTGGTAATTTTTATGACACTCTTTATAACTTCGAGATTGACTTTATATCTACTGGAGATTCTACTACGAGTGCTACGGGGGCTGTATCAAGTACAAAACAAAATAACAAATTATATTCAGCAGTATCGTATGTAGCTGAAACATATAAAGTTGACGATAACAATCCAACTAAGATTACTCATATTCTAGACCCTGGATTCAGCAAATTCTACATCTACAATACAGTACAAAATTCTGGGCAAAAAGATATTAAGTACTTAGAGAATATTAGAAAGGTAGATCAAAACTGGGTATTCAATGATTTTAGAGACATGTCTAAAATAGAGTTTTCTAGCAGCCTTGCACAAGGGCAGACAAACTCTGTATTAGATATTTACACTGGTACTTATACTGCTACTGAGACTGAACCTATGTTCTTATCAGAAGGAGTTGTAAACCCAAATTATATAGACTCTGCAAAAGCTTGGCATGCCCAAAGAAAATTTGTAGATAAATTCTTAGGAGTTAGATTAATTTCTAGCAATCGTAATCAAAATTTAATAAATTTGTATTCAGCTAAAGGCTCATACCGAATAGCTAATAGATAACTATAGACATCATGGCTAAAAAAATAAACAAAACATCTTCTAAAGCTCCTGCTAAAAAACTTAAAAAGTACAACTTAGCTGGGTATAATATGAGCTCTTTATCTCAGGCTCCACAGGCTTCATACTATTTAGGGAAAAGTGCAGCTGAAGCTGCAGGTTCTTCAATGGACCCTACTTTAGATATGATGAGACGAACAACTGATCAGCAACAAATGATGCAGGAAGAGCAGGATGCAAGAGATAAGCAAATGCTTTTAAACACTACTCAGTCTTTGGGTAATCAAGTTGCAGGTCTTGGTAGACAGTTTATTCAAAATAGAGCTGCACTAAAAGCTGCAGAAGAAGCTAGTAAAGCAGCTGCTGGTAAAACATTAGGGCAAACATCTTTAGCTATGCTTGATGAAGCTGGTACAGTTCTTCCCGGAGGCAATGTAGCAGGAGAAGCTGCAAAAACTGCATTTTCAGGAATAGGGAGTGCAGCATTACCATCTTTAGCCACAGCAGTACAGCTTGCAGGTATGGGTATTAAAATGTCTGGAAATGACAAAGATGCAGCTACGTTTGGGGATAAAGAAGAAAGAAGATATAAGGCTGGTACTATAGTAAATAATATTGGACAATTTGCAGGATATGGATCAGCTTTTGGTCCTTTAGGAACTGCAATTGGTGCAGGTATTGGTGCTGGTGTTGGGATAGTTCAAGCTAAAAAAGGAGCTGAAAAGATGGAAGAGCAGGCTAATGAATTATCTAGAATGTATAATAATCAAGCAACTGCTGCACAACAAGCATTTATTAATTCAAGATTAATGGATGTTAATAGAGGTGGAAGTCAGATGGCTCGTTATGGTGGAATAAAATACGAAATGGGTGGACCTGGAGATCCTGAGAATCCATATATTGTAACTGGTATTGATCCCAAAGCAGATTACGAAAGAGCTATGAATCAATATAAAGTAGATTATATGAAAGCTAGATATGCTGATATAGAATCTGCTAATCCTCGTACTCTTCAAGATAGAATTCCTTATCCTACAATGCCTATGACAGAACGTCAACAACGTAGAGTAGAACAAGGTAAAAATCCTAGCACATTCTTTAAATACTACCCTCAAGATCCATCATTTGCTGGAACTCGTGATTTAAATACATGGAGTAACCAAGCTATGGAAAATGCAGGATTGTCTGGTTTTGAAACAAAATTTAGAAAAGAAATACCTTCTCCAGAAGAGATGGCTATGGAAGAAAACTCTGGAGGAAAGTTAAGATTCAGCTCTGGAAGTGGAGGAGGAAAAGGATATCAACCTCATAAGTTTGATGATAAAAAAATAGGTTTCTTCAAAAACTTATTTATGGATGCACAAGAAAAAGATTGTAGAGGGAAAGGCAGATGTGGATCTAAAGCTACTGGAGGATACAAATATGCTACTGGAGGAGTAAGACGAGTAGAAGGTGGAGTTATAAAACCTATCCCAAACTCTAACGATGTAGAGTTTATTGGTCGATCCCATGAAGATGGGGGCATAAAATTAGACAAGTATACGGAAGTAGAAGGAGGGGAGACTGCTACTACTATTAATGGAAAAGAATATTACTTTTCAGAATTCTTGAAAAAGAATGGTAAATCTTATTCACAACTTCATAAAGAAATAACAGCTTCTAACTTACCACAAAGTAAGAAAACTGCTTTAATTAAAGAACTTGCTAAAGATCAAGAAAGCCGTGCAGGTAGAGATCCAAAAACTATTAAAGCTACTGGTGGGTATAAATATGCAGAAGGTGGTTTAGGGTGTCCTGATGGATATATAAATGACCCTGTATATGGTTGCATACCTGCAAATCAAAATGCTTACTTAACACAGTTCTTAGAGTCTGGTAATTATGTACCTACTATAAGGGATAGTAGAGCTATGTATGAAATGTACGAAGATCCAATAACTGGTCGGCCTACTAAAGTACAAGTCGGACGCAGAAGAAGAAATGTTAGTGGTTTTAATATGGATCCTTACAATACTGCTAGTAACTATGATGATGTAGAAGTAGATCCTAGATATATGAGGGTTACAGATGATCAATTAAATTCTATTCCAGGTATTAAAGATATTTCTTCGAATGATGTTAAAGCTGTTGCTGCCCAACAAGGTTTAACATATAATAAGAAAACTAAAAAATATGAAGGGAAAACTGATGATGGAAAGAAAATATCAAAATCTGAAAAAGATTTAAAATTTGATGCAATTAAAGTAGTTAATAAAACAGTAGTATTTGATCCAGATTATAACATTCCTACCTACCCAGAGTTAATGAAAGGTAGAGATGCTATGATGTTGCCAGGTCCAAAGAATGCTGGATTAGCTCCAATGCCAGTTCTAGATAAAACAGTAGGAGAAAAGCCTAATCTTTGGTCAGACATTAATAAATATGAAGATTGCCCTCCTGGCTATTACCCAGATTTAAAAGGTAACTGTATCAAAGCACCTGAAAACTTAGATCTTACAGATCGTAGAATCCCAGGTCTTGCAGAAGGTTTAGTTCAGTTGGCTCCAGTTTTATATGCTGCTGCTAATCCATTTGAAAGAGTTAAGGCAATAGCTTCACCACAAGGTATAGCTGCCCCTAAATTAGGTAGAGTTAATGCTGATAGAGAGATTGAAGATTCTCGTAGAAACTTTAATGGTGTTAGAAAATTCATAGAAAATTCTAACATTGGTCCAGGTAAGTTTGCATTACTATCTAATTTAGCATCAAAATCTGCAAAAGAAGCAGGAGCAATAGCTGAAGCAACTAACAGACAAAATACTGAGTTACGTGGTAAAGAAGCTCAATTAGCTGCATCTATTTCACAAAATAATCAAAATGCTGCATTAGAAGCAGCTAGAGCAAATGCTACTATTCAGCTTCAACAGAACACGTATGAAGATGAAAGAAGACTTGCAATTGTAGATGCATTAGCTACTAGATTAGCAGGTATTGGTAAAGACGTTAGAAACTATAAATTACAAAAAGATATTGCTAGATCTCTAGATGAGACTGGAGCTTTCAGTCGTAACGAAATGATGGATCAACTTAGAATTCTAGCTAAGAAGAAAGGATCTCCTGTATATGGTATGAATGAGGCTGAACTACGTGGTGTTGCTTCTGTATACGGTGAGAACTACGGTTTATCTGGAATTGTAATTAAAGATGATAAAAAAGAAAAAGACGAAGAAAAGAAGAAACTTGGTGGAATGAAAAGATCTTATACTTCTAGATTAGGGGAATTGACATCTGCCAAAAAAACTTTAGCTAAAAACTAATATAACTATGCCGTATAAGTTTAATGAATATGTAAGTACATATATAGACCCTCAATCTATAAAGATATCTGAGGCTCTTCAGCAACGTTATAAAGAAAATTTAGCAGCTAGTGATCAGCTATACATGGCATTAGACCAGATGAAAGCAGCACTACCTTTTGAAAAAGATCTTGAGAGAAAAAAAGAATTGCAAGCTGAGATAGATAGAAACTTAAACATGCTAGCTGATAGAGGGGATTATGAAAATTTAGGATTTGCTGTACACAAAACAGCAAAAGATTTTTCTAAGAAGTATGCTCCTATAAAAGAAAACTATGAAAGATATTCAGCAGCAATGACTGATTTACAAGAAGCTGTTAAAAAGGGAGACGTCAATCAAGAATATGCAAAACTCTTCCCTCTTTATATGGTAAAAGATTATTCAGGGTTTGAAGTAGATCCAGAAACAGGAAGAGTAAAAGAAGGCACAATGTTCTCTGCTCCTTCGTATGTAAAAGATCCTAAACTCATGGATAAAATTAAAGATGCTTTACAAATTCTTAAGCCAGAAAAATTTACAAATGAGATAGAAAGTTTAAGTGCTGGAGATGGGTCTTTATGGGTTACTACTAAAAATGGAGTAGAAGAAATTAAATTAGAAGATGTACAAGATGTAATTGATTCTGTATTTGCTGAGCCAGACGTTAAAGCATATATGGAGCAATTCTCAGACATGAAGACTTATGCAGCAACAAAAGATGCTGGAGCTGCAGCTACCTTGACTACTATGTCTGCAAACTATACTTCAGCAATGTCTGAAATAAATAAATTACTAGAAGATAGAAACTTAAACAGCCAACAGAAACAAGCCTATAAAAATCAACTTCAAATATTAGGTGAAGAGATTAATAAAATAAACGAAGCTGTAAAAGATGAAGGATCTTCTTATGAGTTTATTAAAGATAAATTTAAAAAAGAGATTCGTCAACCATATCAAACTTATGGTGAAAAGGCTGCAATTAGAAGTGAAGAACATTCTGTTAAAAAGAGGTTTAGTGAAAAGTACCTTAAAGATAGAGAGTGGGAATTAGCTAATCAAACTTTAGAAGTACAAGGTCAAGTAACATTAGCAGATAGAAACGGTGCTACATATGAAGAAAAAAATAATTTAGCTAGAGAGTTATATGGTACTGCTTGGAAATTAGAGCAAGACTTAAAGAAGCAAGAAGGTCAATTATCTGAAGATTCTGAAAATAGACTTAAAGCTGAAATTAAAGCCGCTAGAGACCAAGCAGACTTAATACGTCAGCAGATGGTAACTGCAGCTAACTCTGCTATAACTGAGAAGGATATTATTGAAAGTAGTCCAGATGCTTGGAAAACTTATAATGTTATGAAAGAGCTTTATCCATATGCTAAGCCTGGAGAAATATATGTAAAAATTCAAGAAACCTTTGATAACACCGGAGATCAGGATTATATAGATTTTCAGAATAAGTTTAAACAAAAGTATGGAGCTGAGTATACTACATCTGGAACTACCTATGATACTAAAGGTATTGGATTTATAGGTACTACTGGACCTAGCACAGCTTTTACTACCTCCGAGTTAGGTACAAGACCTTCATTTGAAGCTGCAGGCTTATCTATGAATATTGCAAATGTGCTTTCTAGGAAATTTACAGATAAAATTGATAGTCAATTCTCAGAAATTAAAACATCTGCATCTTTTGCATATGGGGCTATACCTGCTCCTACTACAGAGCAATCTATAAAGCTTACAGAAGCTATGAAAAACTTCTTTATAAATAAACCAATTACAGCAGACTTTACAGTAGCTGATATTACTAAAGAAGGAGTTACAACAGTTTCTGGTAAAGATCTTGCTGGATTCAAAGTAGTCGACGTTGGATGGAATCAAGAGAATAATATCTATGAGTTAAAACTAATGGGTGGAACTAATGATGCTCCTGTAAGTAAAACTGTTCACTTAGATGGTAAGTATATTAGAAATTCAACGTTAGATGTAATGATTAATTCCCCTTCAAATAGAATGGCTAAAGTGATAAACGATATGGATTTAAGAAAGTCTGGGGAAATATCTACTCGTAAAGTTAAAATAAATATGCCAGATAAAGAAGTACTAGATGCATGGATGATAGTAGAATCAGATGGTGCAGGAAATCCTTACATTAGATTTGTAGATAACAATTGGCAAGATTTTTTGGACGAAGACAAGAAAAGAACTTCACTTAGTCAAAAGCACAAAAAAGATTCTGAAGTTTTTATAGGACTAGTTAATGCAGGTTTCCGAAATAACAAACAGTTCATAGAATTTTAATACATTTGCATAATGGTAGAAAATAACGCAGTAGCTCATGCAATAAGTTCTTTAACAGGACTCCCAAAAGATCAGATTGTAGATACAAGAAATCCTACTGGAGATCCAGTTATTAAAGCTATGACAGCTCTCGGTATTTCCCATAAGGATATAAAACTAAATTCTTCTAGGGATACTAGTGGGTATGATCCATTACAGAAGTCTGCTTTTACAATAGATTTAACAAATGTTTATACTGATCCTTTAGCTAGTTATACTAAATATGGAGTACCATTAAATCCATTTGTAGATTGGAATGAGGAAAGAGCTCAAAGACAAAGTACTGGTCAAAAGTGGGTGAATGGTCTAACTAAAGCTGGTATTACTACTTTAGGTGCTTTATATGAAAATACGGTAGGAGTTATAGCAGGGCTTGGCTCATTAGCTATGGGTGATTCTTACTATGATAATTTTGTAGGAAGGCAAGTAGATGAGATGAACGAATGGTCTCAAAAAAACTTACCAAACTATTACACTAAAGCTGAGCAAAATGCAAGTGTATTAGAAAGTTTAGGGACAGCTAATTTCTGGGCAGATAAATTTGCTAATGGATTAGGATATACAGTCGGCTCAATTGCCACTATGTTCTTAGGTGTAGGAGAATTAGGGCTATCTGCAAAACTAGGTAGTCTAGCTGCTAAAGGAGCTAAAGGAGCAAAGATATTAGACGTAGGTGCAGACATTGCTAACTTAGCAGACGATGCAGCTAAAGCTGTAGGTAGTAGCCAAAAAGCCTTATATACAACAGTAAAAGGAATAGAAGAAGCCAAAGCTGTTGGGAGAGGTTTAGAAAATTTAGATAAAGTTACTAGAATTAAAACAGCTACTAAACACTTAGCTGTTGGTACTCAGATGTCTTTAGCTGAAGCATCTGTAGAAGCCCGTGAGGCTAAGAAGCAGTTTATGGATAGTGAAATTGCTAAATGGCAAGAAGCTAATCCAGGACAACCTATCCCTGCAGATGTAGAAGCAGCTATAGAAGCTAGTGCAACTGCTGCAGGTAATGTTACATTTGGAATTAACTTACCATTGCTTACTGCAACTAACTTATTAATGTTTGGAAAAACATTGACAGGTGCAAGACTTGGAGAGAAAGCAATGTTTGATGTAGAAAAGAAAGTTTCTAAGGATGCTGCAAATGCAGGTATTAAATGGGCTGAAAAAACTGCAGACTCTAAGATAGGTAGAGCATTTGCAAAAGCTCAGAAAAACTTTGGGCCGGCAGTTGAAAATATGGTTACTGAAGGATTTCAAGAAGGAGCTCAATTTACAGCATCTGAATTCTCTAGAAATTACTATGCAGATAAATTTGCAGATGGATCTGGAGATATGGCAAAAGCTTTTTCAGAAGCACTGAGTCATACTCTAGGATCTAAAGAAGGTTGGGAAAATATTATAATAGGTGCTCTTGTAGGGGGAGGAACAGGTGTAGCAAGTCGTATCGGAGGAGCAGAGAAAAGATTACTAAAAGCTAAAAATGCTAATACACAAGAGGCAATTAAAATATTGAACTCTGGTGGTGTATCGAATGCCATTGAAAATATGGAGCAAACTACACACAACTTAGCATTAGTTAAACAATTAGATGATGCTAATGCTAAGGGTGATTTTGAAGCTGCAGAAACTGCTAGAATGAGAATCATACACAATGTGTTTGCAAAGATGAACAAGCTTGGTGCACTTGATTATGCTATGGAGCAGTTTGAAGATGCAGCTTCTATGTCTGAGGAGGACTTTAAAAAAGCTTTTGGATATGACATGAAACTGTCATTAAAAGATCAAACTGGAAAAACACAAGCAGAGATAATAGCTGATACAAAATCTAAAATGGAGACAGCTATTAAACGTTCTGAACAAGTATCAAGAATTCTGTCTCAGTATGAACCAGGTAATAATTTAATTGCTAAAATTAAAGAAGGGTTACAAACAGACGAAACTAAGAATAACAAGAAGATACAAGAAGATGTTAGAAATATGTATGGGCAAATGCTAACTTATCACTTGTTAGATATAGACAGCATTGACTCAGTAATCGGAGATCAGTATGATAAATTAGTTCAACTAGCTCCTGCTCTTGCATCTGTACCAAAAGAAGATTTGCTGTATAGATTGAAAATAGGAGAAGTAGCTATAGATGAAGCTGGTGAAATTAAAGTAACCTCTAAGTCTAATGCTGCTGTAGACACTAAATTTAAAGCAGCTATTGAAGATGTATTTAAAGGGTTTTCTGTTCTAGATGATGGTAATAATGCAGAAGATTTTGTTAACAGTTTAAATAAACTAAATGGGTTAATGCTTAGAAGAGGAAGACTTGTAGAGTCTTTTAAAAATCTAAAAAGAAACCCAGAGCAGATGGATTTAGTTGTAGAAGCAGAAATGCTTAAGAGAGACTTCGAAGAAAGAAAAGCCTCTAATGACAGAACTAAACAGGCTATTCAAGGAGCTCAAACAAGTGAAGATTTAGAAATTGATGAAGATACTGATGATGAACTTAAAATACAAGCTGAGAAGAAGAGAGAGGAGTTAAGAGACATTGAAGATAAAAAACAATCAGAATTTAAAAAGCTATCAGACGATGAGTTGATGGCTGTAGATATTTCAGAGTTAGAGATATCAGATCCTCAAGGAGCTGTTGCTTTAAGTAGAGAGATTGCTGAAAGAGCAATGGTAAAAGCTGAGAAAGCTTTTGCAGAGAAAGAAGCAGAAGAAGAACCTGAAGATGCTACTCCACTTACAGATGCAGAGAAAAATGCATTGAATGAGATTACAATGGATAGCTTATCTAAAAATGAATTTGTAATCGATGGTAAAGTATACTACGTCCCTGAGACAGATTTAGAAGCTTTAATAGAATGGGAATGGGTTGAAGGTCAAGAAGATCCAGTAGCAAAATCTGTTACTCTTTTTGATGTGCAAACAAATAAGCCATTCACTTGGAAAATACAGAATGTAATAGATACTTCTAATGCTCTAGACAATATTGCAGATGAGAACGGTAATGTAGATTATAATAAAGCTGCACAAGCTACTCAAGATCTTACTACTACAGCTGCAATGAATGCTGCTATAGAAAAAGAATCAGCTACAGCATTAGCTATTATAAACGTATTACTTACTGAGGCTTCATCTATAAGATCTGCAGAAGAATCTGATTATAATACTTTACAAGATTCTAAGCAAACTGCTATGGAGGAAGGTAGAGTTGCTATTGACTCTACTTTAGAAACTCTTCAAAAAGATACAAACTTAAAAAATGAATTAAAGCAAGCTGGGCTTGATAAGAATGCAGATCCATATGAGGCTGCAGGAATAACTTCTGAGCAATTAAAGTATCAGATAGAAGAGTTAAAACAGCATATAAAAGATCTAGATGCTACAATAGCTAAAGAACGTCAGATAGCTATTGAAGAAGGTATAAGTGAAAAAGAGTTTAAAAAGATTAGAGCTGCTGAACTTTTAAAAACAAGAGAGAAGGCATTTCAATTATTAAAACAAAAGCAAAACTCTTTAATAGCACGTAAGTCAGAAGAGAATGCAAGAGAAGGTAAAGAGGTAGTAACATCATTACCTGTTGCACCAAATGATGCAGAGTATGGGTATATAATAGAAAAAGCTAGTCAAGAGATATCTAACTATGAGAATCAAATATCTGAGTTAGAAAGAACTGTAGCTGAGCTTGATAAAATAATTAACGGTGAGTACGGTGAGCAAAACATAGATGATGCTAAAGCTAAAAAAAGAAAAACTGTTACTGCAATCAACTACCGTAAAAAGAAGATATTAGAGAAACAACAAATAATAGATACAGCAAATGCCACAAGAGAACTTGAGAACCGTACTAAAGACGGTGACACTACCACAGGAATTAGCCCTACTCCTGAAGGGGAAGGGGTTGAAGGAACGAATATCGATTCTGCAACGAGATCTACGACGGAAGGGCTGGATGGCTCCATATCCACAGAAGAAGCAGAAAGGATTAAGCAGCAGAAAGCCGATGCTATAGAAACTGCTAAAAAGATGGGTGTACAGCCCACTAGTAAAGAACAGCCTAAATCTCAAGGAGTTCCGTCATCTACAATAGTTACAGATGGTTCTAACCTAGATGTACAAACTGTAAAAGGATCTGAAGAGATCGTTAACGGTAAAGTATTAGTAGATGAAGAAGGCAATACAAGACAAGACTACACGTCTATGGTTCAGCAGACAATAGATGGGGAAGAAGTTTTAGTATTTCCAGCACTTCTTACAAATCCTTCTATTGCTCCAGTAGGTTCAGAGATTGAGTTTGAAATGATGGCTGACACTGACTGGGTTAAAACTCAAATACCAGAAGGTAAAGAAGTAAATGAATGGCTTGCAGAAGGTGGGTGGAAGATTGTACCAATATTTATGGTGTACAATGGAGAAAGACTTGCTTTATTAAAAGCATTTGATGATACATCTTCAGAAGGCTTTAAAGGAAGTAAGAGACAAGAGATTGTAAACGTTATTCTAAAAGGTGGAAAAGCTACTGCTAAAGTAACTGGTAAACTTGTAGATACTAAATCTATAGCTAATACTACTACAAGCACAGGAGAATCATTCTTCTATCCATTTACAGTTATTAAAGAAAATGGTAAACCTTCATCTATAGTATATGTTAGTCTCGACATTGCTAATAACCGTAGATGGGAAGTAGCTTATGTAGGAGAAGGTGTAAATCCAACAGATGCTACAACTAGTAGTAATGATTTAACTAAACTGACTCCTGGACAAATAGGTATAGTCACAACCAATCCTGAAGGAGCCCCTATTATTATAATGGCATCTACAAGGGATGTAGGAGAAAGAGAAGCTGCAATAGCTATTGGACATATTACTAAAGAAAATCCAGAAGCTGCTAAATACTCTGAGATTGTGGGTACTAGTATTGTGCCAGTGCAATCTACCGATGGTGATATAGAAGTAAATAGTACAGAAATAAGAGCAGAATTAGAGAATATTCCTACTAGTGGGCATAGAGATTCTTATAGCAGATTTATAATGACCTACAGCTTAGAAGATGGACGACAAATGTTTGTATTCTACTCAGAAGCTGCAAATGGATTAATAAGAATAGACGAACTAAATCTTAAGTTAGCATTACTCGGTGGTAAACCTAGCTTCTCATTTGTACAAGATGTAGTAAATGAAAGAGGGTTAGTAACATTTAAATCTGTTACTATGGCTGCAGAGCAAAGAGCTGTGGTAGAAAAAGCTTTAGGGGAAGATTTTAAAGCTGTAACTCTTAAAAAGAAAATGCAGGTAGATAAAAATCTACTTCGATTAAATATGGAGAGTTATGAAAGTCCTCTAACTGGAACTATATATAAAGCTGAGGAAGGATTGCCTAGTCCATATATCCAATACTTATCAAGTGAGAGTGAGTTTGAAGGCTCTCCAAGAAAAGAAGGTAAAGGTAGTAATGCTATTTTATCAGTAGATACAAAAGTAAACTCTCAAGGTTCTGTATTCTATGACGTAAACTTACGACTAGGACCTCTAAGAGCAGAAGGAGTAGACATGGCAACTCAGGATGACTTAGATGTAGAAGCAGTTACAGATACTATAAACTCATTATCTTTTGATAAAAAACCTGCAACTACTACAACTACTCCTACAGATCCTAGAGTAGCTGATATAGAAAGAAGAAAAAATTTAATTGGCTTACGAGATACAGTAGATAATGAAACAAATCAATTGATTTCTGTTACTGCTACTTATGTAAGACCTTTTAATTATAGTGAATTAGACAGCGTAAGGCCGGTTTCACATGGTGCATATATAGTTAATAATTACGGAGAACAAAAATCATTTGATATCTATGAATATCCTGACCCAGATAAAGCTGCTAAAGAATGGCTAGATAGTAAATATAATGCAGAACTAAATGCCTCAGAAGGTAAAACTACAGCTACTCCTACAGATATAAAAGCTAAAATAGCTGATATAGAATCTGCATATAGTTATATAACTACTCGTAAATATGAAGGTGATAGAAGAGATGAAGTAAATAAAGTTGGTGAAGACCTTGCTAAACGTTTTGTAGCTAACCTTAAAGAAAAAGGATTAGTTAAAGAAGGATTTAGAACAGCTGAAAGAACTGACGGATCTGTAGAAAAAGTAAAAGTAAATACAGATATAGAGGGTAATAATTTAGGAAATGACTGGAGTACTGCTGGTAAATTTAAAGAAGAGTTTAGAAAATTTGTTGATGCAGAACTAGCTGCTTTAGAAAATAAGCCTGCAACTCCTGCTGTTCAACCAGCTCCGGCTGCTACTAGTGAGAATGCTATAGAAGCTCCTGACACCCCTGTAGGATTTTTTAGAAAGCCCGGTCAAAAACCTGCAGAAAAATCTGTATCTTCGTCCCCTACATCTGGATTTGCTGCTCTAGAAGCTTTAGGATTTTCTCAAGATATGTTTCAAGATGCACCTCAAGATGTTTTAGATGACATAGAAAAGATAGAACAGAACCTGCAGAAGGGGGAAGAACTAAATAAAAAATGTAATAAAGGAGAAAAATAATATGGCTTTTTGTCCAAATAAAAACTCTAAAGATTGGAAAGATCTTGTAAATGCTAGAGGTGAGAAGATGTCTCATTTCCTATGGGATAAGTATAGAGGTAATGTGCCTTCTATGTTTTATAAATCAAAAGATATTAAACAAGCTGAAGCATGGGTTAAAGAAAGATTTGGAGAAAATTCAGTTAGCATTTTTGAATCTGCTCAAGCTATTGGAGATGAGAATGTTCATGGGTATGTAGAGAATGGTTTGATGCATTTGTGGTCTGCAGCTGAAGTTGGTACAGAATATCACGAAGCTTATCACTTAGTATTTAGAACAATGCTTAGTGAATCACAACGTCAAAGTTTATATGCAGAGGCTACTGCTACTTATGGGGAGCCTTCTGAAGCAGAGATAAATAATGTTAAAAAAGCATTCCCAAACATTTCTAATGAAGAAGCTAGATTAGTAGCTATTGAAGAGAGAATGTCAGAAGAGTTTAGAGAATATGTTTTAACAGAAGAAGCTACTGCTAAAACTCTACCACAAAAAATTGCTAAGTTTTTCAAAGACATTTGGAATTTCATAAAAGCAATATTTAGTGACGGAGTTAGCTTACGTCAAATGTATTCCTTAATAGAAAGTAATAAGATGAACTCATCTATACTTAATAGAGGAGTATTTAGAAATCCAGAAAAGTTCAAAGGGCCAGACAAGGCTTACATGTATCGTCCAGAAATGGGAGCTAAAGTATTTGATGATGCTCTTAATTCTTTGTATACTATATTTTTAGAAGAAAAAGATAAGTATGAAAAAGATGGAGGTAAGTTTATAATTGGGAGAGCTATGGGAACGGAGGGTCGTATGGGAAGTATCCCAATGTCCATGATAAAAAATATATATGAAAGTTTAGATGAGGGTAAAAAGCTAACATCTGAACAAGCATATAATCTATTCAATGCAGAGCTTGCATTTGATAATGCTACTCCAGAAAATAAAAATGCTGCTTATGACGAAGTAGCAAAATTGCTAGAAGAATATAATGCAACATTTGCACTTGGTGATGCCATTGCTCGTAGAAATGTATTTAAAAATATAGCTTCAACTTGGAATGATTTAGAGAACCCAGTAACAGGTAACGTTGAAAGAACTGGATGGAGATCATTCTTGGAGATAAAACTAAAAGATGCTGCTTTTACAATAGTTAACTCTAAAGGTAGGTACGATTTAGAAATTAATGATGAGCCTACAGAAGATGATCAAAAAGATTTAGATGAAGAATTTGCAGTTATAGATGAAGCTGTTGCTAAAATTTATGGGAAAAGCTCATTACAAGAATCACCATCAAAAAGATTAACAGGTAAAGTAAAAGAATTACTAGCTAGAGTAGTGAACCCATTACCTAACTCTTTAGGATTTACAACTTATATGCCTAGAGATCAAGTATATAAAGAGATTTTAAGAGTAGCTGTTGGTAAACAATCTTTTAGAGATATTGTAGCTGAACTTGAAAAGCTGTCAAAGCTTAAACCACAGTTTAAAAATATTTATGAGTTTGTAAGTAAATTAAAAGGACCAGAAGCTGCTATGGTATATAGTGCTTTTGCTCTTATCAATACAGAGTTTATGATGATCAGAAATAGAAAAGTCGGTAACGACCTCTATGCTGATGTTATAAATCCAAATAGAAGAGATATAATTAGCTCTATAGTAAATAAGTGGAAAGGAAATTTAACTACAAGAGAGGATGAGAATCCTAGAGCTCTGTATAGAGAAGTACCTAAATTAGATGAGAATAATAAGCCTTTACTTGAAGATGGTGAACAAGTTTACATACTTGAACCAATAAAAGAAAAGGTGGTACAAGCTCAGCAACTAGCTAAAAAATTAGAAAGATCAGTATTAAATCAAAGGGTTAAAGATAACATACCTGCAACGACAGAAGATAATTCTATTAGTGAGATTGCTGCAGATATTGCAGAGTTAATGTGGACTTTAGGTATGCATGTTGGAGATGACTCATCTATATCTGAAACACAAATTGCTGTTCAAACTATACTAAATTCAGGAGCTGAGGTATTAGGGACACGTCAAAATTTAGAAGTTAAAAAAGGGGGAGCACTAGCTAACTTATTAACATCAGACCTATTAAATATATTAAGATTAGTAGGAGACTTTGCTAAAAAAGATAACAGTAACTTTGGTTTACTTACAGAGATAAAAGCAAAACCAGATTACCTAAGTTTAAATCCTACACTAGCAAGAAAAATTGCAGAGCTGTTTGGACCACTTATTAATCCTGTAGGAGAATCTTATGTAGGTGCAGATGGGGAATCTAGGTATCCTATCAATATTGCTACTAACATGGCAGATATTGTAAACATAATTAAGATAGGTGGTGAGGAAGGAGCTAATCTTTTAGAAGAGTATATGAAAGACCCGTTTGTAAACGGTGGTAAAAGTGAATTCCAAAGTATACTTTTCAAATACCTAAAAGAATCTCCAGAGTATAGAAAGACAATTGCTGTTAAAGATTTTGATGCATCTAAAGGTTTGTCTGAATTTGAAGAAGCAATGACTTACGAAGACTTATCATCTTCAGATATATTGGTAGTCCAACTTAATGCTTTTATACACAATAATACAAATAGCAAAACTGTATTAATTGCTATACCTGTACAATCTGACCGTAACAAGTATACGTTTATAGAAGTACCTAGAATACTTGGAAATGCTTATGGTATAAGAAATACAGAAAGTACACTTATCAAAGCCCAGATTGTTCAAGACTTATTAAGAGTAGCTCAAGCTAAGAGGGCTGTAAAAGAAGCTATAGAAACAAAAGACTATAGCAACTTAATAGAAGGATACCACACTAAGCTTGGTGATCCAAAAGCTATACTAGATCCTAAAACAAAACAATACTTAGGGAATGCATTTAAAAATGAGTTCTTCCAATTTACTGGAAAGAATGATGCAGATGCTTATATAGTTACAGATGCTGTTCTAAGTGAAAGAGGTGGTAACTTAAATAATGTTGAACAGCTAAGTGATGTAATAGAAAAGTATGTTCAAGATAAGCTAGACCCTAAAACAAAAGCTTATGTAGACAGCTTGATAAACAACATGGTAAATGAGATGTCATTGTATGTTGGAAAACAAGCTGATAATATATTCGAAGCTTTAAAGAAAGATGGTAAGCTAGCAGAAGTTGGTAAAGGAAATGTAAATATTGGTACAGACCCAGAAGCAAATAAAAATTTATACCGTGGGTTCTTCTTAACTAATATGATAATGAGAAACGAAGTAGTAAAACTATTCCGTGGTAACAGAGCATTACATAAAAATCTTACAGACTTCTACAAACGTATGGGTCACTTGACTACTCCTGGTATTAAGATAGCTATGCAAGGAGAGATAGATAACCCAAGTTGGTTAAAGTCAGGAAGCTATGGGATGATAACAGAATATTCTGAGATTACCTTAGATGATTCTCAAATGGATTTTATAGAAGGATTGAGAAGACAAACAGATGAGCAAGCAGATAATATATCTAATGGATTAATAAAGAACATTGTAAAAGATGTAACAAGATTAAACGTAAGTATATCTCGTGAAGGAAAGGATTCTGTTGGAGTTAAAACAACTGGTACATCAGTTATAATAAACATAGAATCAGAAAGATTATCTGATGAATTACAAGCTGCTTTCCCTGTATTGCATACTGAGATATTAAATGCTATAAATATAGGAAATGAATACCGTCCAGGTAGATTCAAAGCCACAGATGGTCAAGCATTTATAACATTAGAGATGCATAGACATATTGCTATGGGGATGGGGCAGTGGAATATAGAAGATGAAAAAGCTTATGAGGCATATCAAGCAACTGGAGAGTTTAGATATCAAGAAGGGTTTACACCTAAAGATTATGTAGCTGGTGATGAAGTTCCAATCAAACCTTATAAGCCATACTTTGAAGATGTTAACTTTGATAATAAAACAAAAACTCTTCAAGTTACATCTGAAAAGAATTCATACTCTGTACTATTAAGATCTTATACTAAAAACTTCCCACAGATGAATGACCTTCTAGATAGAATGGAAGGTAAAGGAAATTATGCAGGTTTAGATAGAGTTCACGTAACGAACTTTGTATCAGGCAAGAAGCTTAATAAGAAAGGAATACACAAACTTACAGGAGTCCCTGGAGAATATGCAGCTACAAGTGTTAAAAAGAATAACTCTAAAAAATTAAGATTCCCACAGATCATCCCAGCAATGAAAGATGATCCTACTGTAACATTCAATAGGCAGATTAAAAAGAACATGGTATCTAACGTTAAAGATATCACAATGTATACATTGAATGATGGGTTAGAAGATGCTTTTGAAGTTGACGGAAGAGCATTAAAATCTTTATATCATGCTTCTATTGAAGAGAAACTTAGAAGAGATCTAGAAGAAGTTGAGAAAGAGTTATCAATAGATAAGTTAAGAGCAGCTGCTGTACTTAAAGAGGAGAGTCCAGAAAATTATAATAAAATAAAACTATCTATCTTAAAGAATGTTAGACAAATTTTGTTAAAACAAATTCAAGATGGAGATTTGACTACTAACTATAGTAGAGCATTAGACATTGCATTTACACCGACTGGTGAACCTAGATTTGCTATACCAATAGACTTACCAATATTTAATAAGAAGTATGAGTCTATTATAATGTCTTTGTTTAACAACAAGGTATTCAAACAAAAAGTAAAAGGATTTGAAGCTGTACAGGTTGCTCAGCTTGGGGGATCAGAAGTAGATGGGTCAGGAGCTCTTAGCTTCTTACAAATATCTGAAGACGGTCGTCGAGTAATCCATGCAGAAGTGATGATCCGTGAAGACGTTGCTCGTAGATTTGGGATTAAACCAGGGCAGTCATTAGATAGCATACCAGAAGAGCTAAGACGTATTGTAGGATATCGTATCCCTAATGCTGATAAGGGAGCAACTGTAATTTTAAAAATTGCTAAAATTCTTCCAAACAACTATGAAAAAGCAGTAGTAGTCCCAGGACAATTAACAAAGTTGATGGGATCTGACTTTGACGTGGATAAATTGAACTTGATGTTCCCAGAAGTGGAACCAGATACAACTAGTCCATACGGTATTAAGAAAGTAAAACCTGATTATAATTTACTATTCTCTAACCCTGCTGCTATAGTTGACCCAACATTAGTAAGTGATAAAGCTTTAAATAATATTCTTATCGATACTATTGAAGCTGTTTACTCAAACCCTGCACACTTCAAAGAGGTGTTTACCCCACTTGATGATGTTACTTTAACTAAAGAAGCTGAACGTATTGCTAAAGCTATACCGGAATTAGCAGACGTTACAGACTGGAATGGTTGGAATACAGAGTCTGAAACAATTGTAAAAAATATTCGTGGTAATAAATTACGTGGTATATATGCAAATATCATTGCAGGTAGAAACGTAGCTATGCATGGAACAGTAAGAGCTAACAAAGATTTTGCAATTAAGATTATAGATGATCAAAATAATCTTACAGAATATGTAAATTATTTATCAGAGTTCAATGGTATAACAACCGATAAGGTAGGTGCATTATTCTTATCAGCTGCGGTGGATGCTGCTAATACACCTGTACAAAAACAATTAAATGACTCAGTACTAACCTCTAGGATACGAGCTTTATTCTTAGCTTTTTATCCAGAGTATGATTCAGCAACTTGTACAAACTATTTGAACCAGCCTATAATAAGAGAACTGACAAATTTATTTGAAACTAAATATGGTGGTAACTTACGTAAATTTAAAAAGGCATATAAAGCTTTAGCTTTGAAGTTTGGGGTGAATAGTTACCTACCAGTTAAAGATGCTAACTACACTATTCCAATGAAGTTATCTGAAATAAATAACTTGAATGGAGATCTGTCAGTTAGAGATAAAGAGCAGCAAGCTATCATGCTTCACAACTTCTTACAGTTTTATAAAGCTGGTAAATCTTTGCTGTCTTTATACAAACGTATTACACCAGACTCTATGGATGGTATGAACCGTATAGGTAGTATAATGGGGTATAACGACAAAGCTGCTGAGTATGAAGTATCTTTCGAAGATCAAGAAAACTTAGCTGTAGATAATACTACATACTTCTTTGGTCCTGATACAACAGTTAATGTTGTTGATCAATTCATTGGTAAGGATTCAATCTATGGATTAGAGAGAGGATACGAAAATCTTAAAAATTCTATCTTTGAAAATTCTGGAATATTCTTCCCTAGTAGAACTTCTAAAGCTTTCTTAAAAGCTAAAGAGGTATTAAAGAAGTCTGCCGCTACAAATCAGCTTACACCTGAGATGCATCAGTTAGTAGACTTCAATTTAATGTTTATGATGTTAATGAAGCCTGGGTCACCATTTGTAAGAAATGTAAACTTCAATACAGTATATGGGGATAGTACGGATAATATCCATACAAGACTTCAAAATTTAAGAAAGAAACATAAAGCTTTAGGTGGAGCTAAATTCCTATCTGGATTTGAATTAGACTATGTTCAGCAAATTGGATACTACGGTGTAACTCTAGATACAGGTGTAGCTCAAACTAGACATGAGAAAGAACAATTCATAAATGGATTAAGAGCAATGATGTTTAATCCTATAGTGTTTATATCAGCTCCAGCTGAAGACAAAGTTCCTGGACCAGATGGAAAGTACAAACCAGAGATTCAACAAGAAGTGGATGAAATAAAAAAGATGGGAAGAAACTTAGTTATGCATACATTCTTAACGAATGGATTCAGACAAAGCTCCTCTTCTTATGCTGATATGATACCTGAGGAGTTCTTCACTATGCCTATGAATGTAGATGGTAAAAAGATTAGCATCTCTGAATTCTTCTATCAAGAAAGAAATAAGTTAGAAGATGCAAATTATTTTACCGATGAAGATATTAGTAGCTACCTTACTATGTTTGGGAAGATGAGAGCAGGGGGTGGTGGATTGCTAACAACAGCTACCCATGCAAGCTTAACAGCTCCAGATAAATTTGGTAACTTACCGGAAATAGCTTTTGGAGACCACCACGAACCATACATTGTAATAAAAAACCCAAATACAAAATCTACAGCTGTATATAAAAAGGTTAGATACGAAGATGGTAAATCTGTTTATAGTGGATTAAAAGGATCCTTTGCTGTAAAAGGATCTAATAAACTTTATGGATCAGGTATCAAATATATTCTAGAGAATGGACCTAAACTAAGTAACGATCTCCCAATTGAGACTGTATATGATAGAAGTAAAGGAAATAATTTGGATGAAACTGGTACTCTAAGTTGTTCGATATAATACTTATATTTGCAATATGGCTTGTTACTTTTTAAAAATAGATAAAAACGGACAGATAAGACAGTCCCCAGTACATACTCAAGTAATTCAATACTTGGATAGACAGATTGCTAACAATGCTCCTATATCAGGAACTGAGGTTCAGTCTATTCTTGTAGACGCTGGTATAATGGGGATGTTCGTATCTAAAGTAAACATGTCAGCTGGTAACGATGCTCTACAAGAGTTAGTAGAACTAAATGCAATACTTCAATTTAACTATGGGGTACAAGGCAGTGCTATCAAACTAACTCCAGTTGAATCTAGAAAAGGATTAGATATAATAGCTCAAATAGATGAGAATGTTCTTAATCAAGCTCAACCTGTAGTTGCTCCTGTATTTGCTTCAGAAAAATATTCATATGATTTTGCTTTAGAGCAAAAGATTAGAAGTGAGGGATGGATAAACCCTGTTATACAATACTCTGGTTCTTCTAAAATTCCAGTAGTTGGAGATCCTAGAGCTACTCAAAAAATACCAAATGAGCTAGCAAATAAAACTAAGCCAGTATTTAGTCAAACACTTTTAGATATTGCAATAGAAGAATCTAAAATGACTAAAGAAAAAGTCACTAGTATCCTAGCTAGACTTGAACAAGACAATAAAGATAGCAGAGTAGATTTACCTGATACATCTAGAGTAAGTGTTGAAGATATATCAGCACAGATAAAAAAGATGAAGACTGCTTTTGAAAATGCAGGTATCCCAATTCAGATAGATATCGATACAGATCTAGAATCTAAAGGTAGAGTTATCAACGAAAATGGAAAGATATTAACAATTAAGCTGAATCCTCTTAAAATGACAGAGGATACTCACATACATGAGTTTGCTCACATACTTGTAGACTTATTAGGGGAAGATAATCCAGTGATAGTTAGAGCAATAAATGAAGTTAAGAACTCTAACCTTTATAACCTTGTAAAAGAAAAGTATCCAGAGTTAAATGAACAGCAGCTTAATGCAGAGGTTCTTGTAACAGCTATTGGTTTAGCAGGTGCTAAGTTTAATAGAAAAAATCCTAATAAATTACAAGCACTTGTTAACAGAATTCTACGAGCTTTAACAAAATTGTTTAATGTAGAATCTACCCCAACTGCTGTAGAAGAATTAGCTCAAACACTTCTTCAAGGTAGATTTGATAAAAGTCAATTCAAAGGTACCATCAGTTTTCTTATGGCTGATAGTAAAAATATTGTATCAAATAAAAGACAAAAGTTTGATGAGGTACTTCAAGATGCTAGGATATCTGTACAAAAAGCTATTGACAAAGTTAATCGTAAAGGGGAATCTGCAGATCCAAAAGTTGTAGCTAGGTTAGAGCTTCTAGAGAACAGATTAAAAACTGCTACAAAAATTGAAGACTTTGTAGACTTTGTTGATTATGCTTATGGTCTTGCAAAAAGAGCTGGTAATCTTATAGATGATATTTTAGAACAATACTCAGAAGATCCTGCAGCATTATCTACAGCTCAGAGATTAGAGATGATGAATAGACTTCATAAGGTTAGTGAATTTACTTCTGACTTTTTTGGGGACTTAGACCCAGACAAAAGCTTAATGATACGACTTGGGAAACTAGTTGATTATAAAATAGAAAGACTAGAAGGATCTGCAGACATTGAAAATGATCCTGAATTCCAAAAGCTAAATTCATTAGAGCAGAAGATTACAAAAGCTAATAAAAAGATGTTAAGAGTAGCTGAGGATTACAAAGTTACTGGTATCCCAATATTAGCTGACCTTTTGATGGAGTATAACTCACCAGAAATTGATGACCAAATTACTAGTGCAGTAAATAACATTAAGACTAACAATAGATTGATTGCTATTGAAAGAGATGATGAGTACTTTAAAATTAAAGATAAGGAAAGTAAAAGAGAATTCGATAAGGATAAAGATAAGAATAGAGACTTAGCTCAAAAAGCTTTAATAGATCTTAACATAAAGCAATTAGAGAATAAGAGAATAAATAGAGAAACTCTTATCAGAGAATTGACAGAGGCTCAAAAAGATAAATCTACATTCAGCTATTTATTAGATCCACTTATCTATTCTTCAGAAGTTGGATTGCAGATGTTTGCATCAATGCTTAAAGATAAGATGTATCAAGCTAACGATGATACACGTTTAGATATAACAAGAGTATCAGAAGCTTTTCTTGCCTACCAAAAAGTTAAAGGAGCAGGATTCGATGTAAATAAATTTAATGAATCTGTATTAGAAACTCATAGATATAGAGTATTCAATCCTGAGACTGGGAAAGTAGAGTCAATGAATATATTAACTTTTGTACAGCCTTATGACGTCACAGCTTATAAGAAAGCTGAGCAAGAGATGTATGACTCGTTAGATAAAAAATATAACAAGCCTGGTAAAGATGAGACTGAGGATCTTGCTAAATGGGTGAAGTCAGATAATGCTAAAAAATATTATAAAGAACAAGCTGCCTGGTATGCAGATAACTCAGAGCCTAGTGAAATGGCTAAGGGAGATTTGCAGAAGTTACTAAAAGATAAAGCTGCTACTAAAGCACTATTAGAAGAAGCAAAAGCTGCAAACAAAGCTGAACTTGCTGCTCACTATGAGATGGAGTTTAAACTCATAAACTCTATGATTAGTAAAATATACGATCCAGTTTATAAACAATTTAAGTATACTGCAGTAAGACCTAATTCAAAATATGCTAATCCAAAATACACAGCATTACAGCAAGATACAGCTGCATTCAATTACTACACAGCTCTATTAGATTTATATAAGGAGAAGCAAAAGATATTAGGTAAAGGATCTAACCAGATTAAAAACTCTTGGGATAACTTTAGCTATATGGCTCCCCCTATTAGATCTACTGGATTAGAAAAAGTTCAGAAAGACGGGGCATGGCAAGCAGGTCGTGATGCTATTAAAAATAGTTTTGAGATTTTATCCACAGATGTTAACTATGGAGATTTGATTAATGCAAATGGAGAGAACTCCAGTAAAATGGTCCCAATATTCTATACAAATGCTATTGACGAATCTTTAGTAAGCCGAGACCTTGCCAGTACTATAGTACAGTTCTCAGGGATGGCTAACATATTTAAAAGGAAATCAGAGATAAATAGCTCTGTAGTTATGATGAGAGATGTTATAAAGGATAGAAAACCTTTAGAAGTTACATCTGCTAATATCCCAATAATAAATAGAATAGGTAAGAGATTAGGATTTACAAAACATGAGACTAAAGAAGGTGTAAGTAACTCTTTCAAACATTTGAATGAGTGGATAGATACAATCTTCTACGGTGAAAAAGATATAAAATCTTCTTTGAATATATTTGGTAGGGAGATTTCATCTGCTAAACTTGCAAATAAATTAGCATCGTTTACAGCACTTAATACTCTTGCATTAAACTTACTACAATCTACAAACCAGTTCTTGATAGATAATGTAAGGCTTACAGAAGAGGCTGTAGCTAATCAGTTTATGACTAAATCTAATTTAGCATATGCAAAGAAAATGTATTACTTATCAGCTAATGGTGGTTTAGGGTCACTAAAAGATTTTGATTCATTCTCCCCAAGCAGTAAGGTAGTACAAGCTATTCAATACTTTGATGCACTAGGGGAATCTATGAACATAGCTAACACTAGACAAACTGGTCCTAGAGCATTAAGAATGTTAAATGATATCCCAATGGGGTTACAGAAAATTGCAGAACATGAAACTGCTGTAACAAGAATGTTTGGGGTATTAGATAATTATAGAGGGAAACTACTAGACAAAGATGGCAATGTAATTAAGAATGAAGAAGGGGAAGATGCAAATCTTTGGGATGTATTTGTAAAAAATGAGAAGACAGGATTGTTTGAAATAGATCCAAAAGTAGTTAACGTAAAGAAGATACAAGTCATCAATAGAATATCAGGATTAACAAAGAAAACTAACCAGATTAAAACAGACTTTGATAATGCCATGATACAAAGAAGAGCTGGTGGTAAACTGATAATGCTTTTCCGTAGATACTTTATACCTAACCTCAGAAGAAACTATGGTCACAATGGTCTTCGTGGTGGTATTCACCGTGACTTAGAATTAGGAACAATCTCTGAAGGTATGTATTCTACTTTTATTAGATACATGAGACAATCACTTAGTAAGCAAGGTGGTAGAGCATCTTTTGCATCCTCATACAAAATGATGGAAGATTTTGAAAAGCAGAATATGAAAAGATTAGCTGTTCAAATGGCATTCTTTATACTCTGCTCTCTCGTTATAATGGCATTAGCAGGGGATGATGATGAAGAAGAATCATACATGGATTCTTTCTTAATGTACCAAGCACTACGTATGGATTCTGAATTAACTCAATTTGTAAATCCTTCAGAATTCTTGAAGTTAGTTGTATCTCCAACTGCTACAGCTCGTCCATTGCAAAGAGCACTAGACTTAGCCTCTCAAGTATGGGTTACAGGAACAGGATATATAACTGGAGATCCAGAAGGATTATATTATGAACGTGCTTCTGGGATACATGAAAAAGGTGACAGTAAGTTATTAGCTAAAGCTGAAAAACTTTTACCACTTATAGGAGGACTTGAGAAGTCTATGGATCCTGAGACAGCTGCAAATTGGTTTGACTTAGGGGCAGGCTCAACTAAATAATAAAGGGCAATAAAAAAGGGGCACTAGCCCCTTCTTTTTTTTAATACCCAGTAGCAGTACCATTGTAATATCGAAGTCTATCGATATCATTGTCACTACCAAGAGTACTGTTGTTTGAAGATTCCCAAGCATCTTGATAAGCTTTGTCTCTTTCATTCATTTGAACTTTCAAAAGAACCAAATACCCAATCAAATCCATAAGAGTATCTTCAGTAGCAGATGTAATCCCTACATTCTTGATACGAGATAACTTGTCATCGATACGTACAAGCAGTCCATCTATTGGATCATTCTTTGAAAATACTCTTACAGGACTTAATGCAGAGTCCCCATAAGCTTTATTCTTCTGTAACAAAAGTGCTTTAATTTTGTTACAAACGTCTGCAATTTGTTCTTCTCTATTACTCATAAATTAAAAGTGTTATCAGTTTCTACTTTCTCTGGCATCTCAAACCAATTAATAGGGGTACCAACTATCTCATTAACTTTAATGAAGTGATTACACCCAATAAATCTAGCACTACCTCCATACACCTCAGCAGCCGGATGAGAAGCTTTGAATATTATATGCTGTTTATCATGCATCATATTTGCTTCTTTAATTATATCCCCAAATGCTTGTTGAGCAAACTTACCCCATAGCAAGAATATAACCCCGTCTAATCGTGTACAGATTTCTTTGACAATACCTTTAGTATAAAAGCTCCAATATCCTTCGTGAGAATTAGGACGACCTTTAGTAACTGTCAAAGTGTTATTCAATAGCAACACACCTTGCTTAGCTAAATGCTCAAGAGTAAAATCAAATCTAGTTGTATCCTTTGAGTCCATTCCATGAGAATTAAATATCTCTTCACGGATAATTCTCAAACTTGGATTAATTTTACTTCCTGCTTTTACCCCAAAAGCTAAACCAGTTGCAGCCCCATTATGGTAGGGGTCTTGACCAATAATCACAACTCTTAAATTTTTAAGCTGACAAAGCTCGAAAGCTCTGTATACCTCTGGACTAGCAGGGTACACAGTAGCTTCGGCTCTTTGTGCTTTTACAAAAGTGATGAGGTGATTATATTCATCTGGATAATTGACAACCAATGCTTCATGCACTGGTCCCCAATCCCCAATTTGTTCTAGCAATTTACTCATTAAGAAAATCTTTATTTATCTTATTCTTCTTTACAATTTTATAGTACTCTGGATTAAATGTTTCTTCGATTAAATTTGGTGGAGAATGCAATTCATTCTCAACAGGAATATTAACATCTAATTCTTCTTCGAGCTGTTGCTTCAAAGAAGGAGACTTGAATAAAATTTTAGCAGTAGTACCATCCATATTGAAGTTATGATAATCTAATATCTTCAACTTGATTAGATCGTCTATCTCAGAATATTTACCTTCAAGAAACTTTTCATAAGATGCTTTGGTTCCTTCTGGCACCCCGAAGACATACATAACATGAAAAGGATCTGTATCAACATGATACTTATAGGTTTTAAATTCTTGCAAAGCAGTCTCAAACTTAGTAAACAACTTATCAGAACTCCATCTATAAAGCAAACAGATTATGTTTTCTTCATCGATAGTTCTAACAAAACAATTTACAAGATATTTATCCCAAAGAAATAATTCTTTCTTACCCCCAAGAAGAGGGCAGACAAATATCGTAGACTTATTCATCTTTGCAATAGACAAATCATAAGCAATGAAATGTTTATTAGCATCATACACAGGATTAATAATGTTAACTTTATACGGCAACTTTGGTCTAGGTCTAATCAATGAACCTATTTCAATACTTAATTCATCCGTAGCTAGCTTAACAATATTCCCATCATCATCAAGATCTCTACTGTAATCTACAATACTACCAGTCATTCTGACTGTTCTTCCATTTACTGGGGTAAAGAATACTTTACTCCCAGAGGTTATCATCTGATTTGACATACTCAGGCTCAGGGGAATTTAAATAGGTTAAAGGATTCAATGTTGGGAGAGATTCTTTAAGTTCTCTCTTTATATCATCAGCAGTTTGCAGTAGATATACAAGTTTAAAATTAGTATAGAATTGCATAATACCTTCTGTACTTCCAAACTTTTTTATATACTGACTCAATACAAATGCTTCAACATCTGTTGTTCTACCTTTCAACCAATTCTCAGCTGTCTTAACTCCAACACCCGGAATACCTATTATGTTATCTGTACTATCTCCCATCAATACCTGCTTCCATAGAAACTGTTCAGCTTCATCTGGAGAAGTATGTAAGAATTCTACAGTACGATAATTAAAATGCATGCCTGCACATTGATGTAACACATCTTTGTCAGGAGAACAGATAATTGTTTTACGTGGATCAGTCTTACTGTAATAACTTACAAGATCATCAGCTTCTAATCCCTCTACACCATAAAATCCCCATCTCTGTTTTAGATATTCTCTAAGAGCTGGGAATAGAATTGGCTTAGGTCTATGCTTTCTGTTTCCTTTATAGTTAGTATCAACTTTATATCGAAAACAATTATGATCAGTAAGAAATCCTACGTATTGGCTAGTTTTGCATTGCTCAAGAATGGTCAAGATCCTGGAGTCTAGCCCTTTTAAAGCTTCCTCCAGGGTTATCTTGTCCATCTCATAATAAATCAAGCTGTCTCCATCAATTAGACATATCGGTTCCACAGATCCTACACTCTGGTCTAATACTTCTTCCATCACAAAGCTTAATTTACAGGTTATTTACTCTAGCAATCTTTGCCTTTATTTCTTCAATACGAGAAGAAGATTTCTCTACTGCTTCTCTACGAGCTATAGCCCACTCAGCATCAGTCTTAGATGCATAAGTTGAAGAGTGATAAATGGAACCATTTACACCTGCCAAACTTGAATGCACGAAATACTGAAGACAACGGATAGCTCCAGTTGAATCATCTGGAACAGCACCGATATGCATCGGGTCTACAAAGATGTTGTGAATCTCACCTGAGATACGGTTGATATACTCAAGACCCCCGAAGTGTAAGCCAGGTACACATGATTGGTGATCATTAGTATTAACTTGATCCCAAGAAGCAAGACGATGAGTACATCCTACTTTGATGAAGTGGCCAGGGGTATTATACCCATTTGGTCCTTCACAATAGAATGCATCTCCACTTGTTCCCATAATAGCTGGTTGGAACAAACGATCTTCAACAAACTCTGGTAAGCCTTCTGATTCAATTTCTCCAGTGTCTACATTGAATGTACGTTTGTAACGGTCTACCATCTCTCCAGTTTCTGCATCAAACTTGTGCATAACTTCTGTAGATACCTTATAGCCATTCAACAAACCTTCCTTAGTAATCTTCATCTGATACATTGTAGCTTTCTTCTCAGCTACCTCATGGCTCAAACCTTTCTCTTCAGTAAGTTCCTTGTAAAGAACAGGATGAACATACTTCAAGTTAATGAAGTTGAAGAATCTTGTAGAGAATTCAACTCCTTTACCATGAGGCATCTTCTTCCAAAGGATTGGGTTACGTAGCCAACGAGTCCACATCTTGATAAGTGGCATGAAATCTAATCCCATATCCATAGACTCATAGATTCTCTCTACAAGTGCTGCAGGCATTGGAATGTTAGACACAACATCACCAGTCTTCAAGAAGAACTCTCCAGTGGCTTTGTTTACATAGATATGCTCACACTTGTCTTGAATAACTTGAGTGTAGTCTTCAACAGCCAACCCATCAAATGTATCCAAGATGACACGAAGCTCATCCATTGAGAATACTTCATCAGCTTTCTTAGCTAACTCTTGCATTTTATTGTACAACTCTTCAGTGTACGTTACAGAGAATGATTTTTCTCCGTAAGATCCGACGATGTTTCCATCGATTACGTTTAAACTAATCATAAAAGATTTTGTTATTGTTTATTACAAATTTAATGAAATAAATGACTCGAACTCATTTAATTCGTCAACAGGAATGGTCATTTCGAGTAACCCTTTTGCTTTCAGATACAGCTGAATCTCACGTTTGGTAGCTTCATCTTCATACTTGTAATGAGGGATTTGAGACAACACATGTTGAGAAGTCTCTGTAAAATCTTTGTAGAAAGATAGAAGTGCTTCGAAACCTGGAATACGAATCTTAGCTCCTGGAATATCTGATAGCATAAACAAGTCACCTGCTGCTTTAGCAATTGCTTCTTTATCATCAGGGGATGTATTACACACATACTCCAAAGCATGCATCTTATTTAGTCTCGTAAAAACCTCATTGATTGCATTATGAGATTTACCCTTCAACTTATAAGATACCTTCTCTTGTACAGAGTCAAGACTTTGATAGATTCTACCAAACAAAGGATTGATAGATTGTAAGTTCTCAAAGAAAGGCTGAACTCTCTCAATATCCATAGTATGTGCAGCATAATACATTCTAAGATAGAAGCTGCAAGTAAGATTGTCATCCTCATCCACAGCATAAAAGAACTCGTCAATATGCTTGATATTTTCTACATTCTTCACTTGCTTGACATTGGCCTCACTAAGCTTAATCAACTGTGGACACTTAGACTCTCTCTTGACAACAGTCCCCATAGCATATGTACTTAGTTCCCCTTTACCATCTATAAATCTAGTAGGGTGACACAAATGAAAATGCATAGGGTCATTTCTACTAGAAGAATAAGGAGGAGTGTAAGTAGCTCCAGGATAAATGTCACAGATTCTAGGAGCAAATTGAGTTAAGATCTCAGCAGCTAACTTAAGCTTATCACCATCCTCGTCTGTACCATAATAGATTACATTCTCAGTTGCTCTAAGCTCTGATAGCTTTGGCTCTACCTTATCCCATACAGAATCATTCCAGTTAACAGCACTTCTTGAAGTACCTACACGAACTGTGTAACCTACAATCTGCTTGTTTAACTCACGAAGTTCTGCAGGAGATAATTTCTGAGTCCCACCACCTGTAGCAGCTAGCACATCTTCTTCTTCTTTAAGCTTAGCCTCAAAGTCATCAGGAACTATCACATCATCATAGCATTTATAGCCTTCAGATAACTCTAGATACTTCTCGATTTCTATTTGGTTCTTCTTAATCTTCCCTAACTGAGCTTCATACAATGTCAAATCTTCTGGTCTTGTAGCAGGATCATCACACTTGTCCTCTAAGTCTTGAGTTGACTTCTTTCGAATTGAGATAAAAGAACCACCATTCTCCTTCATAAGATATGCATCTTTGAGTCTGGTAAATCCTTCTTTTCTGTAATACACTTTTGCAACATCGAACTTTTCCCAAGTATCAACGTCAGTAGTATTAGAAACTATCTTAAATTCTCCGTTCTCAAGCTTATTGCTCAAGGTGTGTAGTCGTACATTGAAACCTTCAAAGATTTTACCCATGTGCTCAAACTTAATCCGTTTGTTTTCTGGATATACCGGCTTTAAAGATTTTGTGTCAATAATTCGACTCATAGCCTGCAACACTTTACCATTTGTAGAGTAATCCCCTTCAAGTTTCCCTGAGAATACTACATTCTTACATGCTTCTACCCACTTCAAGAAGTCGGTTTCATTCAGTTTCTCTTGCACAAGCTCTGTTGCCTCCTCAGCTGCTTTAAGAATCAGGTTCTGAACAAACTGTTTAGTGTTGTCTGACCAGATAACTTTCTCACGGCTAGGAGTAACATCGACTCCATCTTGAATAACTACTTCTTCCCCTTGTTCATTCTTATACACTTGTCGTATAGGACACTTCAGACCAACTGCCCCATATAACTGCTCCATCTCTAACTCTCGGAAATCCACATGACCATAGTTAATACCAGTGGTTGCACCCTCTGCTTTAACAACGACAATATGTGGACGTGCATAGTAGTTACTCTCAGTGATAATCAAATGCTTTGAGTTGTAGATTACACTAGGCTTGAAATCAATCTCTCTCTTGTAATCATTCTCTTCAATCACAAAGAATCTAACATTACTCAAATAAGTTAACTGCTCACTGACTGCATCCATGAAACGATCTGCATTGTGCTTCTTAACTCCAAATGAAATCTCAGTTCTGTTTAATTCTTGAGTCGGCTCGTAATAAACTTTAGTCCCATCAGAAAATATGATGTATGGATTCTCCTGGCCTGTACTAAGATTAAATCTCGGAATAAGGAAATCAGTCTTGTAGTTAAAGCAATTTGCTTTGAATCGTTTACCATTGTAAATAGTCTCGATTGTGTAGAAGTCTACACCAGTAGATAATGCAACTTTAGCCCCTAAACCGAAGGCACCAAAGTTCTCTGAAGTATTACGTTTAGTTGAATAACCTAACTCTAGGATACCCTCTAAACGTCTACCCCCGATACCAACACCATAGTCTTTAATTATGAACTGGTCACAATATCCAACTCCAGCATTGTGCTTGTAGATAACGTCAACGTGGTTGTTTACTACATCAAGATTAGTTATGCTATAATAACTAGGATCGAAGTTACTGTCTTCGTACTGCTCACCTTCTCGATTGATGTAATAATCTTCCACGGTTTTCTGCCCTGTCAATATTTCTATGGCAATCTCCTTCTCTCGTTGAGAATCGCAGGCATTTGTTACCAGCTCTCTGACGGTTGAAGGAATTGGGGTAGAATATTGTGTGGCTTGTAATATGTCAAACACTAGTTTTTCTGCACCACGATTAATTCGTTTAGCAACACCAGTATCTGAACCGACAAATTCATTGTCAATCTGTTTGATACTCATAATAAGTTTCTAGCTTTTTTGTAATCGTATTGAATCTCTAATAACTTCTTAGTACACATCTCTTGTGGGAGAGGAAATATTCTTTTACTTCCATAACTATTAGTAAAATCAATACTCCCTTGTTTAGGGTCATTGATTTTCTTATACAGCCATGAAGCATCTTCATTCTTAGTTTCTTTTGTATAGGCACTGGCCCAATGAGTTCCTCCTATATGGTAATAGTAAACCTTATGGGTATCTTTCATGCCATCATAAATAGCATAACATATTGAATTCCCAATAGAAATAAGAATTAAATCTCCTCTTTTAAAAGTATACGGTCTAAGATAATTAGAGTCTTCATTAATAGTAAGACTCATAAAATTTAAGTTTAAAGCTCTGAGATGAGCTTGATTACTTCTAAAATTTGTTTTTGATTTTTAGGGACGAAGAGAGGACAAGGTGTTCCATCCTCTATTAGTTTTCTTTTGAAGTTCTTCCAAGTATTTGGGAAACGATCATTAGCAAAACCTTTACATTCTATTACCCATACAGGCTTGCCATCTTTCATGCAGACAAAGTCTGGAGTGTAAGTTATGGCTCTCACCTTGTCCTTACTTCTATCCTCAAATGCCCCAGTCGATCTGTTCTCAAAAGACATAGCAGGGTAATTAAACCCTTCCATAAGATTCCAAACATGCTCTTCATATTCAAACTCTAGCTTGGCTTCAATCAGCTTCTTATAACAAAAGACTTCTAGCATCGATTTGAATTTAATCCCATCGACTTCTTTAGATCTAGATTTAATCTTTCCTCTGTTTAATTTTCCTGAGGTCTTACCTTTTGATAAAACTCTGGATCTAGCTGTTGAATTTCTTTTAGCCATTGTTGTTCGGTTTGCTTTGCTGTAATTGTGTTTTGCACGTCAAAGTTAGTCGAAGTTCCGAGATTTGAAAATAAAGTTGCACACTTTTGTAGAATAATATCTATTCTTTCTCTAACAACTGGGTCTGTGTAATATGGTGAGTTCATACTGGTAATTGTATTTTAATGATCATTGCTGCTATATCTGCTCCATGATCTTTTATGAAGTCAGATATATCTTTTGATTTGTAATGAGCTGGCAAAATTATGTTAACTAAGTTGAATGTAGAACAAATTTTATTAGCCATCATCTGGCCGGGATTATTCTCTTTCTCAAAATCGTTATCATACAATACAGCTACATTAGAAAACCTATCCTTTAAATTATCTATGAGTGTTGTATCAGGCATCTGCATTTCACTCTGAAGAGCAACAGCTTGATATCCTAATATGTTTAAACACATCACATCTTTTAATGACGAAGCAAGAATAACTAACTCCCCTTTATCCACCAATTGATCCCATCCTTGTATATCATCTTTAGTTGTGTTGCTAAACCACTTACCATCTGTTTCATATGGTCTGTAGATCTTACAACGATTACCCAAAGTATATACATAACTAGGAGTGTTACATTTATAACGTGCTTCATTTATCCAAAAGTAATCTATAGGTTGAACATTATACTTAATTAACAGTGAACGAGGAATGTTAAATTGAGACCAGAAAGCTTTATCATCTTGATTCCACTTTCTCACTCTTTTCTGTATCTTAACTGGTCTCCTCTCTACATACACTGGATCTTTGTAAGTAAGTTCTAATGCTACTTTATTAACTACCCCACGTTGCAATCCCAACCCAAAGTCAGCATCAATTACTTTCAAAGCTTCAGAATATGTTAAGCCATATCTTGCCTGAATATATGAGAAACAATCATGACTCTCCCCACTACCAAAGTCCTTATACAACAACTTATTATTCCAATACACAATAGAACAGGTAGGATTATTGTCTAATCTTAACTCACTGCAGAATTTCTCATTCAGATTTTTGAAGTTATGGCAGTAGTATCTGAATATATCATACTCAGAAATTTGACATAAGATAGCATCCTTATGCAAATAAGCTTCACTACTTCTCGATTCAATCATAAAGCTGCTAATTTAATACAAACAAATAGGGGTACAAAATGTACCCCCACTGTTTGTTGGTTTGGTTTCAGGTTTATGCATCCCAATCATCACCTGCATCAGCTGTAACTGCTTGAGTTTCAGTCTTATCTGCTGTGATTAATCCTGGACTATAAATCCCTAGCTTTAGATCTTTAGAATATTCTGCATTGAATGACCCATAATCTTCATTCAAAGCTTTGATGAACAAGTCATCTCTCATAGGCTTAAGTCTTCCGAAGTGACGGTTATAAACAGTCTGATACTTCTCATCTTTAACACCTACAAGAACACGAAGTTTGTTAGCAGATAATGCTTTTACATACTCCTTCAACTCTTTAACGTCACCTTTAACGATAGAGTCGATAGTATCAAATGATACCTCTCCACCATTAGCTACGTTAGCCCAAGCTTTAGTAAAGTTTACAAGTGTATCTTCACCAACATAAGCCTTACGAGTCTTGTCAGCATTCTTCCACCAATCATAGGCAGGAACGTCAGCACTCCAAGTCATTTGACCAATGTTGTTAACCCACATAAACTTCTCACCAGATTGAGATGTACGATGCTTTGGTTGCATCAATATCTCGAATCTAACTGTGAAGTTAGGGGAGTCATGACGAAGATAGAATACAAGCTTGTTGTACTCTTCATTGTTAATCTCCACTGAATACTCAGGATCTTTCTGAGCATTTATTCCAATTGATTGGAGTTCTTGTAGAGTAGGATTAACTGCTACTACACTAACAGGTGCAATACCTGTGTACAAAGTAATGCCACCACCGGCTACTACTTCTTCTGAATTGTTTGATGCTATTGCCATCTTTTTTTATTTAATTTAAAATTTAGTAAAACATTTTATAAATAGGGTCTCCTTCTTCTCTCATCAAGAATCTAGATTCACTCTGAATTAGTCAGCTATTTATCCCTTCTACATCCATGATAGTTAACTGATTTGGGTCAGCCTCTACAGTAGATGCAGGGATAACTGTATCATCAACTAATGTGAAACGTACCGGAATCTTCTTACGAGCACGTAGGCCAGTAAGCTTTGGGTGCTTGAATAGCTCAGTAACTTCAGCTTTAGTCAAGCCATACTTTGTTGCAATACCATCACGATCGATACCTTCGTTCAAGTCATTGATAATACCAGTTACAGTTAAAGTAATTGGTCCTTCAGTTGTTGCATTAGTTGCAACAGTTGGGTTTTGGTGAATGTTTGCTTCTACCATTTTTCTAAAAGTTTTATTTTAATTAATCAATATAAATTTTACTCCAGTCAAGTAGCATTTCTTGACCTCTTAAATGCTCACAACGTGAGCCGGCAGTTACTTCATCAGAAGAATTAAATGAGATCATAGTGTCTCCGTCTTGCCTGTACACATAGCCAATGGCATCTGAGTTAGCACAAGCAATACTACGGATCTTACCAGTCAAATCTAAATCCTTAGCTGATACTTCCTTACCTTTCTTCTCGATCTGCTTATCTTTTAAGTGACCGATGTAGATGATGTGGTCAGATAACTGCTCTAGTCTATCCATCCATTTCTTGATAGCCATTCGTAAATACAAATAGCCAGCACCGTTAGGGAGAGAAAGAACTGATAATCCTTTGTTATCAGGATCAAAGTTCTTACCCATTGGAGTTTGACGATAGAGTTCTTTTGCCTCTGATTCACACCATACTTCTAGCTGAGTCAAGGTATCGATAGCAATATATTTGTAAGGCTTTCCAGCTTTCATAATTGCTTTACCAATCTGACTTAACTCAGACAAGTTACTAGCTTTAACTTTTAATGCCTCAACCATATCCGACCCTTGCTCTAGGTCTATGATTAGACATCCATCAAGTTTAGCAATTGCTGTTGTTTTACCTATCTTAGGTGGCCCATAGAGAATCATGTGTCTCGGACTCTTACGAAGAGCAGCAACTCTTTCTGTTGGCAGTACTAACTCCATTTAATCAAATTATAAGTTTACTTTTTTAATCTTTCCGTCAACGTGAATGTTGACAAATTAGCTTCATAGGGAATCATACCCAATTGACCATCACGATTCTTCTCGATATGACAGGCTAACAACCCCTCTGGATCTTCCCCACAATAACTGTCAGTTATCCCATAAAGGTCGAATGGTCTTTGTAGCATCATCACTACGTGAGCATCTTGCCCAATAGAATCACCACCGAATAGGTCTGTAAGCTGTGGTTGATACTGCTGTTTAGCACGATACTCTTGCTCGATATTCCTGTTGAGCTGAGATAACAAGATAGTAATACTACCCATTCTAGCTTGTAACCACATACAAGTCTTCGATACTTGATTTAGTTTCTGAAGCTCTGTGTCTTCTGTCCCTAATATCAATCTCGAATGGTCGTAAAGATTAATGATTGTATGATCAGGGTACGTGTTAAATACTCTGTCATTAATCTGTTTAATCTTTACCATGTTCTGTGGAATTGAGCAGAAATAGATAGGATACTTTTTGTACTTCTCTACTACTTCTTCATATTTACTAACCCTATCTGATGTTAGACTGGAATCGATGCTGTACATCTCTGAGAATGACATCCCTGCATCATGTGCAGCAGACCTCATAATCTGTTGATAGTCAGGCATTTCGAATGTCCAATACAGAACTAATAATTTCTTATCATGATTCTGATCTAACACATCAAAGATTAGCTGATTTGAAAATGCAGATTTACCCACACCAGGACGACCGGCAATAACATACATCTTACCAGGCTGTAGTCCCCCAAGTAAGTTCTTGTTCAATCTATCCCATTTAGTAGGGAAGACAATCCTTTTACCTGACTGAGCAAGTTTGATTTCTTCTACCGATTTACTAACTGAGTGTGAGATGTGTCTGAACTCCTTAAAGGTCTCATCAAAGTTGCCTTGTGATTCTACTTTCTGAGCCTGGTGGTTTAGATTTTGGTTGTTCTCCATCACTTAAGTCACTATACTTTTCCCATGTGTGATTATTTACCCAAGTCTCAAGCTGTTGCATATACCCTAACCCATTCCCTTGTCGTCGTAACTGGAGCTCTCTTTGTAGGCACTTAATAACGTGCTCATGTTTAGTTACATCTTCTCCTACGTACTTAAGATAACGTGTTTTGGCTTTGCTGTTTGCTTTGCAATCGGGATCTTTTGCTCTTAAAACTCTGACACTTCCGTTAGCCATTACTTTGATGGGGAAATGTGAGAGGAGGCCACTCCATATGGAGCTTTCATCCTTACGAAACTCGTCGTCAAATTTACTTCGTAAGTGACATTCTTCCTCCTCTCCCCATTTAACCCAACCGTTGGTTTGCAATTTTTCACGGTCAATGTTTAACTTTAAATCAGAATCAAGGGCACTACGACTAAGCATAGATAAGAACAAGAACTCGTCAGCTGTCAAATCTAATTCAATCAGCTTCTCTGTATCAATTTCAATGATCATAAAAGTTTTTGTTATACTTTCTATAACTAATCGTATTCAAATATACGAAGAAATATCATCCAACCAAACAACATTAGATAAATTTTTAACAGAACTTTGTAGCCACTTCTCTTCCTGTGAATCTTTTACATACAGGATTACAACTTCACCTACTTTGTTCTCACTTAATCTCAGCAATCTACCTACTCTTTGAATCATAGCTAATGTCTTGCTATCTAGGCCACAGATAATCCCAAGCTGTGCATCTGGGACATCGAAGCCTTGGTTCAAAGCCTTGGTAGAGCAGAGAATTCTAGCAGTGTTGTCTCTAAAATCATCTAATGCCTTAGTCTTCTCTTTCTTACCTATAGCTGAATGAAATCGTCTTGCACTTCCACTGTCATTTAGTATCTCGTGCATTTGATTTGTGAAGTCATTTGTACCTGCAAATGTCAATATCTTTTTATCAGATTTAGCTTGAGCTATTTTCTGAGTATAAAGAATTTTGTTATAAGCATGCTGAACAACTTCCTTTCGATCCCTGATTGCTTTATAGAAAAGGGTAGCATTTTTCTTTTGTACAGGACTAGCAGTAGGATCTCTTAAGACTCTACCAGCTTCATTAAATGCATCATACATCCCAAGTTGATACTTGTAGTGAACAAACATGTTATTAGCTGCTTTATAAGCAGTTCTTTCTTCTTCTGTTAGTTCAACTGGAATGCAGTACACAGTATACGGAGCAACTAATCCTTTCTGTACACATTCATCTAGACTGATGGAATAAACCGTTGGGGCTATTTCATCAAGTAAATCTTCATATTCCTCTTCCTCTGGAGCAGTGGCAGTCATACAAAGAAGTCTTTGGTGGTCATTTTGAAGAAAAACTTCACGATAGATTGGGGACAACCCAAGATGAACCTCATCTGCTACAGTAACAGTGTAAGATTTATCTCGTAGTTTATGAGCAGATGCATAGCAAAGAATATCTACATTCTCTAATACATCTTCATAACCCCACTTCTTGAACTCTTCTTCAAATTGGTCTTGCAATTGATTAGTAGGGACCAAGACTAATCCTCTACCTCCATGTTTACGAAGTAATGCACCTGCAGCTATAACTCCTACTCTAGATTTACCAAAGCCTGTACCTGCAATTACAGAGCCTCTAAAACCTTTATCCTTCCAAGCTGACAAGGCTTTCTTCTGCTCTTGATCCTTGATCTTCAGTACGTTCATCTTTTCTGGTTATTAAATAAGCTCCGAGTATTTGATTTAGTTCTGCAACTTGCTTATTGATATTTACAACAGCTTCTACAACATCCCCAATCTTAGCATCTAGAATCCTAGGTTGTCTATTTATACGGGAATATAAAGAGGAAGCTCTCTCAAACCATTCTCTGTACTGTTTATCAGAAAACATCCAAGCTTCGTGATTGTGATACATATGAATTACACTAGTTCTATCTTTTTTAACAATTTTACCAGTATCAGTATCACTCATATCTGTAAACAATCTAATAAGATTAACTACCATAACTCGTCTAAGCACATACTCTCTAGATCTACCACCTGCTTCACTCCCCTTGTCAATAAATTCTGTTGCTGGAATTTTAAAGAGATGCTCAACTATCTTGATCATCATCGTTGCTATGTCGTCTGGATTCCAAGCTGTTGGTAATTCCAAATATGAATGCTGAGAAGACTCTATCATATCCGAAAGCTGTTTTCTCAATTTTCTCGATTTTTTGTTCAAAATTGTGTCCGTCATTTTTCATCTAATTTTACTTTAATTTTTTCGTCTGGTAAATAGTAGTCACATTTCTTATCTTCTTCACTCCAAGGAGTTTCTGTAAAATAAGATTGCCTATGAGGATTAGCTTTAGCTGTATACCTATAGCAATTAAAAGCAAGGGGACAGTTAATCCCCTTACACATAGAAATATCAGGCATTCTTTCTAGGTTTTTTAGGTCCAGGTTTCTTAGCTGTTGCTTTATTTCTACTCCCAAAAGGACGACCTCGTTTCTTTGGGGCAGATTTAACAGCTAACTTATATTCTGCCTCCCACAATTTCTTGTGATATACATCAAGATCTTCAATGTAATCTTTAAGATGTTCATTCTTGATCTCAAGTAAATCTTCAGCATCTTTAAGTTTAAGATAAAGCTTACGAGCTGTCATGTAAAGAGTAATAGTTGAAGCAAACAATGCCAATACCATTACTGATAGGGAAATAATACTTAGTTCCATTTTAAGATTTTAATTAATGTTATCAATATCTTGAGCTTCAGGCTGCTCAATTTTAAGCCCATATGACAAGTTGAACCATGCAAATGATGTCTCTGCATACTTCATTGGTACTTTCATATGTTTTTTGATGTAAGGGATAGAATACTCCTTCCATTTGTTGTGCTGTTCTTGAGTCATGGTGTACTGAGAATACCAGTCGTCTTCACGACCTACAATATCATCATAGGTGACTTCTAAGTTAGCAAACTCAAACATCTTGTTAATCAAGTGTTTAGCTACGTCTAGTTTTTTAGTCATCTCCGTACTCCCCCATTTCCTCCCAATAACATTCTCTGCAAAGTCCAATGTTTCCTTCGTTGTCAAATTCTTCATAAGCTTCATCCCAATCATTACAGTTAGGGTTATCTGCTAAATATTGATCAACTACTTCTGCAATAGCTCTAGAGTCACAGCTACGGCAATAGAACTCTTTAGTATTCCAGGGAGCATTCGGATCGTTTGCTGCTCCTGGTGGTAAGTTACTGTGCATTTCTTGTAGGATTAAAAGTTTCTTCAAATTCTCCTGCCTGATAGGCTCTAATGAGAGCTGATATCTCAGGCATTCTATAATAATCAGTAGTAGATAAAAGCTTAGTGAACTCTTCAATAGCTTTAGTAACTTCAGGCATTTGAACACCGTCAGTATCCCATAAAACTTTAATGATTTCCCCATGCTCTTTCAGAATGACATCAACAGTAGTTTTAAGAAACTGTTTACTTCTCTTAGTGTTAAACCAAGATATCTGTTGACATTCATCTGCAGCGTAAATAGCAGTTTGTAACCACATTAATAATGTTAGTACTTTGATTCTTTCTTTTTCAACATCCTTCATTACAATTCTTTAAAAGTTTTAAAAGATATTACTATAAAAGCAATAACAATAGCTCTGTATTCTATAAAAGCTATTGGTACATCATTATCGTCATGTATCGTAAGATCATGACCCATAAAACCTATCCCTATTATTGGGGATAATCCAATTGTATAACTTGTCATTTGCTCCATACTTTAGTGATTGATGTTTCTGCTTTTAATAACCCGTTCTTAATGATAGTCAGTGCTGCTTTCTCCATTAAACCTGTCATTATTTCTTTCCATTCATTAGCATAATCTTCAGGGCAAATAGTATCTATCTGATCGTGAACCGTCATTACTATTTTAACAGGGAGATTATTCTCTTTAATATGCTTATGAATTAGAACTAATGCAAGCTTGGTCATATCAGCACTTGAACCTTGAATAGGGGTATTTTTTGATGCTCTCTCAATAGATCCCAATTCCATAAAGCTATCTTTATCATTGTACATCTTTGGGGTCCAGCTATCAAACCACCTCTTTCTTTTAAACGGGGGAAAAGTTTCAATGTAACCATGTCTCTTCCCAAATTCTCCAAGACCATTTAAGAATGACTCAATCTTAGGGAATGCTTTAAAGTATTTAGCAATCAATTCTTTTGCTTCTTTAGAGTTGCAGTTGATTGTTTCAGATAACTTCTTAGGTCCCAT
>JACCDP011004503.1_pt1 | contig 61845 bp, 85 predicted proteins | sample 7445841 | NCBI WGS metagenome assembly JACCDP01 (sample SAMN15323441, study PRJNA562643) | freshwater metagenome | isolation source: river surface water | place: USA:Blue River Watershed | collected 2017-08-17 | reverse complement strand
GTTCTTCTGAAACCTTTGATCCTGATATTTTACTGAACTTTTTCATTTTATGAGGTTTTTCATTTGTACTATATATATTAAAACAACAATCCTTTTTTTTAATAGAACAAATATGAAAAGTAAATATATTAAATCCTTGACTCTTTTTCTTATTAGTATTTTTATTGCAAATGGAAATGATTTTCAAAATGAAACTAATTTAGATAAAGCCTTTATTACTAACCCAATTGTTGTAGTTAGTGATATCAAAAAAATAGCTGAACCTATTTTGTCAGAAGAAAAGAAGAATACACTTGATGATATTCACTCTGCTACTTGGTATAATGCTCACGGTAGAAATACCGCATCTGGTGAGAGGTTTCACAAAGATTCATTGACCGCGGCTTACAACTTCGCACCTTTCGGAACTTATATTAAAGTTACCAATATTCAGAATGATAAGTTTGTTATAGTGAAAGTTACAGATAGAATGGGTAATAAGTCTGCAAACAAAATAGATCTCAGCATCAGTGCTTTTGACACTATTGCTAATTTACAATCTGGTAGAGTTAAAGTAAAGTTAGAAGAAGTTGAAAAATAAAAAAGTCGGATTTTAGGTCCGACTTTCTTCAATTTTTTTAATGATATTTAGATTTTACCTTTATAATCTTGTACATCATTTCTGACTTCTTGTGACAATCTTTTCAACTCCTGCATCACTCTTCTGATTCTTGTTCCAGCAGTTTTGTTACCTTTAACAAAAAATTTCTCAAAGTCTTCTTTCAAGTTAAAATTCTTACCATCTATTTCAAAATCTTCAGTAAGAATCTTAACAAGCTTGTCATATTTGTCTAAATATTCCATAATTTTTTATTATTTTTTATGTTTTATATATTAAAATCGGGTTTTCTCTTGATTTCTCATGGTTTGAAACCAAAAAATTAATATATAAAATATAATCTAATATAAAAAAATAAATAAGATATGATAGACATCAAAATTACAAAATTGTTTTTTGACCCTAATAAACTTCAAGATATCTATATGCTTTCTTTTCAAATAGATGGGGAGTATTATAATATTCCGCTAACTAAGGATCAATTTGAAAAAGTTTATGTTAGATTAAAATCAATCTATGATAATATAACTTTAGATTAGTAGTTATAAATTATTACTTCTGTTGTTTCTTTAGTTCCTTTTCTTGATACTTTGTTGTAGTCAAAGTTAAGTTCTTTGTATTTGAATCCATCAGATATTAACTTATCTAACATCCAACAAGTATTTCCGTCATGATTCAAAACTCCAGAAACCATAAATGATGAACCTTTTTCATTTATTTTTAGAAGATAGTCATAAAGTTTTTTATCATCATCTTCTTTCCAGAATGCATTGTAACCTGCCTCACTGATTTGTTTTTTACCCATTGTACCATCTTCATTTTTAATTCTTCCATAAGGTGGGTCACAGTAAAACATAATTTTATCAGAAGATATTTCAATCTGGTCAAAAGGCTTAGAAGTGAATCTAATATTATCTTTATATTGTCTTATATGACTAACAAAACTTTCAACTTTTTTGTCAGTGTTGGCATTCCAACCTCTGTCTCCGTAAGTTTGATTATACTTGAATTTCTGATTAAACCTCATCATATTATTAGTAGATGATAAGAGAAGTGCCCAAAGTTTTGATGGGGTTGGATTTTCATTGTATGAATTTCTCAATTCGGTGAATCCTGGTGCATTATTTTTACCGGGACATAGTTCTTTAGTCTCTAAGATAATGGTGTCATCCAGTGTCAAATTTTTGTGTATTCCGATTAGATCAGAGATTATATCATTAGCAATAACCTTTTGATACTTGTCAATAACATTTGTGTATATTGAACCACCTCCTGTGAATAGGTCTACAAAATACGGTTTACTGTAATCAAAAACGGGAAGTAATTGTTCAAGTAGCTTGAATTTACTTCCCGTATAGTTAAATGGTGTTTCTATCATTTTATATAAATATAACAAAAGTTACTGAATATTAAAGTGTTTTCTTAACACTTCAAAAGATAATTCTCTTTGTTTATTTATATATCTTGTAGAGCCAGAAGTTTTAATAATTCCGAGTCCGTTTAATACCTTCAAGAAATCTGTGATGTCTTTTGGCATTACAATTATATCATTGACTTTACACATATCAGCAATTCCTTTATTAGCTGGTAACTTCTGATTCATCTTAGTATCTTCAGAGTAGATTATAGATAACATTTGGTCATATAGCATCCATTTCTGGTAGTTAGGATCTTTTTCAATTTTATCTCTAAATTCTCTATAAGAACGGAATTTATAATATTCATTGAAATAAACACCAGCCAAAATAATTAACTCAATTAGTGTTGATATTAAAACAAATGCTAATGAGTTAGAACTGTTGTCTTCTTTTTTACCCTCGGCTTCTTTTGCTACTTCTGTTTCATGCTCTTTAATCTTTGTATCTAACTCAGACTTAATTGTTGCAATATCACCTTCAAGTTTAGTGATGTCACCTCTTAAAGTTGTCTTTTCATCTTTAAGGTCTTTAATTCTTTGCTTAGCTGAACGAGTAGGTGGTTGAATAGCTTCAAGTTCTGTTTGTTCTTTATCTTTAGTGTCAATCTTTTCTTTATTAGTCTTAATTTCAGATTCTACTTCAGATATCTTTACATTATAAACTGTTGTCAAACTATCAGAGAACTTATCAACAGTTTCTTTTTGTTCTTGTTCTATCACCGCTTGTTTTGAAGAGAACTCTTTAGCACCATTTATAGATGCATAAAATGAAGTTCCAATAATAGCAACACTCAATAAGAAAAGAGGTAAGACATCTTTTGAGAATGTTCTTAACTTTAAGTATTGAATACTGAATTTGTCAAATATATCTCTTTTAAGTAATTCAAGACCTGATAACATTATCAATGAAGCTATAAATACAGCAACAGGATTATTTTCAATAACACCACCTAATACTTTAGATAGTGCGAAGTAGGCTAAAAATATAGAAGCTATGTGACCAAAGATTGAAAGTACAAACATCAAACCATTGATATTTTTATATCCTTGGCTAAAGTTTTGACCGTTAATCTTTTCTTCTAATTTTTTAAATTCATTAATTTTCATCTTCTTTTAGAATAATTTTTCCAGACCATCTTTCCTTCCAAGAAAGATTTCTGTTTTTCATACTATTTATGACATCTTCTTTCCTAGCCTTTTGCACTAAGATATTATTTTTATCAGACTCTAAATATGTAACTTTTTCTTGTAGAGTCTTTATTTCAATTTCATATTTTTCAGAATTTCTATCAATCTTGGAGTGTAATATTCTATAGAAATATCTCCACTTTAGAATCAGATACTTCAATTCAGCCGGTGAGTAGTCACCTTCTAAGTCAGAAGTCATTAGAAATTCTAATATTTCATCATCTTTTAATTCAGATATCATATACTATATATTTTTTTTAGAAACCTATATGAGTAGTGTCTTTTGGTTTCTTGTTCTTAATTATATCTAAAACTCTCATTTTGTTTTTATAGGTCTTGTTTTGACCTATAAAATCTGACAACTCAGTTGACTCTTCTTCTGAAAGAAGTTGAAACTCAATACTTTTAAGTAAATTATTACACTCTAAAAGAGATTCATCAATTTCATCTTCACTCTCAACATTAAAAATTGTTATTACATTGACTTCTAAATTGTCTGATAAAAATCCATCAACCATCTGTAATAAGTTATTTGAAAACGCATTAGACTTAGAAAACATATCACTGTAAAGCATTTCACAGTCATCAATTATTAAGATTGGCTTGTAATACTTTTTAAGGAATTTTCTAAACTCAGAATTATTAATTGTGTTTTCTATCATATTGTTAGAAATGAAAATTACAATCCTGTCAAGTTTAGATGCAATGTAATTTATAATTGATGTCTTACCTAATCCTCTTTCTCCGTATAAAATAGAAAGACCTTTGTTAGAATTTTTGATTTCTTTTACAAGTTTGTTTATTTCTTTGAAGGTTTTTTTGTTGTAATATAATCCAAAGTTATCTAAGTCAGTATTAGCTGTGTCAACTGGTTCAATCTCTAATACATTCTGTGATGATATTGATAGTGTGTTTAGTTTATTAGAATCATTTTCACAGAAATTTAGTATACAAGAATTTGATTTTTCAATAATCTCTTGAATCTGCTCAAAGTCCTCAATACTTTTATAAAAGAAGTATAGGTCACTTACCATTGAATCTTCTTGATTTCTGTCAAATACTACATAAGAACAGTAAATATTTTCACTTATTTTAACAAACATTTTGTCATTTATAATGAAACTCTCATCAGCTGGTAGAACTTCTGTGAAGTAATTTTTCTCAATGATATACTCACTTAACATATTATTAAATAAGCTTGTAGTATATGTATTGTGAATTAATATTTTATTGGGTCTTGTACCGAACTCATTCCAACAGAATAAGAAGTCATTAATCTCTGAATCATCTTTGTTGATGTTGAGATTAAGTTGTGGTTTTATGTTTATATCTTTTTTCAAAATTTAAAAAAATGATTTTTATTTTTTATATATAAATTCATCAAAAGTTGATGTTATGGAACAAGAACAAATAGAATCTATACTACTGGCAAATTGGTATCTTATCAAGTGTAAGATGGAAAGTAAATCACACAAGTGTGATAAGACTGAATTGGCTAGAAAATACTTAGTATCAAAAATTAGAAAAGCTTTATCTGAAAGAACATTTGTTAAGTCAGATAAAGCTTTTTTTATTTTCTAAGTAAATATTAAATTTGAGGTCCTTCTATTGTAGGATCAATCTGTGGAACATCCAGTGGTGTAATCGGAGTTATCGCTTGATTATTATCAAACATTCCTTTTTCTTGTTCTTGTTTGATTAAATTCATAATGAATTCTCTTTTCATCTTATCAACTTTGTTCTTTTCTTGTTTAAGACGGTTATTTCTCGCTTCTACTCTTTTTCTGTGTTCTTTAGCTTTTTTACCTTTGCTTCCCATAATTTGTTAGATTTTTTAATTATAGTATTGGTGATTTCAAATGTTTAGTTAGAATTTAAAATTATAAGCAATATCTTCATTCTCTTTTAAGAACTCTTGTAGTTTCTCATAATCTAATCCTTTTATCTCTGTGCCATCATCTAAAGTAATGTCATAAACAAATGCCTCTGTGGCATCACCACTTGCGTTAGGACCTCCACTTTGATTATCTTGACCTTTAGGTTTTTCACCATTCAAAACCTTCATAAGTTCATCTGCGTCCATTTGTCCAGGATCATTAGACTTACTACATAATTTTATATGCGGTGCTGGTATTATGGCCTCTATACCTAAAACAGACCAAATAAAATCTATAATTCCGTTTATTACTTTCTCTAAGAAACATATAAATGGCCAAAATAATCTAAATGGAAACTTACAATTTTCTCTAAGTTGCCTTGCTGTATATTTTGGTAACATTGGCATAAAAGGCATACTTAGAAACTCATTCAAATCAGCAATTTCATACTGGTCTGGTATTAAATATTTTCCTAAATTTGTAGCGTCATTATATGGTAAGTCAGGTGGTAATTCAATACCGTCTGGTATTTTAGGAGCTTCTCCTGGTATTTTCGGTGCAGGTACATTTACAAGAGCACACCATTCTGCAATTTTTTCAGGTTTGAACTTGACTCCTGCTAGCTCAAGTAGTCCTTTTGGTGTGAAAAATTTCATTATCCAACTGAATGATAATAACTCTATCATTTTTGCAGGTAGTGTTAGAGGATTAGCTAAACTCTTAAAGAAATCTAATAACCATTCAATTATACCACCAATAATTTTGATAGGTAGTGTAACTAAACCAAGTAGCATCTTAAGAAGAGGTTGAGAACTATCCATTTGACCTTTCAATTTATTCTTCAAGTCTTTTAATTTATCTTTAAGAGCTTGATTAGTAGGATCTTTTTTTAATTCATCTTCTAATTTATCTTGAGCTTCTTTAGCCGCATTTCCAACTGTAAGGTCAGGGTTCTTTTCTAATATTTCATCTACTTCTTTTATAACTCTGTTTTGGTCATCTGTGATGTAGATGTAGTTATAATTAACTCCATTGATAAAAGTTCCAGTAGAATATTTAACATCTATTATTTCAAAGTCATTTGGATTAGATTTATTAAATCCTGGTATTGAATTATCAAGTGGATTTTGTTGACCAGCATTCTTCATATCAGTTACACTAAGAGGTTTAGCTAAACCATCAGCTCCTGGTAATTGTGAGAAATCTTTGATAGGCGGTTTAAGAAACTGTTGTAAATTCTTTGTCTTTGATTTAAGTAAGTCTGCCTTGAAAATAAGATTTATAGGACTATCAGGAATCTTAGAAAAGTTCATATCCATACCAAAAGGTACTTGTAGTCCGAATATTGAAAATGGTAACATCGCTACCCCATCAAGAAGAAACTTATAGTTACCTTTGAAGTCAACATAAACATGGTCTTTAAGAGGTGAATCCTTGAAGTGAGATTCTAATTGTCTTCTTTTTTCAGCTGGTTTTTCATTTTTCAATTTATCACTTAAGTTCTTAGCACCTTCAAATTTCTGAAATGATTCTTTTGAAAATATTGAAAATCCTTCACCCATTTTTTCTTTGATTATTTCTGTAACAAAACTCGGAGGATTCTTAAAGAGTTTAATTAGTTTAGTAATCGCTGGTATAAGTTTAGAAAAAATATCTACCAACATTGATATGAATACTTTAATCGCACCAATAGCATGAGGTAACATATAATAACCAGATTGTTCAGATCCCGCTCCACTTCCACTACCTGATTGACCTGGATTTGTCTTTTGAGTATTCTGGTCAACTAAAATTCCCTCAACTATGTAGTATGATTCTGTGTCTAAGTCTGTCAATTGGTATCTTTTTATTATATCAATCTCTTGTGGGTTTTCAGGTGAACCGTGACCATATTTACCTTTTGAAAATAATTCAGCTGTTGATAATTGTTCATTTCTAATTTTTGAAGGATCTATCATTGAACCAAATGGATTATCAGACTGAACATTAATATTATAAAGAGGTATAACTTTATCTGTGTAAGTTATATCATAATCTTTACCAGTTTTTGAAGTATTCGGAGCATCAATTCTAACTACAAATTCTCTCTCAACACCGAAGGTCGGTAGAAAGGTAGTATTTACACCAGTATTTGCAGTAACTGATTCTTCTTCATAAGTACTTCTTGTAACAGTTGTTTCAGCATTTACCTTTGTTGATGGACCAGAAAATGTTTTACCTTTGACATAATACCATCTTCTAATAATACCACTTCCATCAACATTAATCATTGTTTTTTTGTCATGTTTAATTACTATATCTCCTGTATTATCAAGGTCTACATAAACTCTATAAGGAAAAAGATTTTTGAGTTTTACAGTATATGACAAATTCACCAACTGAGAATTAGTAGTGCTTTCATTTGCAGTGTTTGGATTCGGTATTTGAAATGTATACTCTGATTCTGGATTTGCAACATACATAGCAATCAATGTGACCAACAAGGCTGGACTTAATATTGCTAACAACTGAGTCGCTGCTACATCAACTGGATCTACATTAAAGTAGAATTTTTTATAGGTATAGTAGTTTCCGCTTTTAACAATTTCATAAAAATATCCAGAATCATTAACTATACTTCTTTGGTTTCTATATTCAGTCGGAGCTTCAGTAGTCCAAATAGAAAAAAGTATATTATTACTATTTACCACTTGAGCATTTTGATAGTTCCAGTTTTCTAATCGGTAATCGGTTATACCATCAAGAATTTGAGTAGCCCCGCCATTATTTGATATCGCTAAAGTAAATGGCTCGCCATTTGAAAGTCTTATAATAAATCTGTTTTTTATAAATTTATTAATAACTGTCGGTAAAGGTTTTTCTCCTTGAGCAGTAACATATTCAATTTGTGTTGTTGGATCAACTCTTATAATTTTGATATCATAGTCTGACTCTGGGTCAATCCAAATAAATCCTGGTTCTTTTCCTTGTCTTTGTGCATAGGCTTTTAGATTTTCATCAGCAGCAGCTTCATATGAATAAATTTGAAATGGTCTAAATGATGTTTTGAGACTCTGTGGAAAAGCTGGTTGATTATTTATTTGTTTATATGTGGAAGAATTATTCTGACCATATAAGAACACATTCTCTAAATGTGCTTTAACATTAAGTTTTCCTATTATCTCATTTGAGTATTGAACTTTTTCAGTTTCTTCTAAACCATCTTGTTGCCACATTTTGAACTTAGTCAAATCTGAGAAAAAACTTCTATACTCATTTTCAGCATCTCCTGTAAACCCAGAAATTACTGGATCTCCTGGTACAGCATCTTCACCGTTTAGAATATTTTTGTCACCTTCTTTGTACTTCTTCAACTCCCACTCTGGTGTTCCAGCTCCATTGGATGGCTTAGTCTGACTGTCTTGTGTCGCCGTTCCAGCATATCTTTCCCATTTGTATATTGGAGTGTTGAACACAGGCCAAGAGTATCTGTAAGTTCTATTATCAACTCCTTTTGGTGGAAAACACCACTTAGGACTTCTAAGAATCCAATCAGCTTTTTTGAAAGGTGTGTCTACTTGTGTGACTGTTGTTCCGTTTAGACCTATTGTCTTCAGAGTTGAGTTTGGATCAAGAGGATTTCCTTGTGAATCAAAAATACCGAGAATAATTGTCTTTGGTTTGAACCCTTCATATGGATCGCCATTATCCTGTAAATCTAAATCTACTTCTTCTTCTGGTTCTTCTTTCTCTGGTGGAAGGTCAATATATGTATATTTATAGTTTACCTCTGGTCTAAATACACCGGTTGAATAAACAGTAGATACTATTTCCCAGATTGTTTCTCCATTTGAAGTTTGTTCTGTACCTGGTCCACCAGATGTGCTTTGTGTTACACCTTTGTTCTCAGGTGACTTCGGATTTTTTTCTCTTTTTACAGTTCCGTCTTTTGAAATTTTAACAAGAGTTCCTTTCTTCTCAAACTTTTGTAACTTGGCTAATGATTTTTTTAATTCATCACCACCACCGAATCCAGTTGCTTTAGGTCTACCACCTTCTTTACCTTTATTAGTATTTGGCTTTTCAGATTGTGTAGTGAGTGGACTTGGTGATAATAGTGGTGCCACTCTTGCTATAATATCTTCAATTTTAGCAACATTTCCAATTACAAGTTTAGCAATTTCCATATATGGTTTTTGAGTCTCAAAAATAGATTGTAGAATTGTCTTCTCAAATCCTTTGAAACCAACACCCTCCATTTTAGGAATTGCAATGTTATCTTTCGGAATTTTATATTTGTCTCCTGTCTTTAGTTTTTCAATATCTGGAATAGGAGAATTTGAAATTCTGGAAAAATTCTCAATAATCTTTTTGTCTTTAGATGCTATTGGATTATTAAAGTTCTTAAACAATGACTCTTGCATTGACTTATCTGCTATTCCTATATCACCTTTTACAAAGTTTTGCAAATAGTCTGTGTTAGGGATAAGTAATGGATAAGATGCAGTTACACCAACCACCTTTGATATTTCACTTACTGGAACAACAGGTGGAAATGATAGAGAAACATGGTATCTACCATCAAAATAAAGAGGGAATCCAATAGGTAAACTCATCTAAATTAGAGAAATTTTAGGATATATATTTTTAATAGTTATATTCCTAAAATTATTCTTCAGTTGACTCTTTCTTAGAAATTAAGTAATTAAAGTTATCAGCAATATCAAATTTATACTTAGAGCTTAGCTTTCCAGACATTTCACCACTTGAGAATTTAACAATGATGAACATATCAATTAGTGTTTGTTCATCTAACTCAAGTTTAATTTTAATCTTAAAGTCATTATTCTCTTCTTCCTCACTTACAGTAAAGTTTACATGGTAATCAAACTTGATTGAAAGATCATCATAGTGTTTTCTAAAGAAATCTCTTGATGGTACTAAATTGAATATATTTCCATTCTGTCCTAAGAAGTAGACAGGTCTTTCTAAACAACCCATTTTCTCAACAAGCGTTTTGAATAACTTCATCTTCACTGTACCATCTGCCAACTTCCAACCATCTTCAAGTTTTTTAATATCATCAACATGATTTGACTTAAGTGATGTTGTAAGTAGATTTTCAAGTATTTTAGAATTAAGAATAACAATTTTTGTTTCCATCCATTCCTTGACTACTCTATCAGTATCCATAAAACAATTATCTTTAGCTTTCCATATTTCATTCATTAAATCTGAAAACTTTAATATATTTTTATCAAATTCTTTTATGAACTCTCCTAAATATTTGAATCTTGGATCTTTATGTCTAATATCAAAATATTCAAAATATCCAATGTCATCAATTCTTTTTGCGTCAATGAATTTTTCTATGTGTTGCTGAATGTTTTTATTAGCATTCTCATAAACAGTTCTTATCCACTGTTGAGTTAACTTATCCCATTTAGGTAAGTAGTCTTCTTTATAAAGCCTATCTATGTCTGCTCCGATTAAGTCATCTGCAAATAAATTAAAAGATGCTGTTTTTTGAGTAGACAAATTTTTATTTAAGTATAAACTAAATTGTCTTCCATCAGTAATTTCAATTACTATATCTTCTTTGTGGTCTTGGTCTTTATTTGGTCCAATCCAATAAATATCTTTAATTAAATCAGATTCTAATTTCTGATCTGGTAATAATTTATCAATAATATTTCTAGCAGTTGTTCTAGCGTTAATTAATTTATCCCAGTCTTTTTCAATATTGAAATCAATTTCATCAAATACAGAATTTACTTTAGATAATTCATTATCTTCAACACATTTATCACCATCAAATTTACCAAGATTTAATCTGTTCTTTGCTAAAATTAGATTTTTCAAATCAGTAACAAATATCTCAGAGTTTTCTGAGTATCTTGCTTTCAATCCTCTGTCTAATAGATTATCAAGAAACTCATTATTAAGAAGAACCATTGCTGTGCAAACCTCTTCAATTAAATTCTTGTAGGAAACTTTTTCTTGTTTAGACTCTTTAAATAGTTTATAATCTCTTAGCCACTTCATTTGATTTATGGTCTCAATATTTTAATATATATATTAAAACTTATTAATTCTTTTTTGATGAAGGTAATCAAAACATATAAACAATTCAAAGAATCCTTAATTATTGACTTAGGAATTCAACCTATTGATATTATGGAGTCTATGAATATATGGCATGATGTTTTACTTTCAGTTATTTCAGCTGAAGAGAAAGATATCTTTAATACACTCAATCTTCCAAAAGATTTCTATAGTGGTAAATTATCTCTAGACTTTTTATCAGATAATATAGAGTTTGTAAACTCTCTTTCATCACTTGGATTAAAAAAATCAGCAATTCAAAATACCGATGATTATCAAACTTTTGTTAACAAACCGTGTAAGTGGATGTTCATCTACGGTATAGAAAGTAATGAATTAGAAAATCCGTCTTATATCATTTTCCAGGTTTGGAATGAATCTTTGATGAAGTGGGAAGATGTTAAATTATATAAAGTGAATGATGATGTGAAAAAGTTCTATGATAAATTAGCATCAAAGACAATAGAAGTAACTGACGGAGATGATAACTATATCTATGTAACCGCCAATGGTAATGACTGGGAACTTCAGAATTTAAATCAGGAAAATGATATTTATAAAAGATTTTTCAGAAAAGATGAGTTACAGAAATTACTAAATGATAGAAAAGTTACCGTATCAATTATTTAATTGATTTTCAATATATCTTAATACAAGTTGTTCTTTTTCTTTCTCATCTTCACTATGAAACCATTTCCAGGTAATAGTTGATTCCATAAATGTTATTCTACTCTTGAGACTGTTGATTTTATCAACTATCATTTTATTGTCTTTCTCATCTACTTCATAATCTAAGTCTAACTCATCACATATTGAGTAGATACCGGCTATATCATTTGCCTCGTAAAAAAAGGTAGATTTCAAATATAACTCATTTAATTTTTTGTTTGATACTTTATCCGGATGTGTTCTTTTAACTATTTCCCTATAGAGTTTTTTTATTTTAGATACTTCTATTTCTACTTCAACAAAAGAAGTCTGCTCAACAATCTCATCAATGAACTCATCTAAGGAGATTTCTTTCTCATCTGATTCTGTTATTCCTTTTATTATCTCCTGTCTTTTCTTGAATACATTTTCAATTTTACTGTTAATTTTTTTATCAAAAATATCTTTCAAGTCTGGATGTTTTATAAGCAAGTCATTGACACTTCTAATGAAGCTGTTGTCGGCTTCTTGAACAAGTTCATTTTTATATATGAAGTCTGATTCAATGAAGTCCAACTCTCTTAGAAGTTTCTTAATCTCAAGTTGCTTGATTTTGTTCATTAACAGTTTTTCCGAATTTGATAAAATATATATAATTCAAACTCTGATTTGTTACAAAAAAATGAGTATAATAAAAAAATATAATGACTTCATGGGAGGTTCAAACATCAGAAGATTCATGAATCATATGGTAGTTGAAGGAACTACCAAATCTTGGTTTTTTGGTAAATCAAAGTCTTTCGAGTTGCACATATATTATACTCCAGTCAAAAAAACAATTGTAGAGATAAAATTTTACTCTGATGATAATTTAGATATAGATTCTATAAAACCTGAGTTTAAGTCTGGTGATAATATAGAAGTAGCAAAAAGTTGGATTGAAAAGAATAATTGTAAAATAAGATTTGATTTATCCAGATTGGATTAATAATATATACTCTATGAAAAAAATGTCACTATATCAATTATATCTTCTGAAAGAGAAAATGGAAAAGGAGAATCTCACAGATGACTCATATGTTTCTCTTTGTGAAAAAATTAAAAATATAGAAGATATGTTAGTTGAGGATGGTGGTGGTACTTCTGCTACTGGTGGTCCATCAGTTGGTGGTATGGGCCAAGTTGTTTCTTCTCAACCTTCAGGTTTAGCTGGTGCAACTATTGGTGTAAACTGGGCATCTCAAGGTGGAACAACTGGTTCAGGTGATGTTGCAGTACCATACAATCCAAGTGGTTCTAATAGAGTTTTTCATAAAGTTCCTGCTATGGGATTTGGTCACGGACCAAGAACTGGTAAAAAGTCAAGGACTAAAAAGTTAGATTTGAAAGCTCTTAAAAATATTTTTGCTAAAAAACAAGACTATACATCTGGACAAGGTGAAGTAAAGAAAGAACCAAAAGTTATGAGTTTTGATAACTTTATTAAGAATGATATAAACACAGTAAAAAAGTAATAATTATATGAACTATATTAAGTTATTTGAAGAATTTGAAGAATTCAAAAAGCCAACTTTTCTACAGAGAGCATTCAAAGGTGCAAAGAGATTCATAGGAGTTGAATCTAAAGAAGATAGAGAATCAATAGAAACTATTAATAGAACATTGGATAGTGGTTTTGATTTTGTCAAAGGTATCAGAGAAATTAAACCTGGTGTGATTGTTTGTAATTTAGTAAATGGTAATGTTACTGTAGATTTAAATGATGAAACAATAATTTTCAGAGGCAAAGAATTAGAACTTTCAGATATGAATTATGAATGTCAAGAATTATACAACAAACTCAAAAGAAAACAATCATGAAATATCTAAAAACATTTGAATCTTATAAAGTCAATGAATTATTGGCCGGTCATATGGGAGCTGTTCACGCAGCGACAAGAAATATGAAATCAGCGAGTGGTGAAGAGCCATCTGATAAAGCAGATGAGTTTTCTCTTTCTATTTGTACAAATCCTTTGTATAAAAAATTTGCTAACTACAATTATACATTGAAAAATGTAGAATTTGAAAAAGTAGAGCCTAAAAAAGGATTCATGTCAAAACTATTTAGCGGTAGTTCTTCTATAGAATTTACATTTTCAAAATTACAAGATAAATCAGAAGCATTCTTGACTTTGAAATTTAAAGATGGTAAGTTTGTATTAGCAAACTCATCTACTTCAGATAAAGTTGTGGCTACTATTCCAGATGGTGAACAAGCTGATAAGTTCATAAAGTATCTTCTCGGCCAATCTCAGTGGAAAGAGAAACTTAAAGAAAGTTTTTCTGATATTGATAAATCATTAACAAAAGAATCATTCAAATAGATGAGGCATATAAAAACATATGAGTCTTTTAGACCACTTTCTTATAGTGGTGGTGATGTTACAACAATGCCAGTAATTGGTAAAGTTATTACAAAACCAATTGGTCCATTTGAATCAGGTGAATATGATATTGTTGAAATAATTGAAACTGAAAAAGGTTCTATCTATGTTGCTAATATGTGGTATAAAGAATGGAAAAGAATACCACAGTTAATACACTCAGAATTAGTTGAAGAGTTTATACCAGTTAGTAATGAGTCTTTTGATATGAATAAATCTAATTGTGATAGATGTGGTAAATCTACAAACGGTTCAACTATAATGTCTATATTCAATGATGATATAATTTGTATGCCTTGTAAAGAAAAAGAAAAACAAGATCCAGAATATAAGGCAGCATCAAAAGCTGAAATGGAAGCAGTTAAAAGAGGTGTGAGAAATTACAAAGGTGCTATTCCTGATTATAAACCACTTAATTAAACTCCGTAAGTGTTTCTAGTTCTTTCAAAGTGACTTAAAATATCACTATCAGACAACGCTCTACCGTAAATACTTACTGCCGCAATGTAACCATCCCAGAAAGAAACCGGTGATCCGAAGTAGTGACTGCCTATATAGGTGTTTTCAGCAGTATAATTTTCAGTTACTGATGAGTTTGTGTCTACTAATGCACCATTTATAAATAATTTCAAAGTGTTTGAGTCTGTGTTAAATGTCATACTTACATGTTTCCATTCATTTATGACAAATGCGCTTGAAACCGCAAAGTAATTACCACCAACTCCAGCATATAATGTACCACTAGCACACCAGAATGGTGAATTTTGAGATGAAACTATATTATGTGATCCACTGATATTTTCAGCATACACCCACGCACTTATACTATAACTTGAACCTGTTGTTATTGGTTGATTAATTAAAACATGGTCATTAATTCCATCAAAGCTAAAAGTATCAACGCTTGATAAGTTTGTCCAAGTAGCTCCTGAAATAGTACCATTGTTACCTTTAAGACTTAAATCTGTCCAAGTTGTTCCAGAACCTGGATAAGAAATGCTGTTACCAGCATCTAAGTTTAATAAAAGTTTATTATCAAATAATGAACTATATTGATTATAACTATTTGATATTGCTGAGGAGTTTAAGTCATAGTTGTAAATTTTCCACTGACCAACATAACCATTCAGATAACCAGTCGCTCCACCAATGTATGTACCAGATTGATCAAACCTACCAAGAGTTAAATAGGTATCACCTGGACTTAACTTTGTTATTGTTTGTGAGTTTATGAACACTCCGTCTACATATAGCTTTAGTACTGTACCATTATAAGTAGAGACTATGTGATACCAATTATTAGCGGAAAAATTAGGTCCTTGTATATACCCACCAAAATAAACCCCAATATTTATTTTACCACCAACAAATGCTGACTGAGCATCACACCAACCAGTTGGTGCTGGTCCACCCCACTCTGCTATTATTGTGCCATTTGATGTTGTTTTTGGTAGAACCCAAGTCTCAAATGTAAATTTATTATCTAAACTAGTACCAAATGATGGTGATTGTATATAACCACTGACTCCATTTAATTCAATGACTTTTATATCATTGTAATATTTATCAGCATATGTTCCGATTATTGTAGAGTCATTATTGAAAGCAGAAAGGTCATTCATATTTGCCCCGACTGAACTAGTGCCTGACAAAAACATTACTAAGTCTCCTAAGTCTACATAAGATGACCAGTATCCATTTGAATTTAACCAAGTAAGTGCTGTGTTTCCATCAACAAATGGTGTCTGACCTGTTCTTGCTGGTAATTTATTTACCAATTCTAAAAAACTTTGTTCTGTTTTCAATAAAGTAGCCCAGTAAGTAGGAGTATCTGAAACAGCCACCCCTGTATTATTACCAGTTGTTCTTCCAACTAAACCAGCTGTTGTTGTATCTGATATTATTACATATCCATTAGTGTCATAGTTTTCATCTATACCTGGTAAAAAAGGTATATCATTAGGACTAGCAATACCAGTAGTATCTATTGCTACACTTCCTACTTTAGTCCATCCAGATGGTGCTGAACCAGCTCCAACGTATTTTGCTGCGTAAATTGGCATAATTAATTTATGTTTGATTTATATATTAAAAACCACATAATAAACTTTTTGGTAATTTCAAGTTATAATTATAAAATATTTATCCACAATGGTAAATAAAAAAGAGAAAGTAATAATTTTAGGCAAGTCTGGTAGTGGTAAAGATTTCTTGATGAGAAAGCTCGTTGAGAAAGGACTAAAAGGTTGTCTTAAGTGCACAACAAGACCTCAAAGAAAAAATGAAATACAAGGCATAACCTATAATTTTATTTCTGAATCTGACTTTACTCAATCAATCAATGAAAATAAATTTTTAACTTATCAAACATTTTTCGTTACTCCTGAAAATAAAGAAGCAGAGACTTGGTATTATGGGATAACTTTAGAAGAGTTTGAAAGTTCTCAAGTTTTTATTATGACACCTGGTGAATTTGATAATCTTACTACAGAAATGAGAAAAGGTTGTTTTGTAGTTTACCTTGATATTGATAGGAAAACAAGAGAGTCAAGACTACATTATAGACAGGATAAAAATGATTCTATAAAGAGAAGATTAGACTCTGATGAGTTAGACTTTCAAAATTTCAGAGATTATGACCTAAAAATAACAGATCCTGATTTCTCAGCTGACGATGTTTATGATTTGATGGATTAAGGCTCTACTTTTCCCTCAAACTTTAGTCCTTTTAATTGACCGTTTATAGAATTACAAGTAGCTTCTGAGTGAGAAATGGTATTTTCTAATACAGATAGTAAGATATTTAATATTGAATATACCTTTAAGAAGTTCTTTTCAGAATCATAGAATTGAGAATTACAAATTCCCTCAATTAAATCAATAGTCAAAGTTATAGTATCATTGTTTTTAGCCTTCATCTTTTCAACTATAATCTTTGGAATACCAGCATCTATCATTTCTCTTTCATAATCATAAACAATTTGATTGATTAAATCTAAAAGCGCTTTCCATACTTTAGCGTCATCCATAAGCTGATAATCTTTGCTGACAACAAACTCAGAAATTTTCTTTTTGTAAGACTTAAGATAGATTGTTAAATATTTTCTAAAAACAACTGTTCGGTACTCAGTTGAGAATTGTATAGTTGGAACTTTAGAATAAGTCCAAAAGTCTATGTAATTAAAGATGTCGTGATTTGTAATATCAGAGTCTGTAATCATTTTTACATGAGAATTAACATCTTTAGTTTTGTTTCTCATAAATTTTTCTACAAACTTATCAGAAATTTTTCCTAAAAAGTTACTAAACCATTGACTTTTCAGCATACTGATTAAAAGGAAAATAAAAACAACAAATACAGCACCTTTTGTGCCATACTTATCAATAATTGAAGTCAAGTCACTAATACCCATTTATAAAATTATCTTTTGTATAGGGTTATATATTTATTATTCATTTCCGAAAATGTAAAAACAATAAGTAAACGAGACATTTTAATATATAAATAAAATATTTTTTTGTTATGAATCTAAGATATAATGTAAATAAAATTCACAGTGACTTGATTTCTCAATTTCCAGCTGGTGAAGTTAAGATTGAAGAAAAGTCAAATCTAAAATTTGGCAACTATGTAGAAATATCCGTCGTAAATGAAGGAAAAGAAGTTAAAATGATTATAGAGAAGTCATCTTTAGAAAATTATAAATTCAATTGGTCATATTCAGAGAATCCTCTAAATGAAAGTTCTGATTTGGTAAATAGAACATCAACTATTGATGAGTTATCATCTGATGTAAAAGATGTATTTGTAAAGAATAGATTTAGTGAAGATTATTTGAAAGAGATAAATAAATAATAAATACTTATATGAATTTTATAGAAATTACATTTACTAATATTAAAAGTGAAATTGAAAGATTTCTGAGGTCTGAGCACAATAAAGGTAATATACTTTTTAGTCCGGCTTCACCTTATGGTCAAATACTATCTGTATTACAGAACCTACATCAAATGTCATTTCTATATCTTAAGAATACAATAGACCAGTTTGACTTAGGAGCTGTCAATTCAAATAATGAAAGAGTTATCAGAAACGCTGCTATTTTAGCTGGTCATATACCAGGTAGAGGTATAAGTGCTACCGGAACTTTGAAGTTCACTCTTAAATCTAATGTTGATTTAGACAAAGAGGTTCCTGGTGGTAGAGTTACAATAATTAATAGAACAAGAATAAAGAATAATACAAATACTTATTCATATCTTATTAATTTAGGAGTAGAAAGAACAACCTATAAAATTACACCAGGATTTCAATTTTTTCTACCAATAATCCAAGGTGAATGGTCTGAGAACTCAAGAACCAGTGATGGTACACCATTACAGACATTTAACTTCGCTGAGGTTGGCTTCAAAGATGTAGAGAATTTTAATGTTGAGGTCATTGTAAATGGTGAATTTTGGTCTATTAAGAAACACATATATGAAATGATACCAGATGAGAGAGCTTGTGTAGTTAGAACTGGTTTTAATGGTGGAGTTGATGTAATATTTGGTAACGGTGGTTTTGGTGCTATTCCAGATATCGGAGCTTCAATAAGAGTTAACTATATTGTGACTGATGGTCAGGATGGTAACATTTTCAGGAGGACAAGAAATGATTGGAAATTTGTTGATGAAGCATTTGATGGTAATGGTGATACTTTAGACTTAACAAAAGCTTTTGATATTGATATCTATACTGATATAAACTTTGGTGCTGATGGAGAAGACTTACTATTCACTAAGTCAATTTTACCAATCGCTAGTAACAACTTTGTTTTAGGTTTACCACAACAATATGCATATGAAATCAAAAAATTAGGTGTTTTCTCACATGTTAATGCTTATGAAAAGACTGGTACTATATTTATTGTGGCTACTCCTAATATCAAATTATTCAAGAGTCAAGACTCTAATTATTTTTCAATTGATATTAGAGCGTTCAGTTTGGATAATTATGAGAAATCTAAAATTGATAAGTATCTTAGAACGGGTGGTAATTTACAGTTGACAAGAAAATATAGAGTTACATCTCCTGACTTATCATATTATGTGATGAATGTTTTTGTAATACCTTATTCTGATGCTCAAGATGATTCCGTGAACTCTCAAATTTTAGAAAAAATATCAGACTACTTCTTAAATCTTTCAAGAATTGATAGAATTCCAAAACTTGATGTTATAAAGGCTTTATCTTCAATAACTGATATTCACTCTGTGGATATACAGTTTATTGCTAAAAAGAATGAGGACTATCATAGAAATGCTAAAATTGAAGTTCAAAACAGATTAAATCAATTCAATACACAATTTCAGAATGATGTTTCTGTTTCTAATGTTTTACCTGATTATGTACCTACAGAAACTAAAGGATTAGATCCAGTGTTAGGTGATATTCTTTTTGAACCTAATGAGATTCCAATTATTAGAGGTGGTTGGTTTGATAGAAATGAATTGTATTATTCTGATGATATTGATGGAAATGCATTGAAGTCTGTTAATATTATCAAAAAAGGTACAGTTGATTCTAAGAACAGACCTATGATGTAAAAATAAAATAAATAAATGTTATACGAAAGACAAAACTTACCAGAGTTACACTATTTGAAACATCTTCATGATGATGATTCTTCAAAGAAATACATAAAGTATGATGATATGCTATTGGATAAGAGTTTATCACCTCATATGTTTGAGAACAGTCTTATGAATAACTGGTTGAAGAGAATGCAGCCTCTTGTTGCTTTACTTTTTGACCAGATGAATGTTATGAAAAACTTTAGAAACTATATGGTAGACAAGTATGACTACAGACAAAGATAATTTTCAAAATTCAAAAAACTAAATAATTTATTTAATATATAATAGACAAAACAATAAAACACTAATAATGGCAGAGAATTCAGAAAATAAAAAAATTGTCGGTTTCAAAAAATTTACTGACATAAAAGGAAAGTCTAAGATTGAAGAAGTAAATCCTTCTTTATCTGCTGCTCCATTCACAGATTCTGACATACCTATGAATCCTAATTTATCTAAGGATTCTAAAAAGATAGAGAAGCCAGTTTCTAGAAAGAATCTTATGCCACAAGAACAAGATGTTGATCTTCCAGAAGATAGTGAAGAGTTTTCTAATGATATAGACATGGAAGAAAAAACACATGAAGGAAAAGTAGACTTTACTGGTAAAGTTGCTAAATTTCCTAAAAACACTAAAGCTTCTAAAGCTTACAACTTCTTAGAGAATGTTAAAGTTTCTAAGAAATCTATCTGGTACATTATGGTTGAAAAACAAGATAATGAATTACAGATGGTAAAATATAACTACAAAGAAGGTGTAGATTTATCAAAGTTTGTAAATGAATTAAAATCATATTATACAAAAAAATACGGCAAGAATATTAAATTTATGGAGGCCATTTCGAAAATTAAAGTTGACGGTAACGACAAATATTCAATGGTTAAAAACATCCCGCTTATTGAAGTAGAAGGTAAAAAAATGATTACTAGAATCACTGAAGACTTGATTAAACTTCTCTCAAAATAAGATAAGCGTTTCATATATATCCGAAAGCCCACTAATTTATTAGTGGGTTTTTCATTTTAATATATATGATATTAAAATTTAATTTTGTAAAATGAAACACTTAAAAAGATTTAATGAGAGTTTTGAAAAAACTTTTCAAGTTCCAACTGAATTCAGAATACTGATTCAAGACATCGGACCAAATCCTACAGCACAAGATATAATAAGTTGTTGGAATGACTGTATTGAAGATAATCCAATAAGATTCTATCATGAAGGTTCTAATAAATTTATTTTAGAAGATGGTGAAAGTACGCCAGAGGATGTATTCATTTGTCTTAATGACTACCTAATGGGTGATGATGTATATGAAGGAGCAACTGAAAAAGCAGCAAAAAGAAAAGATAAAAATCTTGAAATCAATCCTGATAAATTAGAGTCTATGAGAAAAAAAATTAAAGATCATGTTGAGTCTCAAGACTGTAAAACTAAAAAAGTAGGAGATGACTTTGAAGTTCACTTTGATGAAGAACACATTGCTCAAGTTATGTTTAGAAAAGACTATATTGCTGTAAAGAAAGAAGGTAACAAGTTTCCTAAAGAATTTGAATACACTGAACTTGGTAAAATTAAATCCGAATTATCAGATATAATAAAATCAAAGAAGTAATGAAACATTTAAAGAAATTTCATCAAATATTTGAGTCTGGTTTACCATCAAGAGAAACTTACCATCTAGAGTCTGCTATCAGAGATTTGATATCAAGTGGCAGTTACAGACCTAATATAAAGAACACAAGAGGTTTTTTACCAAGTCAATTTGATAAATCAGTTAGAGAATTTGCAGTTAATGTTTCAGGTAACCAGTCAAAGTTTGGTCTTGTTATAGACATAAATTTCGCATTGGATTTTCCAGTAGGTTATGATGAGATTAATACTGAGTTCAAGCAAGCAACTTTTATCTTAGAAATTATTGAAATAATTTCGGAAATGATGAACAAGAATGTGACATTATATGGATTTGATTTCTTTGGAAAGAAAGTAATGGGTCAAAAAGACGGTAGAACCTTAGAAGTTGAAGATGTTCTACCTAAATTTAATGATACAATTGCTCAATTAGATTCTACACCAGACTTAGTATCTGATGGTTATGCACCAATAAAATTATTTTTCTTAGTGAAATAATAGATAAGAACCCCTCTTGAGATAGTATCTCTTGACTGACCCACTTAGAAATAAGTGGGTTTCTTATTTTGTGATAGTTTTGATTATGAAATCCACTCTGTCATTGATATCTATCTTAGATAAGTCAGTGTGATTTATATTTTCAATCTCTAAATATGACTTAATCCACCTTTCTAGCTTTTTAATTTCATTTGTATTGTGAAATCTAATTCCATCTTCTGTGTCTGTATTCATAGATGGTACATAAAAGATATAATCCACTAAGTTTATATGTTTGAGAATTTCTTTTTGCATGTGATTGATTGATGCTATATCTTTATTAGAAAGTTGATGACCGTACAATGTTCTAAAATAAAAGTAATTAAGAATTGAACTAGAGTCACAAATTATATAGTCTTTACTTTCTAAAAACATCTTTTCTCTGTTTAACTGTTTATAGAAAATAATCATCTGATCTGATGGTGAGTTAGGAACTCCATACTCAGCAATATAATCAGTAGACACCTCATTAACTAGAATAGAATTGGTTCCTTTCTTCTTTAGTTCTGTATGAACTTCAGCGGCTAATGTTGATTTACCACTAGCTGGTGGACCAAATATTTGAATAAGTTTAGGTTTTCTCACATTAATTATATTAAATATTTCAAATATGTTTAGATTGTATGTGAGGCGGTTTATTTGATATTACATAAAAATAAAAAAATTATGAAGGTATGTAGTGGTTGTAAATTAGAAAAAAGTGAGGTTGATTTTACAAAAAGTAAATCAGCAAAAGACGGACTATATCACTATTGTAGAAATTGCTTTAAATTATATAGATCGAAAAATAAAGAAAAGGAGGCAGAAAGACATAGGATATGGTGGAGTAATACAAAAGATGAAAGAAAAAAAGTATATACCGAATATCGAAAAAATAATAGCGAGAAGTATAAAGAGTCTTACACAGAATATAGAAGAGTTAATAAAGAGTTAATAAAGAGTAGAAGAAATAGAGTTAGAGAAAATGAAAGACATAATGAAAGAATTAAAACTGATTCACTTTTTAAATTAAAATGTAGGACCAAAACTTTAATAACCCAATCAATATTAAAAATGGGATATTCTAAAAATAGTAAAACATTTAATATATTAGGTTGTTCTTTTGAGGATTTTAAATTTTACTTAGAGTCTAAATTTGAACCTTGGATGTCTTGGGAAAATTATGGTTTATATAATGGGGAATCAAACTATGGGTGGGATATAGACCATATAATACCATCTTCCTCTGCTAAGACTGAGGAAGAGTTATTGGTATTAAATAGGTTTAATAATCTTCAACCACTTTGTTCTTATCAAAATAGAGTAATCAAAAGAGATAAAATTATTTAGAATTCATATCTTTCATATTCTATAAATGAGTAATCACATTCATTTTTTTCATCCGACTTGAAGTCTTTTCTACTTATCTTAGCCCATTCTTTACCTAACTCTGGAAAAGTAGTATCACCTTCAAAATCTTTGTGAACTAAAGTAAGATAAATCTTATCAGCAATATCAATTGATTGCCTATAAATCTCACCACCACCGATAATAAAACAACTATTACCTGTTAAAAGTAAAGCCTCTTCCAGAGAAGAAACCGTTTCACAACCTTCAACCTGATAGTCATTGTTTCTGGTTATGATTATATTTCTTCTATTAGGAAGAGGCTTACCTATTGATTCATAAGTTTTTCTACCCATAACTATTGAGTTATCAGTAGTAAGTTCTTTGAATCTTTTTAAATCAGATGATAGTTTCCATAGTAATTGATTGTTACTACCAATCACTCTATTCTTAGATATGGCAACTATTATCTTGATCATTATTTGTTGAAGAATTGACCGTTAGCTTCTAACTTTTTATAGTCTTCTGGTGTGAAGTACTGAGGCTGTGTCTTAGAAATGTGAACTATTTCTTGATAAGTTGCCTTAGCTTCATCCATTCTTCCTGTATAGAAACAAGCGGCAGCGTGAGCTTCTGCGAATTTCCAGATGTAGAGTGCTTCATCAACAAATAACAATCTTTGTGGATAAGGATTTTTACCGTGAAAGTTTACTTTAGCAAACTTTGTATACATATAAGCCATATGCCACTCACCTATTTGTAAATAGTAATCAATGATAATTTTTATTGATTCACCTCTCATAGGATCAATTGAGTATGCTTTCAACAACTCTTGATGTGTTAAGTTCCAAGGTTCCTCTAAGTTTCTCATTATTGTTCCAACACGAAATTGAGAATAGTAAATCTCTTCAGCGTATCCATCTGTTCTTGAAACTCTTTCTCTGTAATACTTAAGAGACCTTCTTAATCTTTCTTCATTTTCTTCTCTGTTGTCTGGAACGGAAGCTGAATCGTGATAAGATTGAGCTGTATAGAAAATCCAACGAGGGTCTTTTCTATCATTATCAATATACTTCTCTAAGACAAATGCGTGAGATTTATATTTTGTAGAAATATCACCTTGCCAAGAAGCTCCAGTCATTTTAACATCAACATGAATATTTTCTGCTAATCCTGAAGTAATATTTTTATCATCACATACAATAAACTCGTGAATTGGACCATACCATCTAAATGGTTTAGATACCTTAAAGAATGTATTTCTAGTATACTTCATCTGACCAATGAAAGTATTAATCATATACAAATCTTTTGTAAATTGATTCTTATTAAACTTAGGATCTATAATAAGTGTTTCATCGCAGTCAAACCAGTAACCGTGAACTTGGTCAGGATTCCAACCTAATTCTTGAACAACATCACGTAGTTTTTGCATTGCGTGATTTCTACTTTTTTCAAAATCATCAAAAGGTCTTTCAAAGACATATGTTGGAATGTTATTTTCTTCTCCGAATTTTCTGATTATATCTTGCGTACCGTCAGTTGAGCCAGTGTCATTTACAACAATGAGGTCAGTCATTGTTTTACAACTCTCAAGCATTTTACCGATGACGTGAGATTCATTTTTACAAATAAAATTAAGTGCTAATTTTCCCATTTAGAATGTGTATTATTTTTTATTATTTTTTATATTTTATGTTAGTTACTTTGTTTCATCTAATAGAGAATTTAATTTAATTTCTCTTAATAAAGATTTATTCATCATATACATTTTATGAACTCTTATTGATTGAAGAAATCCAATACCATCTAGTGAGTGTTCAGCAACTGTAAGGTGACCATCTGAATGCACATCTCTTACAATGTAAATTTTATCATCTTTAATAGATCTTGGATGACCATTACTCTTTCTTCTAAGAATAGAAACCTCATCACCTTTATTATAGGTGAACAGACCTCTTTTAATTTGGTCTTTTATAACCCACTCATTCATTTAGTAATTTTACTATTTTTAAATCTCTTTTGATTGACTTTAATATTGACTTTAGTTCAGAAGTTTTAATTCTTTTTAGATTAGACCAAATTATTGAAGAACCCTTTTTAGGTTGACCTTGCCAACTTATATCTATATGTGACCACCTTAGAATATCATCAAATAAATCCTCACCTTTATTCATAGACCAAGCCGGAAAGGTATAACTTAGTGAAAACTCTCTACACTTAATACGGTCAGTATAAGGTATATCATTCTGAGAAATGCAAGTAACTATTTCTCGTCCATACTTATATATGTCATCACTTTTCATATAGTAAATCTTCAAGTTTTAATTCACGTTTTTCATCTAAAGTTAGTTCGCGAAATCTATTAGCCTCAATAAACTTTTCTTCACCGTTGTCACATTTAATCTTATAAAAAGGACCACTTGGATCATCATATCTATGTGGTGAGAATGGTATATTCTCCAGTTTGATAACATCATATATATCACCAATTGTTAGAGGTAGTCTTTGCCATCCTTTATTACTAACACAAATTACTTTCATTCCTCAATAAAGTTTTTCATTTTCCAAGCTTCATAAGTATTTAGAATCAAACCAGATATAGTCATTGGTCCAACACCACCTGGTACTGGAGTAATCCAACTTGCTTTCTTAGATATTTCATCATACTCACAATCACCTACTAATTTACCACTATCTAACTTATTAATACCAACATCAATGACAACAACTCCATCTTTTACCATATCTGAAGTTAAAAGTCCAGGTTTACCAACAGCAACAATAACTATATCAGCCTTCTTTGTTTCTTCAATTAAGAGTGATTTAGGTGTGTTTATATCACAAGATGTTACAGTAGCTCTTCCTACATTAAAGTCATTACCTAACATAATAGAAATAGGTTTTCCTACTATATTAGACCTACCTATTACAACAACATGTTTACCTTTAGTTTCAATTTTGTAATACTCAATTAATTTGAGAATACCATATGCAGTTGCTGGTCTCATAGCCTTTTGACCAAGTGACATTTTACCAAAGTTTAGTGGATGAAATCCGTCAATGTCCTTGTATGCACTAATCTCATTTATTATAGCATCTGGTTTAATGTGTGATGGTAAAGGTAGTTGAACAATAAAACCATCATAAGATGATTTGTTCAACTTCTTAACTTCCTCAAGTAATTCAAAGGCTGTAATATTTTCATCAAATCTGATAAGAGTGTGATTTATTCCAGCCTTCTCACAAGCTTTTAATTTACCTTTGACATAAGACTCAGAAGCCGGATTATTACCAACAAGAACAATAGCCATACTTGGTTTTGCGATTTGGTAACCAAGTCTTGATTCACTGACTTCTATATGACCTTCAATTTTATCTTTAACATCATTTAGTATTTGATTGGATACTAATTTACCGTCAAGTATATTTGCTATGATGGTTGTTTCCATTTTAAACTGTTAAATTTTATAATCATTTCTTTTAAGTCTGAAATGTGTTTTACATATTGTTGGCTAGTTTCTGAACCTTTACTAAGCATGCTTTGTAAATCAGTTGTTAAACTAATTTTTTGAGACACAGAATACCCAAAGTTACTAATTCTAACTCCATTAATTTCAGTGAAATCTGGTAACTCTTCTCTTACAATTAATTGTACATCAACTGGACCAACTCTATATGAGTCTTCATAAGATGGATGAGCCCATCTTCTTTGATTTTTAATACTTATCACACCATCAATTTCAGGAATCTCTGAAATTCCCATATCAGCACAAATCTTGAATGCCATATCTAATGTAACAATAAAGTCCCAATCTTTAACCTTTCTTTCTAAGATAGGTTTACCTCCGATTGTATAACATCTGATAGCTCTTGAACCAGTCAATACACCTCCGATATTTGTTACATAATTAATGAGTTTTTTACTTGGATAGAACAACCTAAATTTGTTGTAAAATCTTTTAGAGATATCAATCTTTACATCAGGACAATTAGTCAAGATTTCAAGATTGATATCTCTCATATATGCTTTTATACTATTTAACTCACTCATTAGTCTCCAAAAGTTAGGATTTTCTTATTTACTTCTTTTAGGTCACCCCATACAGAATTGTAAGTTATACCTCTTACTTTTCTATTGTCAACCCAAACATATTCATCATCAGGGTTCAAACATCTTGGCTTATTCATAACTAAACCATGAAACTTGAATCCATTTTCTTTTAACCACTTTAAGGTAACCTCTCTATCTTTTTCTTCTCTTGCTGTAAAGAAAGTAATATGATTACCTTCATCATACCATTTGTTGATTTGTTCAAGTGAACCTTCAATTACTTTTGCTGTTGGATATAAATGAGAGTCTTCATTCATTATATCTTCACAACATGTACCGTCTATGTCTATTAGAAATACTTTCATATTATACTGCATTTATTTCATGAATTGATTGTCTTTGTATCAAAGACCAAATTGATTTACCTATTAGATTAGCACAAGATATATACTTAAGTTTTTTAGGTAGTGGTTTATCAGTGTTGTATGAAATTGAGTCTGATACTAAAACTTCATCCATTACAGACTTTTCTAAGTTTTCAAAAGCTTTACCACTAAGTACTCCGTGAGTTGCGATACACCTAACAGACTTGGCTCCGCTATTCATAAGTAGTTCAGCTGCTTTACACATAGTACCTAAAGTATCTGCCATATCATCAACAATAACAACGTTTCTACCATTAACATCACCAACTAATTCCATTGAATGTATTTCATTTGGTTTTACTCTTTTCTTGTTTATCATTGCAAAAGTAGCATCCGGAAATGCTTTACAAAAATCAGATGCTCTTTTTACAGCACCTTGGTCTGGTGCTACAATAGTTAAATCTGATATGTGATTTTCCTTGATATAATCAATAAATATCTTGTTACCATTGAGGTGAATCACTGGAATATTATAGAAACCTTGGATAGCCGAGGCGTGTAAATCAATAGTTATAATTCTACTCATACCAACAGATGTAAGAACATCTGCTAAGACTTTTGAACCAATTGAAGACCTTAAATGGTCTGTTTTGTCTTGTCTTGAATATCCTTGGAAAGGAGAAACGAGTGTAAATGATTTACAACCTGCTCTTTTAGCAGCGTCAATAACCAGTAATGTTTCCATAATGTTATCCGAACTGTTTGTAGTTTGAATAAAAAAAACATCTTGGTCTCTAACGGATTCTTGAAAAAGAGGAAGTATCTCACCGTCTGAGAATTTTTCTATTTTCAATTTACCTGGTGTAATTTCTTCATCAATTATTCCCATTGATGAATGTCTTTTTAACTCTTTGTTCAATATTGAACAGATTTTGTTTGTCAAGTCTTGACTTGATGTACCACTGAATATTTTCATATTACTTTTCATTTAAAATTATATCTATTGTTGTTTGTCTTAAATTTTGAATCATAGGTTTATATAGTCGACTTTCTCTACACTCCTTGATGAAATGTTTCAAAGATGGTGGGTACTTCAGCTCCATAACTTGAGCCAATTTTTTTCTACCCCAAGGTCTTTGTGGGTCTATAGGAATTCTCTTCGCAACCTTTCTATATTCTGGTTTTGTAATAGTGTTTCTAAATTTTATTTTTTTCCAGCCAAAAAGAAGATCATACTGTTTTGTTTTAGATAAGGAATCAAACCAAACAATATTAGAGCCCATCTTATTTCTAAAAGAATTGAGTTCTTTCTCACTTTTTCTTCTTTTCTTTTCTCTGTTTGAAAGTTGCATTCTGGTCAAATTTATTTACAAATATAATAATTATTTTACTCTTTCCAAAAATTCAAAGTTCTTAAATTACCATTTCCTAAATAAAGAACAAAACTTCTAAATCCTAATTTATTCATTCTTTGAATAAACTTTTCCTGAAAATCATCAAAATCATCATTTATCTTGTGAAATTCACAGGATAAACACCTTAAAGATATTAGGTTCTCATCAGTGATTGCTGTAAATAATTCAACTTCTCCACCTTCAATGTCTACTTTCATAAAATCTATTTTTTCAACAAGATTAGTAAAAATTTCATTTATGTTTATCATGTAGCATTTTTCTGTCAATAATATACCTCTACCATTTGTTACTTCATTTTTGTAGGTTCCTCCTCCTGTGTTAGACAAGCTATCTACTATACTAAAATCAACCCAACCATTTTTATCACCAACCGCCATTTTATATACTGTAGTCTTTTGACCTCTATTTTTAATCAAGCAATTAAATGTTAGTGTCAATGGTTCGAAAGAGATTACTTTTGAAGCTCCCCTAAATTCAGCTCTATGTGCAAAAATACCAATATTGCCTCCGATATCTAATACCACATCACCTTCTTTTATAAAACAACCATATCTCTCATAATCACACCCATTATCATCATAGACAAAATTGCTAAACATTTCGTGATACATATAATTATTACCATCAAATTCACCAGAGTGAAATTTTGCCATTGTGAAATTTTCATTTTCACCTTCTAAATCTCTTAAGACTTCATTTCCATCTTCATCTATTGTCCAGAATTTTTTACTCATCTTTTTATAATTATACCATTTTTAAGATACACAGCCCCACCTACAAACCCTTGTCCGATAATTCCTATCTTCATATAATTAAATTTTATTTTTATACCATTTCCAAGCACTTAAGACCATATCATTTACATCTCTTGTTGTTTGCCATTTTAATATTTCTTTTGCTTTATTTGAATCAGAATATATTTCTACAATATCACCTTCTCTTCTCGGTCCAACTTTGTAAATTACCTTTACATTATTTACTTTCTCAAATGAGTCTATTAATTCAAAAACACTTGAACCTGTGTTAGAGCCAAGATTAAAAACATCATATGATTTAGAATCTTTTGTCATAAGATATTCAATTGCTAAAACATGAGCATTTGCAATATCTGACACATGAACATAATCTCTAATACAACTTCCATCTTTTGTAGTGTAGTCATTACCAAATACTGTCATTTCTTCGCCAGTATCAACTGAATTACAAATTACTGGAATGATATTATTTGGTTTATTAATTGGTGACTCACCAATAAGACCAGAGTGATGTGCACCTACTGGATTAAAATATCTAAGAGAAGCAATTTTAATTTCTGGGTTAACCCTTGAGAAGTCTTGTAGAATTCTCTCACCTACTAATTTTGTATAAGCATATGGTGACTCAGGATCTGATAATGGTGAATCTTCATTTGCTGGTAATTGTTTTAAGTTTCCATAAAGTGAACAAGATGAAGAAAAAACTATGTTCTTTATTTCAAAATACTTAGCAGCATCTAAGATATTAAGTAAAGAATTGATGTTATTATCATAATACTGAATCGGAGACTCAACTGATTCACCAACTGCTTTATAGGCAGCAAAGTGAATGATACCATCTATCTTATGTTCTGATAGAATATCATCTAGTTGTTCCCTACAATCTCTATGATATATCTTGATTGGTCTTTTTGTTATCTCATAAAGTCTATTGACTATTTCAGGATTTGAATTTGAAAAGTTATCTACTATGATAACATCAAATTCTGGATTACTTAGTAGTTCAACAACTGTATGTGATCCAATATATCCTGCTCCTCCTGTTACTAATATTGTTTTCATAATTTAGTTATTATATCTGATAGGTATTCACCTTCTTTTAGCTCAACTTTATTACAACCAGTTTGGCTTTCTAATTCATCCATCCAATTATTCCAGTTGCTTTTGAGTAATTCAACAAATTTGTCATCATTCCCTCTATCAACATACCTTTGAATATATTCATCTTTTATTTCTCTGTTCGGATAGACTAATGTAAAATCAATACCTTCTTTTTCTAAAGCGTCTCTTACTACTTTATGTGATGATACTAATATTATATCAACATTTCCTAAATTAGATTTGATGTGAGTAATGTAATTATCCGGAAATTGAGATTTATCAAATGTTGATGAGTCACTATCTAATATCTTTTTTTCACCTTTGTTTCTAAAGAGATGTGATTTTCCACAACCGGGAAATGCAGATACTACTAAAGTATTCACTAAGGTATGTTCATTAAATTTTTTAATTTTCATATTCATTATTTAATATTTTTTCAATTGTCTTCTGTCTCTTTAATGACTCATCAAATACAAAAACACCTCTGATTATAGAACTATTAAATTGTTGGTCTTTTCCAATTGAGTAGATTACAAAAAAATGTTCATCATTATACTCGAAAAGTTTCTTTACATCCTCTATTGTATCAAATTTAAATAATCGACAAAAGTGATTTGAACCATTTAATTCAAAGGCAGGAGACTCAGTTATGTAATATACTTTTTGTTCAATTTCTTTTAAAATATTATAAAGTTCAACCTCATCAAGATTATCCAATAATCCAGATGAATTCTTATCTAAAATAGATTTTAAAATTTCTTTTATTCTGTCTTCACTATTAAGATTATAAGTTAGTATCATTTATTATATTTGATAAATTTGCTGGTGAGTAATTTACAGATTTTAATACCTTGTCATCACCATTTCTGTAAACAATATACATACCGTTTACTTCTTTGTAATATCCTTCAGTTCCATCTTTTTGTTTGTAGTGAGAAAGAGTTGCTAAAGCTTCTTGTTGTGTTTTACAAGCTTTACTCATGTTACTTCTTTGAACTTCATTAAAAAGTTCTACAAACTTATCACCAAGTCCAAATTCTAAAACTGCTCCTGAAAGTACATATTGTAAATCACAAAGAGCATCAGCTACTTCAATGATATTACCATCTTTGATTGCTTGTGATAGTTCATTTAGTTCTTCTTGTAGAAGAGAAACACGGAGTTCACATCTTTGTTCCGACGGAATCTGTGGTGTTTCTAAAACTGGAGCGTTGAATGTCTTGTGAAATTCTGCTACCTGATTAAGTGAGTCTATTTTTTCCATAGACCTTATATGTTAAAAAAAGAATTTGGTTTTTTTTATATATAGTTTAATAAATAATTTTTAGATATGAAGTTTATAAGAACATATGAATCCTTTAAAGCTGTTAGAAAAGACTCAGTTAATGAGGAACTCTTAGGTGGTATAATAAATTTCTTCAAGGGTTTATGGACTAAAGCTATGGAAGAGTTAAAAAAACTTGGATCTGATCCAGATACTGAAGAAGTAAAAGATTGGATTGCTGATAATCCTTTTAATCCATCAGATAATAACTACTTATTCAAAAATGTTATGGATGAGTTCAAGAAAAAACCTGAAGCAAATGATCAAGATGCATTAACTCTTGTTGATAGTATATTGAATCCAGAGACTGGTGTTTTAGGTAAACAAGGTTTAGCTCCACTTTATGAAAGTTTGAAGAAGGCTTATCCACCACAAGAAGGAGAACCATCAAGTTCACAATATGCTACATTTGAGTATATCTTTAACACAATTAGAAACAAGGCAATTGCTCAATATAAATTTGCTGGTGGTCCTACAGATGGTAAAGTAGATCCTAAGAAGATTAATGTAGATCTTAAAGATACTGTTCACTTACCAGATGTAAAGAAGTTATTAACAGCTGCTACTGATGGCAAGAAGAAAAAAGATGCTATAATAAACTGGTGTGAGAAAACACTTTTTCCACAATTAGATAAGTTTGCTGATGCTATTACTGAAGATGAGGTAAACAAATACTTAGAAACTAAGAAGATACCAGTTCCTGAAGGTGGTGGTGAAGGAGGTGATTACAAAGCTGGTGATTCTGTTATGTATAAAAGAGATAAATGGGAAAAAAACAAAGCTCAAGAAGTTTGGGATAAATTAACAGACGATGAAAAGAAAAAACCAGAGGAAGGTAAACTTAAAGAATTAATTGATAATGAATCAATAGGTATAAAGGTTGTCAAGGCTGTAGAAGGAGATGATATTAGATTTACTGATGTTGATTGGATTAAAGGTAAAGACGAGATATTAGGTAAAGTTGAGGCGGCAAAAGCTGAAGGACAAGAAGATTTAGTAAAGACTTTAGCTGATGTTAAATCCAAGAACCCTGATGCAATTAAGAAGATGGGTGATATTGCTAAACTATATCAAGATCCTGATAAGAACAAAGATAAAATCGCTGAGATTGAAAAACAATTAGGTGGTGGTGAAGAAGGTAAGTAATTTCAAACAATTTAATGAGTCAAATGATTCAGTAAAATTGACCAAAGAAGATATTGAAGAAATATTCATCGACTTAATAGATGAAGGATATCTTTTTCAATTCTACAACACCTCGGCATGGAGGTACTCGGCAAATGTTTCTGATTTATATCCTACTAATTACTATTTTGACTTTAGAAAACAATACATCAGACAATTTGATTTCAATTTAAATACATCTAAATACGGGTGTCAAGATTTAGACTCAATGGGTAAAGAAATACAAAAAATACTTGATATTCTAAAAAATGCAAAACAAAGGCTTAATTCTATGGGATATGATATTGGGTTTGAGCCTGAGTTTGCATTCTCAGAAGACACTTTATTTTGCATAACTTGTCATATGTCACATAGGTCTATCAAAGATGAGGATGATGAGTATTAATATATAATACTATGATTTCAGCGACTAGAAAAAAACTAGAAAAGATTTACACAAGAATTGATAAACTTGCCACAAAAGGTAAAGAATATATCTATGAATATTATAAACTTGTAGATGAATTTATAGATAGTGGTGATTATTCAAATTTTGAGCAAGCGATGTTTTATTTCTATGATATAGACATAACAAAGTGGTCAAATGTTCAAGATGTCAAGAAAAATACTTGGAGTGAAATTCTTTTTCAAACTAATTCATCTGTTCAAAAGAAACTAAAAAAACTGTTTGATACAAAAGGTGTTTATCAGATGGGTTTAGATTTTTATAGCGACTCACTTGATACAATACAAATATTTACTTCTGAACCTTTGAGCTTTGCATATTCTGTAAATTCAACACCAATCAGTCAAACACTTTTTATACAAAGAAATGGTGGTAAAATATACTTAGGTACAGACAATCCAGATGTTTTCAAAATGGAAATCTATAGAGCTCAGTGGACTGCACCAAATCAAAATACACCAGTTGGTACACCTATAACTAATTCATTAGAATTTATTCAAACTATTGGTACACAATCTGAGAATATAGTTGTTGGTGGTAATAAGTTGTACAGAACGGAAATAGCAACAACACACGGTAGAGATTATTTACTTAAAACTTATTTAAGAGAAAGTTTAGTTAATATCTTAAATTATAAGATAGTTATACAGAAGAATACCTATTTAGGTAAGATTTCTGAAATTGATACTTTTACACAAGATGTCAACTATTACATTCAAAATAAACAGTATGCTAAGGTAATTGGAGCTAGAAAAACATATTTACAAGTTGATAAGATTGGTGCTACTCAAAGTTTAGTAGTAGATGTTGAAAATCCGGCTCAATCAGAAGAGCAAAACTTAGTAAATAGATATAAAATCGCAATAGATTATCTTCTTTCTTAAAACAATTTACCTTAACTTAAATATAAATCAAAAAATACTAATTAAATGGAATTAAGAGTAGTAGATTTTGATATTCTAACAAGAAACTTTCAACCTTATGTTGATGGTATAATGAATATTGAATCAGAGAAAAGAAAAATGCTTGACAGTGTTGAGCCAGCAAGAAAAGAAATGCAATCAATCATTTCTAGACAATCATCAGGTCTTATTGTAGATGAAGGAACTCAAAGAAAAGATGTTGAGAGATTTAGACAATTACAAGAAAGCCTTATGAAGTCAGACAATGAGTTCAAGAAAGCACTGAAAGAAATGCAAGAAGACTTAAACACTGAAGTTTACACACAATTGTCAGATATTATTTCTGAGTGGTCTAAGGCAAATTCAATTAACTTAGTTATGGGTAAAATGGAAGTTATTTTTAACACAGAAGATGTTGAAGTTACTGACAACATTCTACAAATAATTAAAGAAAAAGGATTGTTTTTTGTACCTGAACAACCAAGCGTTACTGGTCAAACTATGGAACCACAAACACCATAAGATGTCAAACACATGAAAATAAAAAAGAGAGTTTTTAACTCTCTTTTTTTATGATCTGACTTATCTTCTGGTCTCTTGTGTAGACTAAATCAATATTTTTCAAAACTCTTTGAATTTCACTTTCATAAGAAGGAACATGAGCATAAGTGTATTGTAAATCTTTATCAGGCATTACTTGTAGAATAGATGAACCATCTATAAAAAAGAAAATTGACATATCATGCTTCTTGAAATCTATAATTACCTTATAACCTACTTTAGATGATATTTCATCTTCTAAAATATCACAAAAGTAATGTATAAATTCATCATCATTGTTCAATTTGTGGTATAGATCCATTCAGAAATAATTTTAAATTTTCTCTCATATCTACAACTTTGTACATTTGAGCTTCTTCTTCACCTGGACCAATATGAACTATGTAAGCACCACCTACTTGAAATCCCCACTCCTCTAAAATAAGAGCATACATAGATAACTGAATAGAATATTCATTTAAGTGATTTTTATAGTAGTCTTGAAAAGGAGCTAGAAGTTTCTCATAAGTTCCTTTTTTGTGATTATTGTCTGTGAAGTCTTTGTTTGTTTTCCAGTCAAGAATATAAATCTTTCCTCTGTATATGAACAGTGAATCAATCATACCAGCTATCTGCCATTTCTTTGAGAAAACTCTTACTTCAAATTTTAATGGTTCTAATTTGTATAAGTGCTTAGCGTAAATATGATTGAACTTATTAATTCTGTGAAGTACATCTGGATTTAGGGGAAGAGGTTTCCATACTTGATTAAAGTAGTCTTCTATCCACTGGTGAGTGTCGGTACCAACCTCATTAGCATAATCATTAAGTTTTTTCCACTCATTAAGAATCCAGTCTTGTGGAACACCAGCCTCTTCAGCCTTTTTCTTTGACCAGTAATCTTGTTCAAATGGTTTATGAAATTGTTGTATGAATCTTGTTACTGAAATAAATGGTTCACCATCATAAGTATATCTGTGTAACTTCGGGTCAAATTCAAATTTCAAATCATCAAAACACTCTAATTGCTTTCTAAGCAAATCTATCATCTGTTGTAATCCTTTTTTTGACAAAATTTGTTACATTTTATATATAATTAAAAATTAAAGTTTATGGAACTATTCTTAGAATCATTGAAATACATACTTCCACTTATAACAATAATGACATTTATAAAAGTTGTCTTTGAATATATCAGAAGCCAGAAGTGGAAAAAATCTGAATTACTCTCTAAAGAAGTCAAGGAGTTTTTCAACGATCCAAAGATTAAAATAGTTTGTCAATTACTTGACTGGAACTCAAGAAAGATTGATATCGGAGATAAAAGAGTTTTGATTACTGATGAATTTTTATTAGAATCACTCAAGACTCACAATCAGAAATCTACTTTCAAATATGAAGAGGCTTACATAAGAGACCTTTTTGATAACTTCTTTGATAAGATGTCTTTTTTTAATATCTATATTAATAACTCATTAGTTGATGAATCTGAAGTTATAAATTATCTAAGTTACTATCTTAATATTCTTTCAAAGCCTGGTAGAAAACCCTCTGAACTAGTGACTACTATTAATAGATATATTGAATATTATGAATTCAAAAATGTTTCAGAGTTAATTAGTAGAAATAAAAAAAGTGGCAATTAGCCACTTTTAAGTTACGCTACAGAGTAGCCGTCAACATCTACATCTGGTTGTGGATCTTCAACCTCAATGTTACTTACATAATGTGATAAAGCGTCATGTAAACTTACACCAAGTTGACTAGACAATCTTTCAATATCACTTATATTAAGAGATTTAGTTATACGCTTAGCTCTTTGAGATCTTTCTTTGTAGTAATTTCTTCTATCTTCAATTCTCTGAGTATTGTTTAGATGAGCATACTCACCTGCAAATACAACATCTTGAATCTCTTGGTCATATTCACAATGACTGTTTAAGATATACTGGTCATTAACTTCAGACCAAGAAGTGTTATTACAAGATGTCCAAATATTCAAGTAGTCAACAAAGTTACTATCATTTCTATATCTAAGAACTCGGTCAACTCCATCAAATCTTAAGTAGTCTGAACCGTGTGATGAACCATCAGAAGAACAAAGTGTTACAAAGTGACCTTCTGGCATATAGTTGTAAAGGTAACCTGTTGAAGATTCCATAAACTTGAAAGTATCCATATAAGGAAATCTTCTATAATCTAACATATTGATTTTAATACAGAGTTTTAACTCTTGTCTTTTTTGACCAACTTGCTCAAAATTAAGAGTATCAAACCAGTTTTGAGAAGACTTATGGAGGTATCCGTTATCAGTTGCCCACTTCTTGAAGTAGAACTGCAACTCTTCATCACTTGTAGTATAGATTCTATCCATTATCTTGTAAGATTCAAAATCCCAAAGAAGAGCTCTACCCATAAGACGACCAAAGTCATCTAGCATAACAAGCATTTTTACAAGAGGGCTATCTACATATACATCAAGATATTTCTGGCAACTATCATGTTTCATACAAGAAGCTCCAAGAGAACCACGTTCAGATACATAAGACTCATAGTAATAGAAACCACGAATATCCTCACCTTTTACGACTTTGAAAGTAAACTTTGGTTTTGTAACAGTTGACCTATAAAGATTAGAAAACTTCTCTACTTCTTTAGATGGTATGTTCTTGAATATTTTTGAAATGAAAGCGCCTGGTTTAGCAATAAACCTACGGCTAGATGTCCAGTATTCATCTGGATTAATTATAGCCATTCTCTCTTGAGAGACATAAGAAATTTTAGTACTATCTTCTCTTGAGACAGAAATGAAGTTTACAGGTGAATCAACAAGCTCTTCTTTGTCATGTCTTTTCTTCAACAATAATTGAGCAACCATTGAATCAGTTGCAAATTCATTGAGCACTTCTCTTAGCTCATCTGATATAAATAGGTCGTAGGTTTTTCTTTCGTATGCCATATATAAATTTCTTTTTACAAATATACTAATTTATTTTTGATTTTAAATATTACTAAATGTTAAAATTCTCACTTCTTTATTGTTGTGTAATTTCTTAATTGAGTAATATAGCTTTCTACCTTCATTTGTCAAGTCTCTAAAAGAAGCACTCCAACTACCAATGTTATCCTTTATTTCAAAACTATCATCACACCAACCTACACAAATGCAGGTAGTCATTGGAATTGACATCATCTTTTGAACTTTGTCCTTATCTAAACTATTGGGAAAATAAATATTTTCATATTCATCTTCCTTCATCTTAGAGGTAATTAAATCATCTATGTTCATTGATATTTTACCTCTTTGCTTGAAGTTGATATCATCATTGACAAATGTCCCTGGATTAAGTAATCTAAGATTAGATAGAATATACTTTTTACCAGATACATCATCAGTATCAAAGGCGACAATATAAATAAAGGTCTTGACACCTTCAATTCTTTCAATCATTTTACCACCATATGGAAAATGTACAAAACCGTTATTATCTTCTCTTAGCATTATAATATTTTATTTAACTTAATTTCTCTATCCTTTTGCTTTTCTCTTTGATTATAAAGAGATACAGGAATTACCAATCTTTCTTCAAATGGTGCTCTATACACAGCAACTATATTTATGTCACCAGGTGACTTAAAGACACTATCCCATACGAGAAAGTGTCTTTTATCTTTTTTTGGAATAAACTCAAATAGTATGTCGTGGTCAAACTTCATTAGATACCAAGTGCTTCTAATACATTATTACGAACAGCCCACTGTGTCATTTTCATAATACGACCAGTCTCATTTTTTATAACGTGTGCGTCTTGTTTACTAAACAATCTCATATATAATTGGAAAGCCCAGAAGGCATCAATATAAAAATCATGTTGAATACTTGTCAACTTCTCAGACTCTACAAACAATTGACTTCTCTGTTCATTTGTAAGATTGATTTTACCATCAGAGTGTGAAAAACGGATAGAGTTTTTGAAAGCGTCAAACTTTCGGTGGTTTACTGCAGGTATTTCTTCTTTTTCACCAAGAATTACTTGACGGATTTTAGAGAACTGAATTCTGTGACCAACAAGAGAGTTCAAAGACTCAATTTGCTCATCAAAAGTCTCACCGTTCAAACCAGCAGAAGCATCTTCAGCCGCTTGTGTAACACCTTTTAAGTGTAATTTAGTAAGACCAACATTGTTAGCTCCAATAAAATAGAACTTATCAGAGTGTAGACCAGCACTAAAGTGTAGCCTGCGAGATTTATCCGTTGAATTTAAGATATAAAAAGTCTTGTAAAACTTCACGCCTCCTACTTCAACTTCATCTGATATAAGTGTAAGAGTCTGACGACCCTTAGTAATACCAAGGTAGTATTTACTGATATTGAAGTTTTTCTCAATTGCTTCAATTTTATCTTTTAGATACTTGACAATATCAAATATCTCATATCGGTTTGAGACATTAGTAATATTAATCACTGTATTACCAAACTTAGTAATAACTTGATTGTTAACATTTTCAATTGAAATCTTGTCTAAAACATTGAAGATTTCTGTTTTGTTGTAGTCTTTATAACCTTTCATAATATAGATATTTATGTTACAAAGATAGTAAAAGTTTTGTAATAATCAATGTTAAAAATAAAATTTAATATATACTTTTAATGAAAGTTATCAACAATTTTAAGAATTTTAGTCAGAGTCTGATAAAAGAATCTACTTCTCAAAATGAGGTAGATACTATAGTTGATTGTGTATTGGACTTTATTGATGAAGGTGAAAAAATATCTTTTTACTCACCAAGTGGTAATATGACTTATGAAGACTACATTTCTAAAAATAGAAATTATGAGAAGTTCAAACCGGTTATTGAGGCTAATAACAAAATAATAAGTAGATTCAGTATTATTTGTAGACCGAAAGATAACAGTTATGAGGGTTTTGCTAAACTGATGGATAACTTAAACTCAGCTATTGGTAGATTAGGTGAGTATGGTTGGGTATTAAATGATTTCAAAACTAAATCTGATAGAGGAACTAACTATGGAGACCCTGTTAAAATGTTATATGCTGAATTAGTTTTTGCTAAAAAAGATATTGTCGATGAAGATAAATTTAGTCAACCAGATGAAGATGAGTTAAGAGACAAATTAGATGAACTTGGAATACCAGTAAGAAGTATTGATATGGGTGAGTATGAATGTGATGTATATTTTGCATCAAATTCATATGATGGGTCACTTAATTCAGAATCTTGGTATGATGAGAAGTTTCAAGACATTTGTGATTTAATGGGATTGGCGAGTTATTCATTAGATTATCAAAAAGCTTATGTAAATTTTGAATATTAGTAAATTATGAAACATATAAAATCAATATCACTTTTTGAGTCTAATAACATAGATAATGTAGATGAAGTCATTCAGAACATAAAAGATATATTTTTAGAATTTAGAGATTTAGGATTAGAGATAACTGCTGAAAAAAATAAAAAAATAACTAGAGTTACGAAATTCGGAGCTTGGTTGTTAGGAGCAGGTGCGATTCCAGATATATTTACGGGTATTAGATCTTCGAGACCAAAACCATATAGTCTATATGCTGACTCAATTTACCATTTGATAGGTTATATGAAAGATTCAGGATTTTATATCACAGATTTTGAAATTTCACATTTAGATGGTAAATTTACCTTGAAATCTTCTATTTTCAAAGATGGAAAACCATCTTTCTCTGAGGTTGGACAAGATCCAATTTCATATTGTGATTTAAAATTTAGAAATACACTTGTCAAAGAAATCAGAATAAACTTTAAAAGAAATTAGTTATAAAGATACTCTTCATATTTTTTTTCATCTTTCAAATCTATAGCCATTGTTGTTTCTTTAAGTGGTGTTGTAAATGTCACTACAACTGTTGATAAATAATCTGTTTCTACACCATCTAATAACTCTTGCAGTAAAATTTCTCTTTCATCATCTTTATCAAGTTTAATACCTGTATCAATTACTAAATTAATTTTCCAAGGTAGTCTTTTTATAGTGAATGAAATAACAGACATCTTGAACACAGTAGGTTGTCTTAACTGTCTCTTAAAAGTAAATAGTGCAAAAATAACCACTCTAACAATATAATTGTGGTAAATTTCATTCATATCAAGTTTCATATTTAATATATATTCTATGATTAAGTCTTGGTCGAAATTCAATGAGAGTTCAAATGAACTTAGAAGTCAATTAGAAGAAAAACTAATTGAAGTCAGAGATGTTTTTGCTGACTTTGAAGATATGGGTATCATAAGTTATGGTATTATTGCTTCTGGTTATGAAAGAGGTAGTTATGGTCAGTTTAATCCAAAAGAAGCAAGAGAAGGTGACTTTGAGAGATTTTTAGATTTTATTATACCAACCATACAAATAGGTTTGACCAGAGGTAATATAGGCGCAGTGAGTAGATACAAAACCACTGATGAAGATTATTGTATCATTACAGATATTAAATTGCCTGCTAAGCCAACTGAATTTGGATCCACTTTATTAGGAAATGAAGGTATCAAAATATTTGAAGATATACTTGTTGCTAATTCAAGACTAATAGATGCTGGATATAATGTTAAACTTGATTTGAATGCAAGTCATAATGCTTATAAACCATTAAAATTTTTAATTTATTTTAATTTATGAGATACCTAAAAACATATAAAACATTTGAAGCTGTTGGTTTAGCTGAAGTGACACTAATCTATAATGATTTTCTACTGTCCGAGTTCTTTAAATGTTTTAATTCTTTTATAGAAGAAGATAAAAAAGAAGTAAGACTAAAAGACAGAGATTATTCTATAACAAAAGAATATTCAACATCTGACTTATCAGAGTTTATCAAAGATAGTCTTTGGCCAAAACTTCCTATCTCTGAGATGACTGTTACTTACTCAACTAAAATTATGACAGATGAGAACTTTCATAAGAGATTTCCAACAAAAACTGGTAAGTCAAAACATATAGGAACTGGTGCTTGTTATAATATCGGTGATGAATCTCCACTCAAAGGGTCAATTGATAATAGAGCAGATATAACTATACATCTTAATCTAGAGATTGGGGCAATCATTTCTGAATCATTCAGTGACATTGATGACTTGTCAATTGATATTGAGTCATCTATTACGCATGAATTAAACCATGCTTATGAAGGATGGAACAGACTTAAAAGAAACAAAGGTCAAGTTTCAACTGACTTAACATATGCTCTTGATATAAACAGAGCTAAAATAAGAAAAGATATCTGGAAAGTTTGGTATGATGATATTGGATTTTTTATCTACTGGAGTGAGAAGCATGAAATAAATGCTATGGTTCAAGATGCTTGGCCTTATGTAAAGAGATATGATATAAATGAACTAAAAGAAAATACACCTTCTTGGAGATTTGCTCAAAAGATGATAGACTTTAATGCAGTTGATTTCAAAAAGAAAATGAGTGATAAAATACTACAAGCTTATCCAGGAACAGATGTAGATATGTTCTTAAAAAGAATGAAAAATGGATTAGCAAATGAATTGATAAAGTCAAGAGAAAGTTCAATTTCTAAATCAGAAGATAAACCAACTATGTCTGGTGAAGAAATAAGAAGTATGTCAGTGGATAAATTTTTAACTTATATACAAAATAGAATCAATTTTGCTGGTAAGAAAATACAGAGAAATATAATCAGATTATACTCACTTAAAAAATAATATATACTAATATGTCAATTATTAAAAAATATCAACAATTCTTAGAAGAACTTAATATGAAACCAGAGATTGATCTTTTCTCTGCTCAAGTTGAACTGTTTCACTGTGGTGACCATATTTGGGCTATAAAGTCTCCAGATTCTCATACAAGAGCTCTAATGTTTATGAGAGCACAAGAGTTCTATGAAAGTGCTTTTGAAGAGATTATTAAACAACAGTTCAAAATTTCAAGATTTGTAGACCTATACAAACAACAATATGGTAAAAAAGAGTTTACTTATGGTTCAGATTGGGCTGGTTTTAATATACCATCAACAGTTTTAGAAGAATGTATGTTTAATGTTCCAGAAGATGAAATCAATAACTGGGATAAATTAATGTTAGATGTTATTTCTAAAATCAAAGAAGTTGAAAAAGGACATAATTATTATCTTTTAGGAGTTGATGAGTTATCTGATTCTTTACTTGAACATGAGTTTGCACATGCAATGTATTTTACTCTACCTGAGTATAAAACAGCTATGGATAATTTGACTGCTCAGTGTGATGAAGTAGTAAGAGATTCTATGTTTAAGTGTATCACTGAGTATGGATATGCTGACCACGTTTTACCAGATGAAATTCAGGCTTATATGGCCACTGGTCTTGGTAAGAAAATGGTTGAAATGAATATACCTAATATTGATGAGTGGATGGCAAAATACAGAGAAGTATTTGAAAGTTTCTATTCTAAGACTCTTTACTCAAGTCCAGAGAAGATTGACCTTAAATGGTCTTAAGAAGTTGATTTATTTTATCTTCTCTTTCTTCTGTTTTTAGAAGTCTTTTATATTCATTTAGAGAGACTATCTCTTCTTCCTTGAATACTTTTTCATTAAGACTGCTTTCAACAAACCAAAGACATTTGTAACCATTTGGAAGCTTGTCTGATATTGTCATTTTATTACCACCAGTAGATTTAATTACAACATCACCACATTTGAATCTCATAAAGATAAAAATATTTTTATGAGTTATTTATTAAATTTGAGTTTTTTCCTCAATTATGAATTTTGAACTTCAATTTAGAAATAATGGTCTCAGACATTTTCTTATGACCAGAAAGATTCATATGACAAATGGCATCTCCACAGTCTTTTCTGATTACTGATGATCTGGTGTCTATTACTTTAGCACCTTTGATACTATCCAATAACATTTGTTGAAAGTCGGCATACCTTTTAGGATAACCAGGATTATCAGGTGTAACAACACAAGTGTATGGATTAAATCCAGTTATTACAACTGCTTGGACACTATTTACATTACAAATGTCTACAATACTTTGAACATTTTTTAAGGCAGTCTTTGCTTTTATACTATGACTAAACATATCATTAGCACCTCCATAGATAAAACAATAATCATAGTTTTTATTTAGTGATGTCTTTGCTATATCTAACATCCAGCCAGTAGTTTTACCACCAACTGAAAGATTAGTCATTTTAATACCTGTGTTATCACAGAGTATAACTTGCCAACCCCATCTGTGATTTGCTGTGTGTGAGTCACCTATAAATAAGGCTGTTTTACCACTAACATCTTGAATGGTATCTTCAACAGACACATCATTTATTACCTCAAAATTTTGAATCATAACTTTATTCTCATATTTGTTTGCGGTCTTTCCAGTAATGAATAAGATTAAAAGTATAATTACTATTAAAGATGTATTTCTCATTTTATTATTTGTGTTGTAAGTTCAATTATTAAATAAGACAATTTATAACCAGTAAAGGCACCAAGAGCCGATGGTATTGGAAAAACAATCATCCTACCTAAGTCTGTTACGTATTTAGGTCTGTTAACTATCTTACCCATAAACATATAGTATGTAAGATATCCGATTAGAACCGCTATATCAATTTTTGTTGCTATGAATACAACAAGTGTTGCTCCAATAAATCCAAAAAGAAAATTATCTCTAACACCTTCCCACACCTCTTGAGCAGTTGCATCTTTCCACTCTTTAATTATCTTTCTATACTTCACTTTTTTGTTTTATTTTATTTGTGAAAAAATAAGTTGATATAGTTTCATCATAACTATATGTATTTTCAAATGCGAATGTGGCGAGTCTCATTCTTTGATATTCAGAAAGTGAGCAATTTTGATTTGATAGCATATCATAAACCTCACTATATTGATTGACATTAGAAACAATAGCAACATCTTTGTAGTTCTTAGCAGCAGCTCTAATAAGAGAAACACCACCAATATCTATCTTTTCAATTATATCTTCATGTGTTGAGTTTTTATTATTCCAAGTCTCTGTAAATGGATAAAGATCAACAATTACCATATCAATTAGTGGAATTTCAAATTCTTCTACCTCACTCTGATCTTTCTCTACATCTCTGCGATTTAATATACCGCCAAAAACTTTTGGATGTAGTGTCTTAACCCTTCCACCTAAAATAGATGGATACTCAGTTATTGATTCAACCGGTACAACATTAATCCCTAAAGACTTTATATATGTTTCTGTACCACCGGTAGAATAAATTACAACATCATTTTCACTAAGAAGTCTGACCAATGGTTCTAATCCATTTTTATTAAAAACTGATATTAAAACTGACTTAATCTTTTTCATTTATTATATTTTTTATATTTTTATCTCTTCTATATCTCTTTATAAAATCAACAGCCTTTTGAATTATTTCATTGTCTACAGGACCATCTTCTACCATTTCAAAAACTTCTTTAACTTCATCATCAGTAAGAACTTGATCTTGATAGTCTAAACTAACAACATCATAAATATCAATTACTGGATTCTGAGAGCTTAAATCTTGAACTAACTCAGCGGATATTCTTTGAGAAGTTCTTACAAATCTATCAATAGACTCATCATAAACAACGGAAAATAGGATTCTTTCACCATTCTTGTCAAATAGTAGTTGAGAAGTAAGTATTATCATATTAATAGTTCATTATTAGAAGCTCAGTACCTTTTGTTTGAGCTTTACCAGATTTAGCCATAGCTGCCTTATGAAATTCTTTTGCTTCCCATTTATAGTCCTCTCTTGGAAACCATTCTTCTAACTGCTCAAAGTGGTAATAGCTAAGTGAGAACTTGCCTTTCATAGACTTTAAGGTATTAGCCAATCTTAGGTGTGTTTCTATTCCGAACTCATGATTTGCGTAATAATCTTCTGTTTTGTAATATGGTGGATCACAATAGAAATATGTTGTTGGAGAATCATATTTTTCAATAACTTCTTGAAAGTCCATATTCTCACATACAGTAATCTTATCAAAGTATTTTTGCCATTTAGTATCTACTAACTTGTTCTTAAAAGAATCAAACTTTGATTTGTATTTACCTTTAAGGTCAATAAACTTTGACTTCTCAGGATTAGTACCAGACCAAACTTGACTTAAGACATAAGCATATTTAGCCGCTGTATGATAATCTGGTTCAGATAAATCTACTACAAAGTCAGAATGGAATATCTCTTTTTGATATTGTTCAAATAGTTCTTTATTCTGAGATTGATAATCTTTAATTACTTCATAGAATTCTTTATAGTTGATAATACAGTTAAATAAATTCACATTGAGTGGATTGAAGTCATTATAAATTACTTTTTTAAGATTAGGATAGTTAGGTAGTTCCATTCTAAAGAATACCCAGAACATACCTGAAAATGGTTCTACATAAGTTTCTATGTTACTTGGAATGTAGTTTCTAATCCAATTTCCTATTTTAGATTTACCGCCAATATATGATAATGCCATTATTAATTTTATTTTTTATTTATATAAAAAAAGACAACAGAAGTTGCCTTTTTATTTTACATTCTTACTTCCCAAGTATCTTCAGATAAGGTCCAGTCCTTAAACTTCTCTTGACCACCTCTGATTGCCCAATCAGAGTCAATTGTGAGTTTTGAACTAATACCACCTCTTGGGTTACAAACCATGACAATTCTAAGTCTTGTTGGTTCATAAGTTTTCATTAAATCATCATAAACAATATTTATAAGTCTTTCATAAGAAACTACAATGTCTCTTAACTGATATACATATTGTTTGAGTGATTTCAACTCAATTATCTTTTTGTCTGCATAAAAGGTTAAATAAAAAGTAGCAAAGTCTGGTTGTTCATGAACACCGAGAAATGTACACTCTGGAATTTTTACTTTAGCCTCATATGACTCTGTTGTTGGATTTGGTAATGATTTTAAGATACTTCTATCTATCTTATCATACAACTTCTTTTCTGACATCTTAAAATTTATTTTTTATCCGAATTTTCTTCTTTGAGCTTACTAATTCGGTCTCTTATTTCAGCAGCAATCTCATACTCCTCGTTTCTGATGGCATCATCCATCATATGCTCAAGGTCTTCAATTGATACTACTCTCTTCTTGGAAGGAACTTCAATTATTTCAATTTCATCTTCATCTTCATCTAATTCCTCTTCAACTTCTTCCTTGTTGGTTTCAGTTCCATCATCATTGATAAATACTCCTGATATATCTAATACTTCTTTATCGGCGTAAATTGGACAACCGAATACAAGAGAAAGAGCAATTCCGTCACCAGCAGTGCAATCTATTTCGATATCATCAATACCATTAGAAGTAATAAGTTTAGTATAGAAAATACCTTCAGCAATTGCGTAGATATAAACCTCTTGAACATCAATACTAAATGAGTCAGCAAAAGACTTAAACAAGTCATGTGTTAAAGGTCTTGATGATTTCACACCTTCAATCTTTAAGGCTATTTGTTGAGCGTCTGATGGTTTAATTACAATAGGTAATTTTCTTTTACCTTTCTTCTCAGAAAGAACTACAACATATGAACCTGCTTGAGATTGTGCGTAGGATAAACCTAAAATTTTTACTTCTTTTTTCATTTTAATATTTTGTTTAATTTAAAGTGTCTTTGATACGTATCATTTGCTGCTTCAAAGTCAATTACCAGTTTCATTAGTTCAATGTTTGAGTTAAACTCAACTGTTTCAAATTTAGGTTTGAATTTAGATTTATCAACCATATTGCTGTAGTCCAGTAACACAAATTTATATAAATTTTTTGACTTTTGTTTTTCGTCGGTGTCTAATTCTTTAATCAGAAAACAATTTTTCCTTGATTTATCATCAAAGAAAAACTTAACAAGAGGATCTTCATCAAAAATCTGAGGACCCATACCAATACCTCTATTACCTGAATATTTAATCCAGCCCATTTTGTGTAAGAGATAAGTATTTAGTTGAAACATACATTAATCCTGTAATAAAAGGTCAGCTGCCGTTGTTGCGCCAAATGCTAATGGTTTTGCCCAAGTTCTGAAACCCATACCTCTTAGCCAAGGAACATAGCTTTTATAAGATGCGTAAGATTTATTTTTAGTTATACCTCTTTCATTAATTGAACCTTCAAATGGATTGAAATCCACATGTAAGTCAACCAATCTAAAGTCCATTTTATCAGAAGGTGCTAAAACTAAATTCTTAATAACACCTTCTTCATAGTGAGCTGGAACATGAGAATACTCACCGGCACATCTTAGGAGGTGAAACTTATATCTTTTTCTTTCAAAATCACTTAGGTCTTTTCTTGTGTAAAAAGAGGCGAGTTCTTGGTCTAAGAATATACCTATATCATGAAGATATTGAGCTTCTTTATAAAGTCTTTCATTGTTATCTCTAACTTTATCACAGCTTTCTCTGAAGAATACAACATGAGCTCCGTGTCTCAAATCAGTATTATACATCATAATAGTAACAGCGTAGACAGTTCTACGTCTCTTTTGAATAGAGTCGCATCCAACAGTAATTGTTGCTGTTGGATCTGTTTCTAAATAATCTTTGAGGTATTGAGCAATATCAGGAATATAGTCACCACCAAATTTTTTGAATTTACTCTTGTACATCTGTGTTTTCTTTAATAGGTTTCTTCTTAATAGTTAAAATGGATTTTTTAACAACATCTGGTGAGAAAATAACAAAGTCTCCATTTTCTAATGTTAATTCAAACCCGGCTTGATGGTATGATTTTGACATCTTAACTACACTATCATAGTTTTCTTGACTTATCAAAACTTTTCTACCATTGAATTCTCCGAATTCATTTCTCAAAACTAACTGTATTTCATAAATAAAATCACTCATAATAAAATTATACCTATTAAATAAACTTTTGTTTAGAAAAAAAGGGGATATCATATTTTGATATCCCCTTATCAGAATGGCTGACCTGATTACTTACTACCAGGTTTGTTGATTTTCTTAATGGTTCTCAACAAGTCTTCGAACTCAAGTAAGAATTTCTTCAACTTAGGGTTAGTGACATCAGCGATGTTGTCCAAGATGAAGAGTAAGTAAGCGGTCTTTTCATCATCACCTACATTCTTCAAGAACTTCACAACATTTGCCAGTTGTTTCTCAGAGAGTTTAACAATGTCGATCTCTTTCAATGATTGAATCAATTCAGAGTTCTTGTCACGGTTATACTTCTCAAGGTCCTTCTTAATGCCATCATAGTTGTTGATAACATCCTGGATTGAGATATTCAACATATCTTCACAGTACTGAAGGAACTTCACAGCTGAGTTGCCGATGTAACCACTGGATACTTCTTTCAACAAGGGAAGGAAATCGCGAGGAGAAGCGTCCTGTCCAAAGTTGGCTACAATCAACTCAGACAACATAGTCCAAGAACGAGGTGTAGCGTATGCCTTAGTGTTGTCACTTGACTTATACATCTGCTCTGGGTGAGCTTTGATGAATGAAACAATCAATTTGTGACAGTTCTGAGAGGCGAAGTCTCCTAACCACTCTTCAACTGAAAGTGAGTGTGGAATGTGAACCAAACGGTTGTTAAGTGCTGAGTCAAACTCTTCAACATCTGTTCCGTCTTCGTCACCGAGGTTACCAGAAGACATCATCAAAACATTGTCATTGAATTTGAAATCAACTCCAATCTGACGCTCAAGAAGAATCTGAAGTGCCGCGTTACGGACTTGTTGAGAGGCACGGTTCAACTCTTCAAAGTGAATGATTGTTGGTTGTTTGTTTGCCTCAATAGCCCAGCGAGGAACTACGAAGTCAAGACACTTCACCATTTTACCATCAACTTCAACCTCATTGACAGAAGGATACAAACCTACATCAGTTTCATCAACCATTGAGAGACGCAAGTCCATATAACGGAACCCCATCTTCTCAGCAATTGACTTACCAATTGCAGATTTAGCAACTCCAGGTTTTGAGGTGATATTCAACACACCATACTTTGCCCACATTATAGCGAAATACTTACGCTCTTTTGGAGTTAAGAGTGATAGTTTCTCCTGCATCGCTTGGGACATCATTTTGTTTTTTGTTTCAGCCATATTCTGATTTTTAATATTGTTAATTGTTTTACAAATATACTACTTATTTCTTTTCTGCCAAAATTTTATGAAAAAATTTTCTTGTTTCTTTTCCTAATTCTCCATCATTTCCCAACGGAAGAGGAAAATTTATTTCAGAAAATTCTTTTCTAACTTTATTTCCAAGTTCCATATCATTTGGATAAGTTCTACAAAGATAAATAATTTTTTCAAATTTGTCTTGTGTGAAAATTGTTTCTATCATTTTTTTACATTTAAATTGTCATAATTATTATCAAGTACCGAATAACCCTCTGTTTGGTAAGCCAATGGATATTTTGATGTTATAAGCGGAACTGTCATATTATAGTTCCAAGCTAACCAAATATCAAATGAATGCCAACCATCTTTACCGTCAGTCTTTAATTTACTTAAAATGTTTTCTCTTTCCCAACTCATAATAAGTATTATGTTACCTATCATAAAGTGGGGAACTAAAAACCAGTTACCTAAGTCTTTAGCATATTGGTGCCAATGATGTCCTCCTAAATAAAATGGTTCATCAAAATTTACCATACTGGCTTTTGTTGATTGAGCCAGTGAATAAGCTTCTAAAACTTTATAATAAAGTTGGTCAGCATCCATATCAGTCATTACATCACCTCCAACTAACATTAGAATATCAACATCTTCTGTAAAGTTTTCCATAATACCAAGTTTATTGGCTCTGTAACAACCATAATGACCATAAGAAAGACCAGGTCCGTTACCAGCTACAAAGTCTTTCTCTGGTCTTATGATACTTGGATTAGAACAATTCTCTACAGGTAGATCAGTTCTATTCACTACTGAATATCTTGGAACATATGTAGTAAACTTGTGTTTTACACTTTCCCAATAGTCTCTACTTTTTTTCTGTTTTTGAACAGTTGACTCCCAATTTTCAGGAGATATGTCCTGAGGGTCATTAGGATCTAATAAAATATGAACTATCTTAATATTCATTATTACAAATTAATTTTTGTGGTCCCTGTTGGATTCGAACCAACCACCTACTGATTATGAGTCAGTTGCTCTAACCGAATGAGCTAAGAGACCAGTATTGGGAGGCGTCGGTGTTACCCTACTCCCATCCGTTACATTATCACAAGGATAAGAGGCTTGACGGAGCCCACGGGTTACTGTTTACTTCCACTGAAGTGAGTCATACTTCTGACCCCAGTAACTAATCTCAGCTTCCTTCATTTGACATTCATCAAGTAAAGTGTCAACTTGTGACTCTAAATCTTGTATTAGACTATCCTTTTTGACTATAACAGTCTGAAGTGAGTCAATTTTAGAGGTATCGGATTGAGACTGAATTTCATTCATACCACCTATGAATAAACCAGTTCCGATAGCAATAAGTGTGACACCGAGTGCCAGAAAGTAGTGAGATTTCATTCTTTGTTAAATTTAGTAGGCCCACCAGGAATCGAACCTGGAATAGAAGCTTAGAAGGCATCTGGTATATCCGTTTACCTATGGACCCATATTTTATTTTGTAGTCGAGGCGGGAATCGAACCCGCACGGCCTTTAGGGCCAAGGGATTTTAAGTCCCTCGTGTCTACCAGTTCCACCACCCGACCAGGTGTGAGAGTTAGTTGTTTCTAATATACGGACTAACTCTCGGAAAGTTTTAATTATCCTTTGATAATTTCAACATTTTTTAGTGCTACTACTGGTTTCACAGCCTCCATCACTTCATTAACAGTTCCGTATTTAGGAAGATTGTCAATGGTGCCTTTAGCCACAGAGAACACAGTTTTAGCGGTGATAATTTTTTCTTTGTCTTTTTCAGAGATTTCATCAGACTCTTCGATAAGGCGAGAAAGGATTTCACCATATTTCTCAATCATCGCTGCGTCAAATCCGAAAGTAGTTTCTTCTTTCACGATTTCTTCGCCGTAAGTCTCACGGAGCTCTTCAGCTCTTTCTTCATTGATTGTGATGTATTTGTCAGAAGGGACAAACATAAGTTGAGCAACATCTTCATTAATTGTTTGCTCTAACATTACAGAACCAGGGTTTTTACCTGTTTTGTCATAGAGTTTAGCCCACTCGTCTTTACCAAGGTCACGAAGCTCATCAGATATCATATCTGCTTTTGCCTTAGCAACTTTCATTTGGTCTTGAAGGGTCTCAAGTTTTTGGATTTTATCGAAGAAAGTAGGATCTTCAATAGTTATACGAACTTTTTCATCTTTACCTTTAGCTGTTTTGGGAGCTACTGATTTTGCTTTTGCGAAGAGATTTTTAGTTGCCATAGTATTTTTGTTTTTTGTAGTGATTTATCTTATTTGTCTTACAAAGATAAGGAGACTTTTCCGATTTGTCAAACTTTTTTGAGAATTTTTTTTATTTTTTTTTCTCCCTGAAGTCTGTCAGATATGTCACCGATATCTTTTACAAAGATACGGATATTTTATTAAAGTCAAAGCAATTATCAAAAAAAAAATTCATCTAATCTCTTTATTTATCATATAATGATTAAACTATTAACTTTTTCAGAAAATAGTATATAAAAATAAAAAGTTTTTAATGAGACCTCTAAATGAAATACTAAAAGGTGATGTCCTTGAAACCCTAAAGCAAATAGAAGATAACTATTTTGACTTAGGTATCACTTCACCTCCATATAATAAAGGATTAAAAGGTGGACCTATTGTTAAGAAAGTTGAATATGATGTCTTTGAAGATAATCTTCCAGAAGATGTTTACCAACAACAACAAATAGATGTCCTTAATGAATTATATAGAACCACAAAACCAGGTGGTAGTTTCTTCTATAATCACAGATGTAGATGGGATGATGGTAATATGTTACATCCAATCACTTGGCTTAGTAAAACTAATTGGTTAGTTAAACAGGAAATCATCTGGAACAGAAAGATTACTGGAAATCTTAGAGGTTGGAGATTCTGGCAAACAGATGAAAGAATTTACTGGTTATACAAACCAGAAGGAAAAAACCGTGTTGGTGAAGAATTGAAATCTAAACATGCCAGAATGACTGGTATCTGGGAAATCATGCCTGAGAACAATAACCCACATCCAGCTCCATTTCCAATTGATTTACCTACAAGGATAATTTATTCTATGTTTGATACTAACAAAGAAGGTAAGATTGTAATTGATCCTTATATGGGAAGTGGAACTACAGCAATAGCTTGTAAACTATTTGGTTGTAACTATGTAGGAATTGATATTTCTGATTCTTATATTGATATGGCAAATGAAAGAATCCAAAACTATGAATCTCACAGAGAGAAGTATGAAAAAGAATATGATAAGCATGTCATAACTGGTAAAACATACGCTGAGAGAAAAGCTGAGAAAGAAGCTAAAAAACAAAAGAGTGAGAATTAATCTCACTCTTTTTTTATTTCTTTAATTTAAGTAAAAACTCATAGAAAGGTTTAGACATATAGTCTTTGTAGTTTTGAATATCTTCTCTTAGATAAACTAACTCAATATCTTTACAATCTTTATAATGATTATATCCAAATGTAGGCAATACTCTTTTACCTTTATTGATTAGGTAGTGAGTTCTTTTTTCAATGTGGTCAATAAAAGGGGCGTGTGTGTAAGGAACTTTGAAGAAGTAAATAAGTTGACCATTAACAAATCCTGGAATTCCTAATTTGAGTCTTGAACCAAGATTCTTATCATCTTGAAGTCTTTTTTCTGTATAGTCAGCATAACCACCCGCTCCAGATAATTTCTTTGAAGTGGATGAAGTCTTTTCTGGTTTCATTTCAAGATACTCTTGGGCCTCTTCATAAGACTCACCGATATATCCATCATACCCGTGTTTTTCATCAAACTTTTTGTAACCACCAAGGTCAATTGGAATAGACTCGGCAAGTGAACTAAAATTAGGATCGGTAAGATTCAAGTTAAGTAAGTCACTAACAAGTTCTTTCAAATCTTGAGGACTTAAATTATCTAACTCATTATTATAATCTTCTCTTTGAAGAGAGTATAGTTTTGCGAATTTTAAGGTAATATCTTTCATATAGTATAAATATACAATAATTTTTTAAATAGTCAAGCTTTATTCACCTTTTATTAATCGGTAGAGATTAATTACAATAACAATTGAGTTAAGAAGTATGACTGGATAAGCACCAATTAGAAAGCCATACACAACAAACATCATACAGGAAATTGTATTTAGTATTCTTAACCATTTAATATTTTTTTGAAGCATTGATATTACCACAACTATCATTGAGATATATCCGTAAATTTCTACAGGTGTCATATAAGGTATATTAATTATTTATATTAGAGTTTATATTATTTTTCTTTACAATTCGGCAAGAAAAACTTAGCAGTAAGATAATATTGCCATAACTCCTATAAAACTCAATAGAATCAAGGTTTTTTGATTTTTTTGAGAGTTTTTAGACTTGCTTCATACTCATATATAAGAGTGAAAAATAAAAATATAAAAGATGAAGAAGATTAATTTATTGACGCTAATTTTATCAGTTTTCTTAGTAGGAACTGTAAAATCACAAACTGCATTTTGGACAGCAACCACTTATAAAGGTGCTTTTCCTGTGACTGACAACACACCAGCAACAGACTGGACTTGGGGTTGGTCTAATTTTGACCCAGAAAATACAAACTATCCATCAACTACTTCAACAATCAGTTCGGATATAACATCAAATACTACTTTAAGTGGTACAGTTTTACTACAAAATAAAGTTTATGTAACTAACGGAGCTATTCTAACGATTCTACCAGGCACTGTTATAAGAGGCGACCAATCAACACAAGGAACTTTAATTATAACAAGAGGTTCTAAAATAATCGCTCAAGGAACTCAAAATAGCCCAATTGTATTTACTTCAAATCAATCAGCAGGTAATAGAGCTGAAGGTGATTGGGGTGGATTAGTTATCTTAGGTAACGCTATAAATAATCAACCAGGTGGTGTTGCTAACATTGAAGGTATATCACCAACTCCTAATACACAATATGGTGGTTCTAATGACAGTGATAACTCAGGTATATTAAAATATGTTAGAGTTGAGTTCGCTGGTATTGCACTTGAACCAAATAAAGAAATTAATGGTATCACTTTTGCATCAGTTGGAACAGGAACTGAGGTAGATAATATTCAAGTATCATTCTCTGGTGATGACGCATTTGAATGGTTTGGTGGAACAGTAAATTGTAAACACTTAATTTCTTATAGAAATTTAGATGATGACTTTGATACGGACTTTGGTTATAGAGGAAATGTACAGTTTGCACTTTCAATAAGAGATAAAGACTTATCAGATGCTGCTGGTGATTCAAATTGTTTTGAGTCAGACAATGATGGTACTGGTTCTTCAAACACACCACAAACATCAGCTGTGTTTTCAAATGTTACAATCATAGGACCAAAAGGAGATGGTTCAATATCACTTCCAGTTGGTGAGAAATTTGAAAAGGCTTTTAGATTAAGAAGAAATACCTCTATTTCAGTTTTCAACTCATTGGTTGTAGGTTGGGAAAAAGGTCTTTCAATTGAAGGATCAGCCGTTGAAGGTAACTTTAACTCTGGTAACTTGATATTCTCTAACAACACACTTTCACAACTTTCAGTTGGAACTAACTATGTGACTGCTACACCAGCTTTCTTTACACCTATTATTTCAGTTAATGATACTACTACTTCTATAGCTCAGATTAGTTGGGTAAATGCTTTTACAACATTAGGTACTACTCCAGACTTAAGACTACAATCAGGATCAACTGTAGCAATAGGTGCTGATTTTTCAAACTCTAAATTTGTAGGAGGATTTGTAAGTGTTAAAGAAGTAGAAAATGAAATAAATGTAAGCTTATATCCTAATCCAACTTCAAACTACTTGACAATAAAATCTGAATCAAAAATAAATGTAACTCTAATTGATGCTATTGGTAAAGTAGTGTTAAATAAAGTTGTTGTAGGTTCAGAAACCATAGATGTTCAAGAATTACCAAATGGTATCTACATATTGAATATAGTTGATGGTGATATTTGGACAAATAAGAAACTAATGATTAGAAAATAATGAAAAAATTTATACTACTACTTGTAAGTTTAGTAACTACACTTACAACTTTTTCTCAAAACATAAGTGGTACAGTGAGTGACTCATTAAACAGTGAGTCACTTATTGGTGCTACAATAATGTATGCTCCAGGTAAAGGAACTACTACTGATGTAAATGGAAATTTTAAACTACCAATACCTGTAGGTCAACATAATATAGAAATAAGATATTTTGGATATAAAACAGTCACTAAATCTATCACTATCAAAGGTGATACTATATTAAACATTAAGATGTCTACTGCTGAACAATTACTGAAAGATGTAGTTGTTACTGCAAAAATAGATAAAGAGTCTGTGAGTGAGTTAGTAAAAACTAAGAGTACGAGTGGAACAGTTGTTGACGGTGCTAACGCAGAAACATTCAAAAAGACACCAGATAGTAAAGCTTCTGATGTATTCAAAAGAATATCCGGTGCATCTGTTCAAGATAATAAGTTTGTTGTCATAAGAGGATTAAATGACAGATACAATTTTGGTTTGATAAATGGAGCTCCACTTCCGAGTTCAGAGTCGGATAGAAAGGCTTTCTCTTTTGACCTTTTTCCTTCAAATATGTTAGATAATATTACTATAGTTAAGTCAGCTTCCCCAGAGTATCCTGGTGAGTTCGCTGGTGGAATTATAAACATTAGTACAACTGAACCAAAAGAAAAAAACTTTCAAGTTTTACAATTAGGTTTAGGATATAACACAATTTCAACCTTTCAAAACTTTCATACTTATAATGGAAGTCCAATTGATTTCTTGGGTCTTGGTTCTAATTTTAGACAAATGCCTTCTGGTTTACCATCAACTCAAGAATATTCATCATTGGATAAAAATCAAAAGGCTGACTTTGCTCATCTAATGAATACAACTTGGGTTACTAAATCAATTAAAGCTTTACCAGCAGGTACACTTCAATATTCAATTGGTAGAAACTACAAAATTGGAAAAAAAGAATTAGATTTTGTTTTTGCTTATAATTATCAAAACACATATAATTTCAACAATCAAATCAGAAGAGATTTTGAAGAGCAAGATGTTGTTGTCAAGAAAATGGAACTAAGAGACTCTGTTTTTACAAATAACATAATGAATAGCGCAATGTTAAATTTGACTTTTCAAATTAATGATAAAAATAGTTTAAGATTTAAGAATTTATATTCTATTAACTCCGAAGATAAAGTCAATGTAAGAAATGGAGTAAGAGAGTTAGATAATGATCCGAGACAATGGGAAAAGTCAACTAACTTCTGGTACACTCAAAATAATCTTTTTACTAGTCAGTTGCATGGAAAACATGAGATAGGAAAAACTAAACTTCACTGGAACTTAAACTTTAGTGATGTGCAAAGAGATATACCTAATTTAAGAAGAGTTGTTTATAGAAAGTATTCTTATTTAGAGAATGACACAACTGAACAGTATGTAGCAGTTGTTCAAACAAATGGAACTATTCCTACATCAGCTGGTAATATGTTTTGGTCAACTTCAAATGAAAAAATTTATAATTTGAACTATGATTACTCTATTCCTATCTCTAAAAATAAGATTGAGAGTGATATTAAAGTTGGTGGGTGGCATCAATTCAGGGATAGAAGTTTTACAAGTAGAAACTTTGGATTCTCTCAGTATAAACCGAATGGTAGTAGTTTTAATAGCCAATTACTTTTGTTAGGTCAAGATGAAATATTCTCTAATCAAAATATGGGTCTTCTTAGTAATGGCCAAGGTGGATTCAAATTAGAAGAAGCAACAAATGTAGATGATAGTTATAGAGCATCATCACTTCTTAATGCTGGTTTCATTATGGGTGATGTTAAATATGGCAGTTTTAGATTCACAGGTGGACTAAGAGTTGAATCATACAATCAAAAATTTAATTACATTGAATTTGGTTCTAATTTAGATAAACAAATTGATACATTAGTTGTGGATTTTCTACCTTCTGTCAATTTAATCTATTCTATTAGTAAAAAGATGAAAATAAGAACATCTTATTACAGAACAGTGTCAAGACCTGAATTTAGAGAATTAGCACCATTTAGTTTCTATAACTTTGTGACTGATAATATAATAAGTGGAGATCCTAATCTACAAAGAGCAACTATTGATAACGCAGATTTGAGATGGGAGTTTTATCCTGGAAAAGGTCAGATAATTACCTTATCTGGATTTTATAAGAACTTTAATAATCCTATAGAAATGATTAACAGAACTGGAACATCTGGTGCACCAGAGTTATATTATTCTAATGTAAAAGGAGCAACAAGTGTTGGTTCAGAGTTAGAGTTTAGGATTATACTTGGTACATTTTGTAAAAAAGAAAACAAAGTTTTAGACAATTTAACATTCTATACTAACTTATCCTATATAAATTCTACAGTTAATTTAGAAGATTTTGAAGGTTCTGGTGATAGAAGACCACTACAAGGTCAATCACCATATATAGTGAATACAGGATTATTTTACAATACACCTAACAAAGATTTCACTGCTTCTGCTTCTTATAACTTTATTGGACCAAGAATTTATATTGTTGGTAATGTTCAAGAACCAAGTGTTTGGGAAAATGGAAGACACGTTCTTGATTTACAAATGACAAAGAAGTTTGGTGAGAAGATTGAAGTAAAATTAAACTTTAGAGACCTATTAGCTCAGAAGTTAGTTTACTTTCAAGATCTAAATGGTAACAAAGTCTATGACCAAAAGATTGACAATACTTGGCAAGAAATAGGTTTTGGTCAGACAATAACTGCAAGTTTCAAATACACATTCTAATAAATAAAAAAGAGAGTCAAATGACTCTCTTTTTGTTTAGAATTCTTCTGATTCATCATCATAATCATCATATCCCATACCGTAATCATCATCTTCATCCATACCTTCTTCATAGTCGGGATAAGGAAAAATGTCATTAGCATCAAACATATCTAAAAGCTCAGAAAGCTCATCTTCATCTAAGTCAAGATCTTCTATTCTGAGAATTTCACCGTCAATCTTGTAATCAATCTTCCCATCATCCTCAAGTGAATTTAATCTTTTCTTAACTGATTTCCTGTCAATGCATTCATCTAAACTGTAGTACTTAAATAGTTCCATAACTTAATTTATTTTTTGTTCAATATTTTTGCTATCTCTGTTTCAGACAATCTTGGAAGTTCTTTATCTTTATCAATTGGATATTTAGTCATTATCCAGAATCTTTCATCTTCTAATAAACCTATATCCATATACTGACCATCACACTTAATTTTAATCTTATCATTACTAATACCTACTGGTACTATCTCTGATTCTTTGTTGAGGTCGAAGTTTCCTATTGACTTTAAAAACTCCCAGTTGTTTTTCTTATAATATTCTACTCTCAAAAGTTTTAAAAATTTATCTTCTTTTTCTATAACTTGATTCTTAGGAACACCAAAAACATCTTTGTGTTTGAATCCAATTGTTATGTGAAAATCAAAATCTGGAAGATTATATCTTTTTCTAACAGCATCTAATTTATCGGACTGACATACTATAAAATAAGTTCTGTTTTCATTCTTAGTTGCAGTTCCAATGCCAAGCATCTTTAAATCATCTATCTCATACTTAAAAATTGGTTCTAATGAATTAATAAACTTATCCATACCTAATTCTTTGGATAGTCTGTTATAGTCCATTACATTAATTACAGTGATGTGGTAGTGACCGTTATCTCTCTTTTTCTGATAGTCGGTGAATACTTTGAAATCATCTTCACCAATTATTTCTTTTAATTCATTTAAGTATGATTCAACAACGCCGATTGGAACATTAATTCCAACATAGTTGTTACCAATAATATCTTTTAAGTAGGTTAAGTAGTGTATCATAATGACATATATATTACAAGTTAAAAGTATTTTCTTTTATGAAATACCAAATTACCTCTAACTCTCTTTTTTGTTCTTAGTTTATTTTGTTTGTAAAGTATTCTTCTTGCCCATCTTTTGTTACTTGTAACATTCCACTTAAATAGTTTAGGTTGTTCTTTTTTTTGAATTGGACCTGGTTTAGTCTTTCTATAAACCCAAGTAACATAAGTTCTTTTGTGGTGTGGTCTTCTGATAATATTACTTTTTTCTAATTTTCTACCACCAACCTGTGAAGACAATGATAGGAACATTATTAAAAATACTCCTATTAATTTAGATTTCATCCTAAAGTAGACTTGAATTTTTCTACCTCTAATCTTTTAATTTCATCACCTAAGGACTTACCTTTAAATCCTTGAGACATCAAGTCTTGTGCAGAAATACTTGGTTTGTAATCAATAAACTTCAGTAATTCATTACTCTCAATTCCTTGAGACTTTATCCATTCTAAGATAGTAGCATCAGTGATAGCAGACTGTTGTCTTTTTTTGTAGATGTCAAATACATCTTCTAACTTAAATTTCAAAAGAGATATTAGAAAAATTACTTTAGTCACTAATTCAGATTCAATTTTATAATCTTGTACTAATTTTTTCTCTAAACCATCTAAAGATTCATTCTTAAATAAGTTAGCAATCACAACTACAAAGTCTTTTGAATCAACTAAATTAGTATTAATATTAGCACCTGGAAATACTTCTTCCCACATATCAAACTTAGTAAAGAAATTTAGGTAGTATCTGTAGTCTTTGGCTTGTTTCCAAGCTTTCTTCATTTCTTCCCAAACTCTTTCTTGAGAAATTCTTTTCATTTCACCAGACTCTGGATCAATGTTTTGAAGTTGTTTTCTCTTTTCTATTGCCTTTTCAGTATCTTTATGAAGTGGATGTTGATATCTTGAAGCAAATCTAAAAGCTCTTAAAATTCTCAAAGAATCTTCATCAAATCTTTCAATAGGATCACCAACCATTCTTGTGATTCCCTTTTCTAAATCTTCTTTACCACCAACAAGGTCAACTATTTCTCTAGTTTCTAAATCATAAAAAAGTGAATTGTATGTTAAGTCTCTACGCTTAACATCATCATCTATACTTACTCCCAATTTAACTTCTGGATTTCTACCTTTAGAAATATCTTGTCTAAATGTAGCTATTTCCATTCCACCTGGTTCATCTTCGGTAAATACAACTACCACACCAAATGCTTTACCCTGTAAATTGAAATTATAGTTATTAGATTGAAGAATTTTGATAACATCATCTGGAAGAGCATCAGTTGCTAAATCAAAGTCT
>JACCDP011340776.1_pt1 | contig 61879 bp, 58 predicted proteins | sample 7445841 | NCBI WGS metagenome assembly JACCDP01 (sample SAMN15323441, study PRJNA562643) | freshwater metagenome | isolation source: river surface water | place: USA:Blue River Watershed | collected 2017-08-17 | reverse complement strand
CTAGAATTAAATAATTACTGTACAATGAGTTATATTTTTTGTCAACAATACCATGTTTTAATGGTAAATATAACTCTACTAATGCCAATTTAAAACCGCCCATGTTATCTTATGTAATATACTTTAATTATATTATTACATATCAATTTTTTCTGTTATAATTATATACATGGCAGAGAAAATGAAGTTTTTTAACTTATCTAAATTTTACAGGGTTTTAAATGATAAAAATGTATTATATATTGTATTTGTTATAGCAATATTGAATTTACTAGGTTATTTGTTGGTTCGTAATACAGAGGCGGTGGTGTTTTTTTTGATAGTAGGGTTCCTAACAACATACTTTAGTAAAAATATGATTGTTGTACTATTATCCGCAATGATTTCTACCTCTATATTTACTGCGGCTAGAGGTTTATCTGGTTACATGTATAAAGAAGGTATGTCTACTAAAAAAGAGAATAAGACGGGTGCTAGCGACAAGGCTAATAAATCCGATAATACTAACCAAGATAAAGATGTCGACAAAAAAATGTCGACTGACGATGAGTTAGATGAGGAGTCTAAAGAAAGTAAGACTACTGAACCAATGACAGTATCAACTAGCAGTCATAAAAAGAACCGTTTGGACTATGCTAGTACAATGGAAAAGGCGTTTGCGAATTTAAAACATACCGTCGGAGAAGGAGGTGTAGAGGGTTTAACAAATCAAACATCCAAGTTAATAAAGCAACAAGAAGCATTAATGAACAATATTAAAGGACTTGAGCCAATTTTAAAGTCGGCAGAGTCGTTTATGAATAATTTAAATATAGGAGGATTAGAAGGGATAGGCGGTATGCTTTCCAAGTTGGGAGGAAAAAAGGAATAATATTCAAGGGTATATAATATATTATTATCATTTTATAATATATAATATGTCTAAGTGTCCACCCGGAGTAGTATGTTTTGAAAATTTTACATTTACTTTTATAATTATTTCAATGGCAGTATTGGGGTATTATGTATATTATAGACAAGCGCAATATAGTATAAATAGTCACCCAAATAGTAATGAGGTATCTGACACAAAAATAAATACATTGTTTGGGATATACCCAAGGCCCAGTTTTTCGTTTTCAAATATACAATCTGATGTGTTGATGAACCCATATGCCCCTCCGCTTAAAGACGACCGGATTATTCAGATGACGGACATTCGTGGTAGTATACCAATTAATATAAATACTCGGGCAGTAGATGCGAATTATAGACAAGTTGGTATATTAAAACGATTAAATGGTCCAGAAATGATACTACCATTAATGGGTAGACCATTATTTGTTAGACGTGACAAATGGCAGTATTATACTATGAGTGATCAAAACAATCAAATAAAACTTCCTGTATCATTTAAATCAAAAAGTTGTACAAGTGAATATGGTTGCGACGAAATTTCTAATGGCGATACTGTTTATGTAGATGGTATTAGTGATACATTTAAAGTAACGATGTACGATACTGCTACCGTGAGGTATTTGCCAACCATATAAAGGGTCTTTCTACAAAATAGTACTATTGTTATCGTGTAGAAGTATTAGTTCTCGTCTACATTGTACATCACAGAATGTTTTGTCTAAATACATAAATCGAGGAATGCGAATTGGTTTATTACAATAACCACACGAATAAGTTCGAATCGCTGTAATGTTACACTTCGACGGATAAACGGCTGTAGTTTTATTAGTTATACTATTATCAATATCCATAATAGTATGATCATCGAAGTGTTCAGTATCATATGTGTCGCATATGTCTAAATTTTGTTTAGGTAAAATTTTATTAATTATGTGTGGATACATTACTTTAGATATATACCAATAGCATTTTACCATATAACGTAGTAATAACATTGATACTTTATATGTTAGTCATATTTTATTTGATTGGATTATACAAATAAGTAATTCAATTTTTTTCTAATGTCGTATGTCTTCATGGGTATGTTCCAATTCCGGCAATAATGTCTTGGGCGGAATCTTTGGCATAATCTCTTACGATAACCTTACTATTAATTGGAACAAATACACTAATGTCTACACGTTTTAAGGAGTCATTAAATGATTGTTCATTTATATTTAATTCTACGTTTTGTTCAGCCGGTATTGTTGCGGATATAGTTGTATCACTAGATATGTTCGGTTCTGTCGTAGTTGTTGATTGAGGTGTAGCTGATTGAGGTGTAGCGGATGGTGTTGATGTTGATTCCGACGATGCTGAGGACATAGGTATATCGGAGGATTGTGTTGGCTCCTGGCCATTTTCGGTGGTATCAGGAGTTGTTTTTATATTTTTACAATTAAAGTCAGCAGTTGTTTTATCACGATATGTACCACATTGTACGAACTTTTTAAACTCTTCAAATGAAATGTTGTTTTCATCCGCAAGAGGGGCGGAATTGTTCTGACTGTCTACTGCGAGTGTGGTTAGGATGGTAGCAAATATCTTATTAATATCAGTACCAGTATTAAATTGACTAAGTGTAACATTATCTGGAAGTCCAAATAATCTACGAATTTGAGTACCATATGTATCTTTTGAAATTAATAACTGTACCAAATTTTTTCGTGTAAAGGGGACTATAGTGTTTACAATGTTGCCACTCTCGTCTGGTACACTACGAATTTTATATTTATTATATATCACTTTTAACTCAGAATCAGTGAATGGAGACGTCTCTTCAGTTACTCCAGGTGCTGGTTCTTCAGTTACTCCAGGTGCGGGTTCTTCAGTTACTCCAGGTGCTGGTTCTTCAGTTACTCCAGGTGCTGGTTCTTCAGTTACTCCAGGTGCTGGTTCTTCACTTACTCCAGGTGCGGGTTCTTCAGTCGTGTCTTCATTAAATACATCTGGGTATTTTATTTCCATAAGTTTTAAATAGTAATCTATAGCAGTTTGAATGGAATCTGCGCAAGCATGTTTATTTTTATAATTTTCTTCTAATAATGCCATATATTTACCTAGTTTTAATTTAGCGTCCTCCTTATTATCAGGTATATTATTATAATTCATATTACCAACAAATAGATTCATACAATCAGGACGAATAGTCATACCATCTGGTAGTTTTTTATATGTCTCTTCAAACTTACTAACGTACTCATACCACTTTTGTAACATTTTTGTTCGTTTATCATCATCGTCAGATGTACATACCAAAAAGGAGTTGTAGATGTCATTATATTTAGTTTCTGCGTCATCTATATTATCTGGAACATCAATATTTATATTGTCGGGATCACACGTATATACACCAAGCGTATTAGCAGCGTTAGCATTGACATTGGTAGATATATTAGTTAGAGGCACTTTCATCGTGTCTACATCGATTGATTTACTGGTTGTAGCTGATGGTATTTCTGGTTTTGATTCAGTCTGATCTGACGATATATTACCACTTCCAGTGTAAATTTTAACAGTCTTATTACGAAGATTTTTAACGACCGGATTTTTCTTTTTAGAGTTATCATGACGGTCATTAGTTCTTTTTTTTAAGTAATATTGCTTTCTAGATTGATGTTTCTTAAGCTTAATTTTATTTATTTTATTTTTAGAAAGTTTCATAGAGTATATATAATACTTTTAGAAAAAGTATTACGATACTTTTATTTTATAACGGTATATTAATATGACTGATAACACAAATACAATAACATGCTCAAGTGCTACGTCACCTATTGATATTAATATGAACAATATAATGGGTCCATGTGTGTTAAAGTGCGATTATAATTACGAATATGGAATATACTCACCAAATATAACAAATAATAGGTCTTATTTGTCTTTAAATTATTCAGGAAAGTCTAGACCCGTTAAATACAATGATAGTAAATACGATGTCCAAACTATACGTATATACCAACCTTCATTACATACATATAATGGTGTTAAAGCAGATGGCGAAATATTTATATTACATAACGGACCTGGTAAAAATTTAATTGTATCTATACCCATTAAGGTTGGTGGAAAAACAGATAAAGGATCTACCCAATTAGCGTCTGTAATCACCGAAGCTGCTCTTCGAACACCAAATGATGGCGAATCCGTGACATATTCGCTAGGTAATTTTTCTTTAGACAATTTTATACCCAACAAAAAAGGGTTTTTTTCATATACAGGCACGTTACCATTTGACACATGTAATGGTACATATAGCTATGTCATATATAACATAGATGATTCCTTACAAATATCTCATGAAGTATTAAATAAATTAAAGCAAATTACTAGAACAACTGTATGTGATACCAAAGAGAACATATCGTTTTATAATAAACATGGCGCCAATACACATGGACAAGATCTAGATAATATATATATTGACTGTCAGCCTGTAAATGAAGAAGGTGAATTAATGATTAATGAAGGTCAAGTTGAAACACGCACGAATACTATTGTTCCAAGCATAAGTTCAGATAAAGTAGATTCGTTATTGACGATTCTTGCTATTGCGGCTGTATCAGGGGGGATAATATTTGGAGGGTGGTATATTATAAAAAAGCTTAGATCTCGTGCTGCGACAACTAGTACATAACGGTAACACAATTATCCATAACGGTAATACAATTATCCACAACGGTAATACAATTATCCATAACACTATACTATTGCTATGGATAATTGATAACTATCAATTTATTAGATAGTAGAATTTGTATCTGTAACTAACATCGCATTATGTGTGTTATCTGACATGGGTACATAATGTAAGCGACTTGGACCAGATTGCTCCACCAACGGTGCCATCTGTTTAACAACTTCCTCTTCTAAAGTAACTGGGAATTGATTAAATGCTGATAGATGGCCGTCTGTTTTGAATTGAGATGGCAAATAACGTTCAATTGCGTATGATCCAGTTGCGACACTTGATCTACGAACTAATTCAAACGCAGCATATAACGCAATCACACCAACTAGAGGATTGAAATTCATAATTAAATAGCCAACCACTAATAATATAACAATATTGCCGTACATATTATCAATCGCTTGTGCCAAAACCTGGGGTGTTTGAATATTAAAAACAATGTATAAAATTAATACAACCAATAAAATCAGTTGATGCTGATTGTTTGGCTTCATAAGACTGTTTATTAATTCCATATATCATATTATTATATTTTTTTATTTGTAAGATGCCAATTTCTAAATATTATATAAAAATTAAATAAAAGTATGTATTCTAATTTATTATACTATGTCATATATTGGTAAAAAAGGTTATACTATTTTAAAAAATAGTTTAACTACTACTGAGCAATCATTTATTAAGACCGAATTAACAGTAAGACCATATATTCCTAAATCGCCAGTCCAGCCAGAGCCATTTCCCATATATAGAGAATCACCAAACAAATTTTACGTACCAAGATATTTTGGGTTAGACACATTTGGAGAAGCCACTGAAAATAAATTACCAAAAGGAGATGATATTGATATTCCGTTTCAGGGCGATTTGCGAGAATATCAACTGAATATTGTACACAAATATATACATTTTGTTAAGGATAGTGGTGGTGGGTTATTAGATGTTGACCCTGGGAAAGGAAAAACGGTGATGGCATTGTATATTATTTCTCAATTAAAAAAGAAGGCATTGGTTATTGTTCATAAGTCATTCTTGTTAAATCAATGGATAGAAAGAATCCAACAGTTTCTGCCGAGCGCGCGTATTGGCAAAATACAAGGACAGATCATAGATATTGAAAATAAAGACATTGTTATTGGCATGTTACAGTCATTGTCACAAAAAGAATATCCCGAGAATCTGTTTGATAGTTTTGGTATATCTATATACGATGAAACCCATCACCTTGGAGCAGAAGTATTTAGTAGATGTATGATGAAAGTGTCGACGAATTATACACTAGGATTATCTGGAACCATGCAACGAAAAGATGGATTAACAAAAGTATTCAAGTTATTTCTAGGCGATATTATACATAAGGAAAAAACGGATACAACCGAACACAAAGTAATCGTAAAGGCAATAAATTATATTGTTACGGACGAAGAATTTAATAAGATTGAATATGATTATCGTGGTAACCCGTTATATAGTACTATGATATCTAAATTATGTAATTATAATCATAGATCTGAGTTTATTTTAAAAGTATTAGTTAGTGAATTGGCAAACAATCCAGCACAACAGATTATGATATTAGCTCACAATAAATCATTAATTGTGTATTTATATAAAGCAATTGAGCATAGAAATATAGCAACAGTTGGATATTACATAGGTGGTATGAAAGAAGAAGATCTAAAAACAAGTGAGTCTAAAAAGGTGATCATTGCCACTTATGCGATGGCATCAGAAGGTCTGGATATAAAAACATTGACCACCTTAATAATGGCTTCTCCAAAAACAGATGTATGTCAATCGGTTGGCAGAATTTTAAGAACTAAGCACACAAGTCCTCTTGTAATAGATATTATAGATAATCATGATATATTTGAAAAACAATGGCATAAAAGAAGACAATATTACATTAAACAGAAATATAATATTATATCAAGTGATAACAACGATTATTTTAATAATATATGGAAAACTGTATACGATCCAAATAAAAATGAGGAGAGTATAAAAAAAATAAAAAAACAGGATGAACCGCTGAAAGGAGTGTGTTTAATTAGCCTATAGCCAATAACCAATATATTAGGAAACAATATGTGGTATGGTTACATGCCATTGTTGTATGGGGGTAGATCACCTACATGCTTCCATGTATTCAAACAATCATTTTTTGGGGTAAATGGTGCTGGGTTTGCCAAAGCGGACTCTGTAGAACGTAATACGACTGGTGCCCCGGTAGAATATGATGGGGTACTTGCGACATTCGACATATATTGACTATATCCTCCTCGTTGTGGTTTTACGGATCGTGTATGACGGCGAGTCTTAGATGTTCTATGTTCCTTTCTGCGAGGCTTTTTTGATTTCATGACTCTTCTCTTGCTGTTTTTACGTTTCAAAGATTTCTTTTTATGAACAGTATGTCCTTTCTTTGCGTTACCTCCATCCATTTTCATTTGAACTTGGGGGCATTGCGTATTGGTTCCTGTTGTAATAGGTGGGTATCCAGATCCAGCGAACGTGGACAACGATTCACCCTCCGTTTGAAATCCATAGTATGACCCACCACCGGTTAAGCCTTTAAATACAGAAGCATTCATATTGGTATCTGATTTAACTTGATCATTTTTATACATGGAATATTCGGGTAAATGGACGGACCCACCAGAGGATGCGACACCAGACTTGGTAGCTAGGTCTTGTTTCATATCAAAACCATACCCATTTCCACCTCTATATTTTCGTTTATGTTTATTATGTTTTGACACGCGTTTTGCTTTGCCACCAACTTTTACAACGGTGTATAGTCCTCCTTGTTTTAAAGCTAAATCACTTGTAGTGGAGCCTCCACATCCAGAAACCGCCCCCACCTTGTCAGAAAAGCCAGGATTAGACACATGTGAATTTTGAGAATTTACATATGGTGATGATTGTATAAGTGACGATGACATTATATATATATATGTATGGAAATAAACGTACAATAATTATCTGTTGTTATACAATTGTTGCTTGGACACAACATTCGCATTCTTAGATATACCTACGGGAACATATTTCTTAAGCATCGAATTATATACACATTCCATATGTACGCATTTATCCAAGTCAACAAATTTATCTTCTCTAATATTTTCAAACTCATCTTCATCGTCACTCTCTTCTAGCGCATCCAAACGTTTATTTTCCTTTATTTTTCTAAATATACCATTCATCAAAACACTTGTTTTGTAATTAGGAATGGCAGCTATATCATATTTTTCTAACTGTCTCGAATTATTTGTAACATATAAATGGTATACATCGTTTTGTATATCCGCTTTGATTGCGAATACACATGTATGAGTAGGGGCCTCTAAGTTTTTATACAGTATACTATTATATGTATGCTGATTTGACTGTAGGTTCCTATTTTGAATGGAATAAATAGTATAAGGCAATGTCGCGATAGTTTTAACAGCTGTATCTAAATCTCCGACAATAATTGGTAAACCAATACATAGTCCATTGTTAGTTAGTGTGGCCTGTTTTACTTCACTGGTTAATATTGTTTTAATAAGTTCTAATTTATACATTTCAGTCGTATGTTCAATATTTTTCCCTTTGTAAAAATGAATGTTTTCAATACTAAAATATCTTTTGTTTTGAATATTAATCAATGTACCACACATTATGGTACCTAATACCAGCATTTTCTCAAATATTTGTGGAACTATGAATATATTTTTAATACCTTGACTTCCATGTTTCAATTCGGCCAATATACATACACGTTTATCTTCAAAATAAGTGTACCATAACAAATGTTTGGGCCCAGAAGGGATCAAATAATATAAGTCACTGGAAACTTTATTATGGGTAGTATCATAAGAAAGTTTCAAAGTAGGAAGACGATTTAATAAGATATCTTTGTCAGTACCAGTTATTGCCCGCATTTTATTACTATATACCAATGGCTTTAATATATTTAGAAAGTAGAATAAGCGTTAGAATAAGCATTAGAATAAGCATTTGATGTAAACGCATTTGAATTCAAGTCATTTACAGTCATAATGTTTCCATTCATAATATTTTGACCATCCGGTACGGTTTTTTTGGTTTCGCTTAATTCCTTCAAATAATTTTTTAATTCGTTCTTCATACTTTCTTTAGCAGTTGGATCTGTATTTTTTATTTCAGTTGTCGTAGTATGATTTTCCTTCATAGTATTAAACAACGTTTCATATTGTTTTTGAGGTTTATTTACTAAATCTTTTACCTTTGGTATTGTTAAATTTGTTTGAAAAAATGTATATAAATAATGAAGCAATATAATTAATATTAGTGATATAATACTCATTTGAATAATCCATGGAAACATTTATTATATATTAGCTATAAAGTTTTAATTCTGATAAAAACGTATTCATATCATCTTTTATAGAATTTGTTATTTCATTTTCACTAGTTTCAAAATAAAAATGTTTATTATTTTCCGTTATTAATGAAAGTATACTATTATTAGTTAGTTTATACTTTTTTACCAGTACTTTATCATATTTGTAATGTATCGGTATATAGTAAACTTCTTTCTTACTCGTGTCCTCTGATTGAATATTAAAAGTCAATTCTTTATTAAATCTATGTATCTTGATAGCAGGTGCCGAGGTAAACTTGTATATTTTATTACTAGATATCTCAAATATTCCTTCATTCGTATTAAACATTAATTTTTGATATTCAGTTTGTAGATATGGTTGTAATATATCTTCGTTTATTTTGAAATTTGGATTAGTAGGATATATTAGCATTACGATTGTAATATATTATGATAAACCATTTAAATCTATTATACAAATAATAAATAGTCATGGTAAATATTATACTAGTTGAAAAGACAGGTGAATTAAAATCCTGCGTGTTTGTGGAAGATAAAGATGAATTGTATAAAAAATGTAAGTTCAAGAAAGCAGAAAATTTTGTCATGAGGACAACATGGAATGTCAAGCAAAATAAATATGCGTTTAAGCATGTATCATTATATGCTAGAGATACTGGTGTAGCGAATACAGAAAATAAATATGACTTCCCACCACCGGTTGATAACATTCTATATTTTGGTTGTTGTGCATTAGTGGCTCATAATGGAGATAATACATTGGTTGATCTATCATTGGAAGTTTGGCAATCAATATATGAAGACCTATTTGGCGGATTTGAAAATTTGGCAGATACCATTCATGAAGATGAAAATGAAGAAGATGAGTTGGAGAATATTCCAGCTGAGATGAAAACCAAGTCAGGTTATTTAAAAGATGGATTTGTAGTTGATGATCATGTAATTGACAATGACTCTAGTAAAAATAGCAATGACGATGACGAATGGGAAGACATTTCAGATGAGTTAGAGCACGAAGAATACAGTTATAGTGATGAAGATTAGTTGTATTGTCAATACACAATAATAATTTTATTATGTTCATTATATATAATAAAATTGATTACATAAATACTGATATAAATAAATTAAATATTACGATATGCGTAAAATTGGTGACGCTGAAGAGTTCCGTAAGAATATTGTTGTAACTTTTACATCGATATTAGGTGATGAAAAATCTAGCAGTAATTTAGAAAAGGGTATCTATAACTACAGTTTAGATCTCGCAACTAAACTAAATGTTGTTAAAAAATGGGATAATGATTATTTTGTTAGGATTTATCTAGATCGTATTCGTACGATTTACATTAATTTAAAAAATGATGACGTAAAAAAAATGATTCAAACAAAGGAAATTAAAGCACACGAATTGGCATTTATGACACATCAACAAATCCAACCAAAAAAATGGAATGAACTGATTCAAAATAAAAAAATTAGAGATGAAAATAAATATGAGCCCAAACTGGAGGCGTCAACTGACAACTTTAAGTGCTGGAAATGTAAATCAAAAAAATGTACTTATTATCAATTACAGACCAGATCCGCAGATGAGCCAATGACAACGTTTGTAAATTGTCTTGACTGTGGCAATAGATGGAAATGCTAATGAATCAAATTATGCGAGAGTTAGATGAATTGACTTTTGTAGATTACCAATAATCATTAATATACCATACATAAATAAGTATTCTTTTGTTTTTCCACTAATACATACTGTTTTGTCTCTTAATACGTTATATAAATATACTAATAAAACTCCCATCACAATATTATACAGGATATGTACATTATCTTGTATTCCTAATACAACGTGTTCCTTGGGGTGTTGTTCCACTTTTAATATAAAGTGGATCGTAATTAATAAAAACCAAACCATTTTCACAACCAATAATATTGGTAATATAATCTCCAAGCAAGGATCTATAATATCAGACATTATAATATACGAATAATAAAATTATTACGCGAATAATTATATTATTGTAAAAAAATATTATTGTAAAAAAATATTATTGTAAATATTATACAATAATATTTTTTATGGATTTTATTTATTATGACCGGTTTATAAAATTTCTAAATCTTTTAGATGCCAATATTCACATGCGCCACTGGGGATAGGACGACGAATAATGACAGGTATTTTTTTTTCTTCCAATTCTTTCAGAGCAATTAAATATCCGTCCATGGTTTGATTATTAATTTCAACAAGAGGTCTGGCTCCATTGTTAATTTGTTTAGCCCTTATACCAAGGATACGTGTCTTTTCGTATTTTGTTAAAATCGGTATTGTTTTATGTAAATCATCTATAATAATATTGTCTTTGTTTCGTTGAACCTTTGCTAAATTATATACTTCGCTATAATTATGAATTATAGATTCTGGATGTTGTTCTAATATATAGTTATCTCTTTGTTCAGTGTCGAATTTTTGTAAATAATTATCATCTTCTTCTTCACTTCCAGATTCATAGTCGGAATCATTCTTTTCAAAGTTCATAGGGATAGAAATGGACGTCTTTGTCATGGTTGCGTCAACAATCTTTGAGCTCTTTTTATTGGTATGTTCTGATTTACTATCTATATCTACTTTGTTATCGTCATCGCCAAATGATTGAATACTATCGTCATCCTCTGAATCGTCATCTGATTCATCTGTTTCGTTAACGACATCTGTGTCATTATCTTCGTTATCTTCATTATCTTCTTCATCACCTCCACCAATTTGTTTATTTGTGTCAACTGTCTTCATTAATGTATTTGAAAGAGATTTAGTTTTCTGTATAGATGTTTTAATATGACTCGGACGTTCATCGTCGGATCCCTCATCCACATCACTATGTTCAATATCAGATTGTTCTAAATCACTCATATTCTTATAATATCATATTATTTTTACTTTTAAATAACATCAATTTTTAATTTTAAATATAAAGTGAAAAATATACAAATGAATACTGTATTCGTGTTATCTACACTATTTAGTTATTTTTTTCTGTTTTCCAAGTAGTTTCACATTTTGCGCATAAATATATATATAACTTATTTGTATCATCATATCTAATATAAATTACTTCTCTATCTTCTCCGCCTACATTGCTTGAACACTCACTATTTGGGCATTTAATAGTGTTAATTCTTGGTAAAGTTGGATCCAACTTGGTATATTGATTGATAATATGATTAAATTTTTGTTCATTTTTTAATAGTTGTGTTTTTAGAACACATATATTATTTTTGGTTAGATTTACATCTTCATTACCACAATTTCTACAATAATATATCAACTTGTCTTCTTCCTCGGAAGAAACTCGAATATAATACATATTGTCGCATTTGTCGCAAAAATGCATCTTCTTAATTATTATTATATAGATATATTTATTTATTTCATTTCAATTTTATATTTTTATTTGCGTAAATGCTAGATACGTATCGTTCCAATTAATATTAACAGATAATGAATAAATCGTAGTTTTCACGGTTGCTGGTACCAAGTTCTTTTTTTCCGTTAAAATCGCTAACAAGCGATCACGTTTTTTATTAAATTCGGAAATCATATTTTCTTTAAATAATACATTAAATGGCTCTCTACACCAAATTGGGTTGAACGTGATCAATTTATTAATACAAAAGTCAAAATTTTTATACAATATAATGTCGTTATATTTTGTAAAATCATCGTGTGTCTCGGTAAACCCTGGTTCATGTAAAATAGGTTTTGAATCCATAATGCTTAATATTGTTAATAATATGGTTCTAATACTTTGACATCCAGTCCATTGATCTCCTCTCCACGTGTTTAATATAGACAAACAAATTTTACCACTGCGGTACATATTTGGGTGGAACCGCGTTACTCCGTCGTTAGTATGAAATTCCACTTTAGGCGGTTTATGTGGATAATCATATGGGAAATTAAATGTAAAGAAATAATTACCCCCTACGTATACAGAATCCGACGGTCCAGATATGTATGCGTATCCTTTTAATATATTTGTATCATCGTGTTTGTAATAAATACCTTCGTCATCCAATGGATTTTTTATTAACTCTTTTATATCTTTTGAAAGTCGTTTAACCGTTTCCTTTGATATTACGATTGTATCAGGTGGAAATAGTGTATTAGATTGAGACATTACTTAATATACCAGAAATATGTTTATATATTATTTAACAATAATATTACATACCAGTATAGATCTAAATATAAATCCATACTACGTACATGTCTAGTGACACTGATACACACTAAACGATGAGTTATATCTATTTAGCAATACTAGTGGTATGGTTTTTTGGTAATTGTATAATTTTATGCCCAAAATATTTTAAATTAAGCCGAGCCAGGATTAATTTATAAAAAAATTGACATAAAAATATAATGGCTGTATATATCAATAATTAATGTCAAAAATGAAACAATCATTTGATAACTACTTAAATTCTTTATATTCACAAAAAGGACAGGGTCATACCCATACTAGGATTGGAGATAATTCGTTGTCTATAAAAGGTGGTGTTTATACTGTTTCAAATTTGACAGAATTTTATTCGAAATATATAAAACACGTGTTTGAAGACGGCAAATACGAGTTTTTAACTGAAAAACAACATATAGATGCGGGTCCAGTATTAGTTGATTTTGATTTCAGATATAACACTACAATTGAAGAGAAACAACATACAGAAGAAATGATTACCGACATGGTGGATATTTATTTTCAGGAAATCAAGCGAATGCTTGAAATACCGAATTCGGCAACAATTCCAGTTTTCATCTTTGAAAAAGATGATGTCAATATGTTAGATAGTGTAACCAAGGATGGTATTCATATGATAATTGGAATACATATGGAACGAAATTTACAGATGCTTCTGCGAAGCAAGATGGTACCACGACTAAAAGAAATATGGGATGCTCTACCTCTACAAAATACGTGGGATGAAGTTGTTGATGAAGGCATTACAAAAGGTACTACTAACTGGCAGTTGTATGGATCTAGAAAACCAGGTAATCAAAGTTATAGCTTGAAATATTATTATGAATTAGAATTAATTAACGACGAATGGTGCTTGAATGTGAATGATGTTACGAAATTTGATTTAAAAACTCGATTTCCCGAATTAACTGCGCAATATACACAGCATAAAACATTCAATATGCTCGAAACGATTCGGCAAGAATATGAACAGATTAAAACAACTAAAAGGGTAAATAACAAAAATAAAATGAAAATCGTTGATAAAAATAAGCCATTTGATATTAATGATGTTACAAGTAATGAGATTCTAGATGAAGTTGTTGAAAAATTTATTGAAACCATCGAATTAAAAGACTATTATGTTAAAGAAACGCATTTATATACTATGTGTTTAAATGAGCAGTATTACAACCCATATGATAAATGGATTCGTGTCGGGTGGGCATTAAAAAATACACATGAAAGTCTGTTTATTAGTTGGATTGCTTTCAGTGCAAAATCGCCTAAGTTTGAGTTTAGTAAAATATCTGAAATGTATGATATGTGGTGTCGGTTTGATAAATCAAACGACGATGGACTAACCAAGCGATCAATCATATACTGGGCAAAAAATAATAATTATGCTGAATATCTTAAGGTGCGCGAATCAACTATTGACTATTTTGTTGAAAAGACAATCGAGCATGATACTGACTTTGATTTTGCGATTGTATTGTATCACATGTATAAGGATGATTTTACGTGCGTATCCATTAAGCGTGACATCTGGTACATTTACAATAATCATCGATGGGAGGAAAATGAAGGTGGTACTAGCCTTCGTATGGCTATTTCAAAAGAATTATATAACATATACTTTAATAAATTGGTCGAAATGCAAAAACATCTAGGTAGCGGTACAGTAGATAGTACAAGCGATAAATTTAAAGCATTGTCGGATAAGGCCAAACAAATTAGCAAAATTGCTGACAATTTGAAACGTCGTGGTGTAAAAGACAATATTATGCGTGAAGCAAAAGAGATCTTTTATGATAGTGATTTCATAGATAAGATTGATGCGAATCCGAGGCTGTTATGTTTTAATAATGGTGTGATTGATTTTACGACGAAAACATTTCGTAAAGGTAAACCAGATGACTATTTATCAAAATCAACGAAAATTACATATGTTCCATTAGATAGAGTTAAACATAGCCAGTCTATAAATGAAATAAATGATTTCATGTATAAATTGTTTCCTGAGGAAGAGCTACGCAATTATATGTGGGAACATTTGGCATCTACTTTAATCGGCGAAAATAATGATCAAACCTTTAACATATATAATGGTATTGGTAGTAATGGAAAATCAAAATTAGTTGAGCTTATGTCAGCATGTCTAGGTGATTATAAGGCGACTGTTCCCATTACACTAATTGCCTCCAAACGTAATTCGATTGGAAGTACATCTTCTGAGATTGTACAACTTAAAGGTACAAGATATGCTGTTATGCAAGAATCTTCTAAAGGAGACCGTATCAATGAAGGGGTTATGAAAGAAATTACTGGTGGTGATCCATTACAAGGGAGAGCATTGTTTAAAGATAGCATTACGTTTATTCCTCAGTTTAAATTGGTGGCATGTACAAATACGTTGTTAGATGTTAATAGTAATGACGAAGGTACCTGGCGAAGAATTTGTGTATGTGAATTTAAGTCCAAGTTTTGCGTGAAGGAAGATTTCGATCCCGCTAGACAATATCAATTTGAACTTGATAAGAATCTTAGTACAAAGTTTGCTACTTGGGCGCCTATTTTCATAGCCATGTTAGTTGAAAAGGCATACGAGACCAATGGATTAGTAAAATTATGTAATGCGGTGAAAGCAAGCAGTTCTAACTATAGAAATACACAAGACTATTACAGTGAATTTGTATCTGATAAGGTGAAAAAGACACCCGATGGTAAAATTAAAGAAACTAGCTTGTATGAAGTATTTAAGAATTGGTATCAATTACACCATGGTAAAAACGTTCCGAAGGGTCGGGATTTGTTTGAATATATGAATAAGCAATTTGGTAAGAAACAGCGTGGTGTATGGGTAAATGTATCCATTATATATGATGAATATGATCCAACACACGATGAATGTGACGACTAAGTATATGATAATCATATGATAACCGTATGAATATCATATCATGCTAATACATATATATTTTTCTTTTATTCGTCGTCGATCATGATAAGAAAAATATATATTTACATGTCAAACTAGTTTAGCGACGCATATAGGTATAATGATTTTATATTTATTGTAATCCAATGGTATACCCATATTACTACTTTTATGATCTTAGAAGCTACATATGGATATACTATTAACCCAACGAAAATGGACCATACTTTTCTATCATCGTATCTTCTGGTTAGTATTATTCCACATAATACTAATAATATCATCCACCAATATTTTGCGGACATTTGATTTGCCCACCAACCCGCAGTTGTACTTTGTTCATACTCATAATAAGTTTTTCTATCAGACAATTCAAGTGTATTTAATTCTGTATCAACGGACGTTTTTAAAGTACTATGTTGGTTTTCTAACATTTTTAATAAATCATCCGTCGTAGTGACACTTTGTGTTTGTTGTGCTAAGATATCTACCTCTTTATTTAACATATTTATGGTAAGATTATGTTTTTCAATTAAATCTCTCTGTTTATCAAGCGCAGCCTTTCTATATCTATCGTCTTCCAAACTAGCACGTTTCAAAGCAGCGTTATTTTTTATATCATTCTGTTCTTGTATATACGAGGTTAAAAATTTATTAGCTACATTTGTTGTATTTCGTATCATAGTATTAAATTTGGGAATGTCAATCATGTTAGATAATTGATTCGCATCTACACAACTCATTATACTATTATATCAATATATTTAAAACTTGGCATAATTTAATCCATTTTCGTCGAAATCATGTACTACGTTATTATTCTTAAATATGTTCACGTTAAAATCGAATTTATCAAATACCTTCTTTAAACACCTTTCTCCGACGAACCCTTCAGTTGTAGTAGCATCGACAGATGTATTTGTATTACTCGCCGGTTGTGTAGGGTTCGCGGTACATTGTTGTTGTGTGCTATTCCAAACCGTACCTAATGTATTACCTGGTGGACAGCATTCTTGACCAATACAAGTTAATGACGATTCCATTGATGGAGTAGGCGGCTGATCTGCGTCATTACTAATCCGATTTACACTAACAGAATTTGGGTCGAAATTCCAATTATATTCATCAAATACCATATTACTTCTTTGCCTTATATCTATTACTTGTAAAATGATGATAACTAATGCGATTCCAATTACTATTGAAATAATAGACAACGCAATATTTTGTGGTAATATTTCTTTTCTCATTAAAATTCCTAAAATTAAAATGGGTATACAAAAATATACAATCGTCTTCATAACCGTAGTTTGCGTGCTATACTTACTACTATAATAATTATTAATTTCAGCTAATCGTAAGTTGTCAGCCCTGTTATTTTTTAATGTATTCAGACTAGTTGTTACATTTGACAATTCGTGTTTTATTACATTGGACATAGCCGTTTCGTTTACTAAAGCATTTCTTGATTCGGCCACAGCCAGTTGTATATTAGAATAACTATCATTTAAATTATTATATAAATTTGATTTTAACTTTTGTAATTCAGATATCTGCCCAAGTATTTTAGTTTGTTTTGATATATCCGGATTTGATTGGACACTTAAAGCTTCTAAATTACGATATAATTCAGATATTTGTGCATCTATTTGGTTTATAGATGTTACAATACTCATATTTTTTTGCTCGTGTTGTTGAATCATATTATTTGCCATTATATATTATCATAAGATATAATATATAATTTGTGTTATATTAGGTAGCTTTTAACATTCGCATTGTTCCAATAGTTATACCTAATGCCAACATACTCCAGATGATGTACTTTGTATTATAACTTAACATTTGTATATTTGCGTCATCCTCCAATGCTAAATTTTGTTGAATTAAACTATCCTCATTACGAATTTCCTTGTATGTATTTTCGTACTTTTGTAAATTTTTCTTTAATAGCCTATGTTCCGACAAAAGTTTCTTGTTTAAATTTACATCTAATTTTGTTAATTCTGTTATTTTCGCATACATCTTGTCTAACAACTTGTTCAACTTTTGATATTTATTATTAATATCTGTGAAATCTCTCTTAGATATTAAACCTAGACTACATTTCTTGCTGGACGACATTGTTTCGCCAGAATCCATATAGCCAAGAATATTGTCTTGTGTAGAAAACTCTACTACTTTGCTACAACTATTATGATTCACTACCATAGTATTTCGAATATATAATTGAATGTTCGGATCTGTTTGTCTGTTTCCTCTCGGCCACATATTTTTATTTTTGATATAATATCTTCCATCGTTGGTCATTACAAATCCGGTCGCACCAGGTGTTTTTAAACATTTATCCTTTACTTGTTCCAATGATAATCCCGACCCACTCGTGATATCGTTTCCAATAGAATTATAATTTCCGACAAATAGAAAATTCTCTCCTTCAGATGTAATTAAATTATCAGGATACTTGACTTTTTTTAAATCATCCGTAATATAATATGTACTTCCAAGTGAATCTATATTTGCGCCACTCATTGTATACGACGCGTACGAAGTATAACCGGGTGTCCATTGTGGTGGTGTCCATTGTGGCATCGAAAACATGAACCATGGATTATTATTCTGAATAGTTGGAGTAGAATAACTGCCTTGGACGTTACTACCGACATTGCCAATGCCACTTATGTACGGACATTTCGATCCATCAATCGCGTTATTACCGTTATCGCCAATATAACATGGCGCTTGATTTGAACCAGTATTTTGACCTAGTTGGAAACTATTATACCCTTTGTCAGCTGCGCGCTGTCTACACGCATATATAGTATTGTTTCCCAAATCTGCTTGATATTCGCCATGTGAACTACTACATCCAGTATATTGTAAGTTTGTAGTTGGTGCCGGCTCTGTTATATATACATTATTGCCAGCCCCGCTACAGGTTTGATTATTTATTATTGGATCTCCTTTTATTAATGCTACACCCCCTGTTTTAACAATTGTATCGTAGGGTGCGGTAGCAATTGAATATTTTTCACCTTTATCGGGTGATATACTCAAAACTTGATTTAAATTAGTTGGACATCCTCGTTTTCCTTGTATTGAATTCCCAATATTTGTATTTGGCATTGGCTTCCATACACCTTTCGTGGTAACATAACCAATTGTGCCAGATGACGGATCTTGTATCCATGAATTCTGGTACTTATTATTGGATTTATTACTAGCATCAATATATAGTTTGGTATTATTCATCAATGATTGTATAGCATTGTTATATTCTTGTAGTTCACGATTGTATTCAAGTTGTAGTTCTTTTAATTCATTAAAATCGTCCATGTTCTTATCTACAACCGGTCCACCATATATTGGTGTGGCAGGTAATGTGTTATTAAATATTTGTTTATTTGTATTAGGTTGTTGAATATTATTGGAAATGACATCGAAACCCTCAATGCTATTCGTCATATCCATTTTATTTTCTAACCGTTTTCTATTTTTTATGTAGAAGTTACCGTCGTTAATTGTGAATGGCATTATTATTATATCTATCGAAAAGAAAAAATAGATAAAATATTAAAGTATGGTCTATTATAACGGTATGAGAACAGTTCATTTTTTAATAATCAAAGAATGAATTATAGATAGGATAGCATGATAAACATATTGCTAAATCGATGGAATAAACCTCAAAACGATATTCACGGATTTTATTTGTCATCTATAGAATAGGTATGTTTGTAAATAAGTTATACGTATATCTGTATATGCTGCTTATATAATGTACAAATGATTGGTGATAATATGACCATAATATAATTAACCATATACACACAAATATATATACATACAATGGAATAAAGTATGAACTTGACATATATACCTGTAATACTACGTATAAAGATATTACTACTAATGTAATCCATACGATATATATAGTATAATTTGATACTTGTTGAATTTTGCTATCTTCGTATATAGATGATTCACTTGGTTCTGTGATTATAGTATTTAATTCTGCTCTATTCTTATCTAACTGTTCTAATAACACGTTTATGTCATTATTCTCAGTTAGTGTCTCTGTTTTTAAGGTTGGTTCAATCTGTTTTAGTTTATTATTATAGTACGTTTGCTGTTTGAGCGTATGGTCAATATCTATTTTTAATCGTTTCAATTCACTTAATAAACGTTCCCCTTCGGGTCCACCTAAACGTGTAGTTCCATTTGGGGCCAATGACGTGATTACACCATCATCTGTTTGTATGGCATATGGTTTTCCAGCTACATTACCATAACACATGTTAGAAAACCCGCTTGAAACCGCAGAAGTATTATATATGATACTAGAGTAAACATTCTGACTATCGTTAACTGCTTTAATTTTACACTCTTCTAAATTATTTACCTGTCCTAGATATTTAAAATTATCATTACTCATTCCCGGACCTGGAACCATGTAATACATGTAATTCTGATTATTCATATCCATCCACTGATCTTGTTTATCTATTGATGGATGAAGCTTATTTTGTAAAGACGATTTTATTAAATCTTCATATTGAGTTTGAATTACATTATATTGTTGTAATAGTAAATTTAATTGCTTATTTATTATCCTGGATTGTATGATTGTGTCATACTTGTCCGGATTATCTTCAATAATGTTGTCTATAAATGATACATTATTTGACAAAGTTGCCATGATTATACAATGTTATTAGAAATTAAATATCCAGTAGATTTGAAATTAGTATACATTTATTGACATATGGAACGAATCTCATTCAAACTGTAAACTATAACATCTGGATAATGGTCCGAATCATAATATCACAATATTCATCGTAGTCATCGTAGTCATGATATAAAGGTATTACACCGACTAGATTGATCATGTAAACCCAGATATAATGACTTCATCGTTAGAGCACGTGTCTTCGTTGTCTACATCCGTTGGGCATATGATTTGTTTGTCGGGGGTACCATTTATGCTAGATATAGACCAGCATGTGAAGACACCAGACAAGTATTGACCACTTTCACATTGTAAGGCAACCATAGTGATACCTCCGAATGCGTCGCGAATCAATGATGTCGATACAGATTTGCCTACATTTGATGTAATGATGCTTGGTGTACCAAATTGCTTACTCATATTTATAGTAGTATTGAAGTACGTATCTTGTGTAAGCGTTGTACATGTTCCGTGTTTTGTCCATTCATGTTCCCAAAATGAATTATAGTTTGGATCACTCGGTTCAGACTTGACATTGGGCCAATAATGATTCATAGTATCTATACCAATATTTGCTATCACTGCCGGATTAAATGGTTCAGATGTACAATCTGATGGATATCCACCCGAAGAGTACTGAGGCCATAATCCATGTATAACAAAATTGGTTCCCCAGAAAGACTGTGGATTACTACATTGTGCCCATGAAGGGTTTTCATAGCAATCTTCCGGTTCCCATATGTAAGCAAACACATATAGATCTGCCGTCGGCTGTACGATGTTCTTGACTAGTGAAATTAATTCACCATGAGAGGACTTTATGTAGCATGATAATAGTAAAAACGTGGATAACAAACTATATAATATTCCGTTATAAATAATATTCATGATATAATACATACGAATATTATTTTTATACTAAAATCAGACGCTTATTTTGCGTGCACTATTTTCTCATTTGATTTCTTTACATCATTATACAAATAATATGCTAATACCACATATATGGCAGCAATAGAACCGATTGCTATAACACATTTGTTTGATTGGTCATACAATATTCGTTTCAATTCTAAAAAAAATGCTCTTATTATTGTCAATAGATAAATCATCTGTTTGTGGTTTTTATACCATCCAATATACTTTATTATAGAGTTTACTATCCTTATCCTCACCAGTAAAACTAGTACATCCAGTGATAAGTTTGGTTAATCTATGCCAGAAAGTTTGTTTCTCGCGTTTATTCGTCTGCGTATGATCGCATTTGTTATAATATTCTAGCCAATCATCGGGAGATTTTTTAGTTCCACCGTCATATTTCACCGCCAAGTTAGATTTACATAACATTTCACCTACTGAAATGTCATCTAAATACACATCTGCTAGTATGCGCCCATATTTTTCTAGTTTTACATTTTTCAAGTGAATAATTTTATTGAAAATCATATCACATACTTTTTGTTTTGCTATATTTGCGCATACATGTTCGTTATGATCTTGTGTGTTGATTTCAGGACAATCTATTCCATTGATTCTAACTGAAAATCTGTATATAGGAGAACCCTCGTGTGGTAATTTGGTTGCGATGGTGATTGTATCTCCATCATATACTTTAACAACTTTACCACATGTAATAGGAGGAATATATGGTATAGTGTCATGATACACAATGTGTTGTAAATATGATTCACACTTCATCTGTTGTGGTATTATTATAATATTTATTTTTATTAAAGAGTTCAATTATTTATTTATTACACAGTAGAATGCTCATATACACCCAGGTATAATAACAACGACGTTAGAGAACGTGTCTTCGTTGTCTACATCATTAGGGCATATAATTATTATACAGTTTATTACATCCCTGAATATTTTTGAATTAGGCTACCAATAATAAACACAACGATAATTGAAAAAATCGCTTGTTTTTGATTTAAGTTCATGTCTATAATTACCTTTAATCCTATTAAAAGGCCAATAAACATTATTACAATTGTTTTTAATTGATCAATATATAATGTTAGTTCATTGTCATATAATCCTTCTGATGTTATGGCATCGGTATGTATATTAATAGCTCTTTGTTTTAATGTATTATTATCAGTTTTTAGTTTATCTATTTTATTATTTGTCAGCTCTAATTGTTTCTTATTATGAGTCATCTGTACATCTATTTTGTTTTTAAGCAGGAATTCATCCTGCTCGATATTATTTAAAACGGTATTTATATGTGTCATTTCATTCGCATAAAGGGTATTCTGTGGTGTTTTTAAATAACCAATATAGTTATCAAGAAAATTTTCTAAAATTAAAAAAAAACGTTTATCTAATTCTAATATTTTCTGTTTAACTTGATGTACTACCTCCATGTATACTTATTATTGAGAACATATTCTATAATAATTCGATGTAATTGCGGTTTTACTATTTCTAATTATTTTACATACATCTCCTGGACGCATACCGATTGCTATCGCAACTGGATCATATCTTGATATTTCTGGTAATTCAGTAAGGTTTTTAATATTGTATCTGGTTTTCATTTCAGTAATTTCAGTTTCATTCATTATCACATGCTTCGGTACATATTCATGCTCTAATATATTAAATTGTAATCGTTCTAAATTATACACTATAATGAATATGCCATCCTGTTCCCATATTTGATTGAGTATATTCAATAACGGTTCATGTGGTTCTTGTTTAATTATAATCATTAATGTGTCGCCTTTCGTTAAAATTTGTTCTAAATTAAATAAGTCATCGATATACTCATTAATATTTTGTCTAGGAAGTGTTTTTGCTAAATGATATTTAACATAAATCTTTTTTTTTGCGTCACGATCTTCTGTAGTAGACATTAACATATCCAATTGACTATTATTATACATGACATGAACGTCATTAACATTGAACTCCTCGTAGTCTTTAATGTCATATCCTTGTGCCGACAATAATTTTAATAATATTTGTCTAGATTTAAATATAGATGAAATAGTTCTACTAGATTGCGCCATGGTTTATTTATAATACAAAATTATATTTTATTTTAATTTCAATTTTATATTATAATACTCAATCAATTACATTATTGTTATCCTACCTTGATAGTTTTTTTTTCTTCGTCAGTAGAATTTTCTACTGGTTTAGATTTCACATTTTCATCTGAAGGATTAATATTGTTATTTATTATTAATTCAATTCCGTCGTCTCTTTTAGTAGTGGATTTGCGTAATACATCATTTATTTGGTTCGTATTATCGTCTAAACCTTCTGTATTTATATTAATTTCACGAATATTGCTTGTGTTTGACAGTTCATCGGACGAGGTATCACTCGGTGGAGGAGGTATGCTTTCATAGGATGATGAGTTTGAATTTGATATGGGAGGTCGAGGAATACTTTCATGTGAAGAGGATGTACTATGTATATTATGGGATAGATATCCAGGTGGTGGGTAATCCGGTGAATTTGGATAATAGGTAGGAGATACTGGTGGATAGTCGGGAGATTCTGGACGATATGTAGGAGATACTGGTGGATAATCCGGTGAATTTGGATAATAGGTAGGCGATACTGGCGGATAGTCGGGAGATTCTGGATGATATGTTGGAGAGACTGGTGGATAGTCGGGAGATTCTGGACGATATGTTGGTGAAATTGGTTCAGAAGTTGTTTTGTCACGTTTACCAATTTGTTCACTGCGGATCTTATCCAAGCTAGTATACCAATTATTCGGTTCTTTATTACTACTTAATACTTGTATCATAACACTAGGCAAGATTGGCGTATCATCATCATACACTAATGTTTTATTATTCCATCCGCTAGGGAATCTATTAGGTAGTTCACCATTATTTTCGCCAACAAACCATACCTCTGTAGATTTACCAGTCTTGTCTAACACTAACGACTTGTAGGCTTCACCTCTATTTTCATCATAACTATAATATAACCATCCATATTCTTCAGGTGGTAATACAGTCGTTTTAATAGGAAATACAACCGGTTCATGTATTTCTTCCGGTACAACATCTTTCCCCGTGTAATTTGTCTTGGCTGATATTTTTCTATCAATTAGTTCTGATTTAATAACATCGGCGTAATTGGTTTCTCCACTAATTGCCTTGCTGAAATCTTCATTTCTTAACTTAATAATATTATTAGAATAAGACATACTTGTCAATTGGTCTACATTATCTTCCGTAATTAACCTCATTTGAATATTCATAGTTTGTAATTCTTGTAATAATAATTTGAATGCGTATGGAATTTTCAAAATACTAAAATTACGGCCATATTTGGTCACATTTTCAACCGTTAAAGTTTTATCTAGTGTTTCTTGGAATTTAATAGGTCCATCTGCCATAGGACTTAGGAATAAATTTTGATTTTTATTATATACCGCAATTGTTCCAGTATTATTACATACAGCCATATAATATTCGTCTCCACGAGTCAACATGGATTCCTGTAAGAAGGACGCCGCACCATGTGCTATAATACCATCACGTTCCATCTCTCCAATTCTTAGACCACCATCGTTTGCACGCCCACCAACAGTTTGTCTAGTTAACATAGTAATTGGTCCTCTAGCACGGAAATTTATCTTGTCCTTAACCATATGTTTCAAACGCATATAGTATGTTGGGCCTATAAATATTTGCGCATCTAACTGTTGACCAGTCATACCATTATACAAAAGTTGATTACCAGTTGAATTATATCCATTCTGAGTTAATATTTTTCCAAATATTTCATGCTTTGATCCTTTGTTGATAAATGCGGTACAATCGCCAAAGCCACCAATATTTACGCATGCTTTCCCCATTAAAGTTTCTACCAATTGGCCAATTGTCATTCTAGAGGGTAAGGCATGTGGATTTACTATGATATCTGGGCGTATTCCATCCTCAGTAAATGGCATATTTTCTTCTGGAATAATTAATCCGACCGTGCCTTTTTGCCCACATCGGCTACAAAATTTATCTCCAATTGCCGGGATTCGTTCTTCTCTGATTCTAACTTTTGCTAAACGAAATCCTTCTTCATCTTCTGTCATAAATGTTTTATCTACAAAACCAAGTTGTCCTTTCTTAGGATAAACCGACACGTCTATACCCATTTCTGGATTGGCCAAATTAGTTTGAACTTTTCCAATAACTACCTTTTTATCATCCATTTCTGTATTTTCTTTGATAAGACCATATTTATCTAACACGCTATAATCGTATCCATGTTTTGTACCAGATATGTTCGCGTTCTCAATATTTTGAAAGTGTGAATCTACCGTGTTATCGCCCACCTTTGAGCTTTCTTCACGTGTTTCATACATGTTGTAATAAGTTGTTCTAAACATTCCTCTTTTAACCGAACCTTCATTAAATAAAATCGAATCTTCGACATTATATCCGCCATAGACCATAATGGCCACAATAACATTTTCACCATATGGGTGTTCCTCATTGTTTATATATTGTAAATATCGGCTTTTAATTAAAGGTATTTGGCCGGAATTTAATACTACTCCCATTTTATCAATTCTCGACGAGAAATTTGAATTGTATAACGATACGGCTTGTTTTGATTGACCACACGAAAATAAGTCTCTAGGCAACTGGTTATTTTCAGGAAATACGATTTGATTACCCATTACTCCTAATAATAACGATGGGTGGATTTCAACATTAGTATATGGTTTACGAACATCAAACTCATATTCAGATGATATTAATGTAGTTTCTGCCTCGGTAGTGTCAATGTAATCAATAATCGCCTCACTATTTTCTAATTTATCAAAATCTTTAGTATCGTACAACTGATTTATGTTGTAATATTTACAATTATTGACATCATACGCATCGTCCTTTTTCTTTGCAAACCCACTAATTAAATTTCTCCAGGTGAAGTTACTACTATTTAATTTTTCTAAAATTTCAGTCCTGTTAAAGCTTGCCTTATTATTTTCTACATAAAAAATAGGTCTACATAATCTACCTGAATCGGTAAATACAATCAGCTCGTTCTTTTTAATATTCCAGCTAACACTATTGTAGATTGGAATAAGACCATTGCGCTTATGTTTTTTTATAACTCTAAGTATTTCTTGTGGATTTGTAATTACTCCAATCCAGGAACCATTTACAATCACTTTGGTCGCACTGAATAAGAATTTACTATTACATTCTTCTAATAATTTCATTTTACAGGTGCTTCTTAAAAATCTCATCATAGGATAGCTCGAGCATCCACTTGTAATATGAGTAGAAATGGCCATATGCTTGTGAAACCCAATATTACCACCATCTGGTGTATCTACTGGATCAATTAGCCCCCATTGAGATCCATGTAATAATCTGGGCTTAACCACCTTAGCGCTAGCGTCCATAGGTAGATTAATCTTTCGCAGATGAGAGATAAAACTATTATAAGAAAGTCTATTTAAATCTTGAACAACACCTAGTCGTTTGGTATGCTCTTCGGCACCCCAGTTTCCTTTAAACGCCTTTTTAAACCCGGTTTCTAATATTCGTTCATTGAATATTCTCTCGTAATTTTTCGATACTAGTTCCTTGAAATTGTCAGATTGATATATTGTTTTTGATTTTTTCAAATTATATTCTGAATCCAACTTTAATTTTATATGATCTTGTTGATGTTTGAAATATTCTTTAAATAAATTATAGAGTAGCATACCAGGCACTTCAACACGTTTAAATTTAAAACTATCCCTATCAGTAGGTGATTCCATCTTCGTAAACACCAATAACAGATTATAGACAATGTATCCAAGCGAATACGCTTTTTGTTGGAAATTTAATTCACCAACATTTGGCATAAAATAATTCATTAAAATATCCAATACATGATTAACTGTATGTCCTTTTGTAAATGTCTTAATATACTCCAACGCAGTCTCTTGTGTAAAAATTTTACCAGCATCGTGTATAGATGGAATGAACAAGTCGATCATATTGTGATTTTGTTCTAGATCCAAAATACAATACTCGATAATTTCTTTGTCTGAGATTATACCAAGCGCACGAAATACAATGAACAATGGTATCGGTTTTCTTACATTTGGTATGTTAACCACTATTTGGTTATTTGAATATTGACTAGTTGGTGCTACGATTCTGACAGATAACGTTCGCTCTGGTTTAGATGAGTCTTCTGATACAGTTCTTATATCTGCGCCATGACTGTATATCTCGTTATAATTATCGCGAATATATAACATATTATCCGCAAACTTTTCTTGACTAATGATAACTTTCTCTTTGCCGTCTATAATAAAATAACCGCCATAATCATTTCTACACTCTCCCATATTATAACGAACCTCGCGATTCAAGCCATTTAATATACACAAGTCGGATTGAAGCATGATTGGAAATCTACCTAAAAATAATTTATTGTAAAATTCGGTTGTTTGTTTTACGATGCCATCATTATCTTGTATATAAAAGTCTACTTCTAAATCATAATGAATTGTAATACCATATGTCATGTTTCTTAGGCGCGCTTCATTGGGATACATATAATGTTCGCGATTATCATCATATATTACTGGTTTACCATAATATATTTTAGACCCATCACGCCCACCTAAATATAATTCACATCGGTATTTAAAATCCTTCGTGTCTAAATCTTGCTCTTTTTGTAAGACAATTGGATTTCCTTCTTTGAAAATACGTTTAATACCAGATCTAAAAAAATCATTATATGAGTCAATGTGATGTTTAACCAATACTTGTGGATTATCGGTAAAAAATTTTTCTATTATGTTCCATGTCGTATTATTATATTTAATACTCATTATATTATATCTTAAGTATATTTTTTTATAATGTATTCGTTAACATATTATAATATAATTTGTAAACGACGTTTAACATTCATGAAACTAATCACGTTCGGATATTAGTAACACAGTAGAATTCTTTTGTTTTATCATGAAAAAACCTAAAGCAATAAAAAAGAACAAAAATGGAAAGAGTATTAAAAACCATGATATGCTTGAATAACCGTTTTTACATAATGATTCAAGAATGATTGTTACAAGCAATATGTATAACATTTTTATAATATAAATCAATGATACATTTTCAATCGGGCATTCGTAGTTTCCCATACAAAACTTTCGCTTGTTTCCCATGTTAGAAACCATCATATAAATTAATGAAAGTATACTAATGAAAAAATATACTTTCGCAGGTGTACATAAACGTTGTATTTTTTTAAACATTATATAATATTATTATAAAAAAAGTTATGCCTTGATTACAGAATTATTCGCATCTGTATATATTTTTTTAATGTCTAAGGAATTAGTATTGATATTCATATTGTGATTATCAATTAATTGCTCTTGTGTTGGGTATGGATTTTGACTAATAGGTTGTTGTTTACCAATGAAATTGAAGTAGCCTAAATTTAACCCAGATTGTACGCCTCGACCTAAATTTGTTATTTCTTGAAAAAAACCGCCGTGTTGTTTTACGCGTTTTGCGGTTTTATGTTTTTTACCACCATTAATTGGTGGTTTCATTAATATATCGTCTGTGGTAGATTTGGGTGTGTCTATTCCGCCGACTACGATACCATTTTTACTCAAAGAAAAATGATTTGACATAGTCGCCCCTTGTGTATTTAAACCTTGGTTACCTTGAACACCCGGCCACGATCGTATATCTCCACCATCCCATGGATATCCAATTGGTCCATTTATAGAACTACCACCTTTCTTTATATGTATGCGTTTGTTCCGTCTAACATGTTTTTTTCTAGTACCGCCGGCTATTGCTCTACTGGCTGATCGTCTAGATGCTACTGCCCGACTAATTCCTCTTTTTATGGCTGACATCACTCCTGATTTTCCGCGTATAATCGTTTTATGTTTTGTAGATTTGCTAATATCATCATGTTGTATAGTTCGATGTCGCATACTATTTTTCATTGTATAATATATATACAGAAATTATTAAATGTCTACATGAGTTAATAAGTGACGTCTGCAACACATTTTGTTTAAACGTAACTTGTCTAAAACATGCCCTTCTGGCGTTTTATCAACGTAATCTTCCGTTAAATATATGACCTTATCTACATCCATACCTTGTGCCATTTTTAATCGTCTTACTTCTCTTTGATAAAATTCATATTTATTGCCAATTACTTTTCCACAGGTAAAACACTTTACTGGTATAATCATCTTAATTTATATATATAATATAATAGTTTATATATAAATCAATTTTTTTAATATTATAATTTTGGGCAACCTTTTCCAATACACTTGTTTCTAAAATAATAGTAATCCATGTCTTTTGTTTTACCATTTCCATCTCTTCTGAACGTCGGACCGTTAATATCGCCTGAATGACATGAATCAACACCATCTATTTTAGCATACACACAACATGCGGTTGCTAAACAATTATCTTTAGTAAGCTCACTACAGCTAGTTTGTAGTTTGGGACGGTTGCCTTCATGACTTTTACAAAAACCTTGTTCCATGTTATTAAAACTTTCAATATCTACGATTTTTTCTATTTGTCGATTCTTTATAGGTAATAAATCAAATTCTATAATTGCGAAAAATATAATTAGCCCCATAATAATAACAGCTACTGTAATCATAAGAGGGAACATATTTACGAGTGGATTATTCGTATGGGTAGCTAAAGATACATCCATATATACTATTTTTATATTATAAATTTATGCTATTATTTCCATTATTTCAATACCAACGCTGGTTTTAACCTTTTTATGTTGCGTTTTGTTTTTATGAAATTCTTGGTGGCACTTTTCACAAACGGTTAGTAAGTTAGCTGGATGATTTTTATGAAAGTGATTAATCATGTTGTTTTTATCTGCTCTTTCTTGATGTTGTAAATGATGAACTTCTGTGCCCATCTCTTTTTTACATAATTCACATGTATCCATGATTTTTTTACTATTAAAATGCGATGTTTTTTTGGATAGGATACCGTCTTCTTTTTTATACTTTCGTCTTATTTCATATGCCACATCTAAAAAGTCATCTGGTAGGTGTAAAGATTTACATACTTCTAGTCCATACATACTTTCACCTGGCCCATCACGTAATAATCGGTCATATATCAATATATCTTTTTCCTTGTTATATATAACGGTCATATGCTTTATGATTAACTGGCCCATGTTTTGTATTTCTTCGAAATCTACTATTTCATGTAAATGCGTGGCAAATATAGCACTTGTTTTTTTATTATGAAGTGTATTTAAACCAGAAACAAATATACTTACTGCGGATTCATGCTCTGTACCTGAGCACAATTCATCTCCTAATATTAAGCTACTTTCATTTGCCATATTTAATATAACACGTAATTCTGACATTTCAACCGCAAAGGTAGATAAGCCTTTAAATAAGTTATCATTACCCAATATTCTAGTGAAAATACCTGTATAAGGAACGAATTCGAATTGTTCACATGGTACATAAAGACCAGATTGTGCCATGATTAAATTTATACCCACTGCGCGAATAATACTGGTTTTACCAACCGCATTTGTTCCATACAATAGCATGATATCTTTGTCCATTCCAATACTAATATCATTTGATACATATAATTCGTTTGTATTTAATTGTTCAATTAATGGATGTCTAATTACCTTTGCGTTTATGTACGATTTCTTACCATGACGCACAATTGGTTTGTAATATTTATATTTATCTGCTATATAACACTTGTTTTGTAACAAATCTAGCATGGATGTAAAGCTAACTAAATTGAATAATCCTTGGTCATGTATTTCTAAGTTTGTAACAAATTTACTGAATTCAACGCTGATCAATCTACTCATTTCTTGTTTAGATTGGGTAATATCACTACATATTTTAGTAATAATATCATTTGTAATGCTTACATTTGTGCCGGATGCCATACTAGTATGAATAACAGTACACATATCAAACGTATCGTTGCTCCCATCCACATTTGTAAACTGTAGTTGTAGCTTATTGTCAGCAGTCTGAAGTTGTTGTTTTAATAAATTACAACGTCTATTTGTACATACTAGTGATATGCCGGATTTATCGGTTTCGTGTATTTTTACATAGTCTGATTTAGTACTCTTCTCTCCCTTTGCTATCAATGTATCAAAGTAAATTCTGATAGACTCTAGTTTGCTTTTACTGTTTTCGAATATTTTAACTTGGTTGTCAAGTTCAATATTAACGCCTGGTTTAATAAAGTTAACGTCTGTCTCGGTTGAAGTAAGATCACGACATAAATCGATCAGAAAGGTACGATTTAATTGATTAGTAAGGTCATCGCACAATGTAAGCACGTTCATTTCCATATCTGTTTCGAAGTATTCATGTAGTATTATATCATCATTAACAAACGAGAATAAATTTCGAATAACAGAGAGATTTTCATAAAAACAAAAAATATTGTGTGGACTAACACGTTTTAAATAAATTTGTCGAATAAACTTCTCCATGTCCTTTATATTTTTCAACTCACTGCGCCATACTTTCCATTGAATATTATTTAATAAATACTCAGTTATATTGTAGCTCTTTTCCATAACAATATGATTTGTGGTTGGATGTAATATGCTATGTTTAAAACTACGTATACCCATGGGCGTGATACAGTTATTCAAAAAATTACTAACAGACGATAGTTTTCCTTTGTATGTATGATCATCAATTATGTTTAATTGTTGTAAGCTGTGATTTGCTAATAGCATGCGCTCGGTTTTATTTTCTATACACGGCTCATGAATTTTATGTATTAAGTTAGGATTATGCTCAAATACAAAGTTTAATAAATACACATAACTTTGAATCGCATATGTGAATTCTAGACTACTATTAAATAAAGATTCGCTTGTATTAGTCGGGAAAAATTTGTTTAAAATCTCAGTTTGATATGTTTGTTTTTCGGCATTTTTTACGCGACTATCGTTAGAATTTAACTTGTGAATTTTACGACCTTCTATCTTTACATAATTAATTATATCGTCTACTTTTGATTCTTCTATATTTGAAATTAAAATGGTTTCATTCGGAGTATAGGTACTGATAAACCGTTCAAGTTCGTCGAATGTAGTTGGGTTATGTATATTTTCAGTGATTACTTCATAAAACGAGCTCTTCCCAGTAAAATTGTCGATTGTTGACATACCAATAATAATATTGCCATTCTTGTGTAATCGTGTTTTATTATTACGATGAATCCAAACACAACACAAATTATTTGATATTACTTCATTATTTACTGAAAAAAAGGTTCCAGGTGAGTAGATACCCATTAGGCTTCTTGTAGTATTCGAGGTTGGTGAATCCTGATTGTAGACAACCGCCGTATATCCGTTATTTTGTATCTTGTCAATATATTTATCTATCATGTAGTCGCGAAATCCAAGCATCATTATATCTTCCGTTTTTTTAGCAGAGGCTAATTCGGTAAAACGTTTAAACTCAAGAACCTGCTCTTCTGTAATAGTTTTAGTTATAGGATCTACTGTTGTGTAAACCTCGAAAAAGGCACCAACCTGAAACAATAATAATGTTTTATTGCCATATTTCTCTCTGTATTCGATTACCAATTTGAAATATTGTTTTAACATGGACATGCTATATCACTTAATAAGTATAAAGATTCGTATTTATATTTATTTGGTTTACTATAAACATATGTATATGTTATATCATAGTTTACTACGGATTTACAAAGTTGTGTAACGCGATATCTGTATTTATATTATTTATATCACCCGCCAAAATGGTCTGCTCGTATAATGTTCGCAATACTTCGTTGGGAGCAGTAGATCCGATCTTGATTAAGTTTTTATCATATAAATATTTTTTTACTTCGCTCATCGGTTTTTGCTTTAAAATGCCATGCTCTTTCATGATCTTTCTTCTAGTAGAGTTATTTTTAATTAACACTGATATTTTTTGTCCGTGGCGTCCTAACTTAAACGTACTTTTCTTGGTTTTTCTAGTGACTTGTTTAATCTTTTTACACGTGTGATTATGTTTTGGCACATTTTTTTCTTTATAATTACGAATATTCCACTGAGTAATAGATGGATTCTTTATCGTTTTATTATGATACTCTCTATAGGTAGGCTTAACACCTCCTTTTAAACATCCATATGGAGGGGATGGATTTGGTTTATTATGTATTATTGATACTGGTGCTGGGTATATATTTTTATTTTGTAAAACCGGTTCTGCGTTAATATTAGCTGTATGCGACGACTTATTCGGGGTACTTATCTGCGTTCGTGGCATTGTCTGTGTAATGGGTTGTATATCTACATCCGGATGCTTATTTTGCGAGGTAGGAGGTAATCGTTGTGTAGAGGACGCATGTTGTACGCTATTTGAAGCGGGCGTACCTCGCGATCCTTCTATAATAGTCGTCGATGGTATTTTATTAGCATCCGTCATGGCAAGTGACATAGTTTGTTTATTTTCATTGTTCATGTTATTTAATTTTAGCGCAGGCTTATCAAAATCAGATGGTAAGTCTATAGATATAAGATGTTCGCTTGACACAGAGTGATTTTTATTAGTTATCGGTACACTTCGTTTTTGTGTTTTATTTTGTATTGCGTTCTTCTTGTTTAACTTTTGTTGTGTATGTTTATCGTGTAGTTTATTTAAGTAATCTAATGATTCCATAAATGTATGTTGAAAATCATCGTCTAAAGGTTCCTCATCCACCTTTTTAGTAGGCCTAATTTTTTCGTTTTGTTGGTGTAATTTAATTTTCTCGAGTAGTTTCTTTTTTAATACATTTGGTTTTATCACACCGATTGGCTTTTCTTTTTTGGGGACGTTGTTTTTTCTAGTTTTATTCGACAATACCAGATCATTAAATAGAATCGTTTTTTTTTCAGATGACATATTATATTTTTATAAAATAAAGTGATCAATTTAACAATATAAGGTATTATATAATTGTTTTTGTCTATACAAATCCGTTTGTTTCTTTTCCGCATTGCTGTTTTTTTTATAATTTTCAAATCCTTTTTCTAAATCCCTACATATAATTTTCGTTTTTTCTTCTTTGGGTAAGCAAAACACTCTTCTACTATGCGCTATTTTCACTTTTGAAAATAATACCTCCATATCGCGTCCATAATATGTAAAATATTCACGGTGTTTTTCAAACCACTGATCACTTAGCGGTTCTTTTAACGACCACCCGCAATCATGTATTTGTTTTTCAAATATAAGCCGCAACTCAGTCGCATTATATTCATCTATCTTAAATTTCCATGTAAATCGTGATTCCAACCCAGGATTATAGCTAAAAAAGCAATCATGTATCTCTTTTTCGTAACCAGCAATGATACACATAAAGTCTTTTTTATGGTCACTTAATGCCTCGCAAATAGTATCTATACTTTCTTTCGCAAATGAATCGTCATTATCTTTATTACCTAATGCATATGCTTCGTCAATAAATAGAACACCACCAATACATTCTTTAATAACCTGTTTTGTTTTAAGAGCGGTTTGGCCTAAAAATCCTGCGATTAGATTGTCTCGTGTTACCTTTTTAAATACATTTGAACTTAGCATACCTAAATTACTAAATACCTTGCCAATTATTTTTGCTAATTCAGTCTTACCCGTACCAGGTGGACCATATATAACCGTATGCATATAATCAGAATTGTTTGGAGAGATTTTATGAAGATCTTGAATAAAATATATAATTTGATCTACTATAGTTTCTTTAACGGATTGGATTCCAATCATAGCCTCCAGTTCTAATAAATATGGTTTAATTGCGTGTAACGATTTCATATTGATATTATACTCAATGTTATCCGCGGCCGGATATTTATCGCATAATTTAATTAAATCATTTAACACGTTAATCGGTTCATCCACTGTCACAAATGTCTTAACAATATCACTATTCGTATCTATATCGGCATAGACACAATTGGTTATTGTTGGAGAAATAATGGTTGACATTCCTGAAAATAATGGCGTATTATAATCACGATAAAATTCATTTTCAGTATCGTTTAATATACGATCTAATAGTTTATTACGGGTATTATATGTATGTATATTGTTTGTATGTACTAATAACTTAGAATCTAAACTAGAAATAAGTTTATTAGTTGTTTTCATTGTATGTAATAACAATCACCGGTTTATATTATTTTTATAGAATTTAATAATGTAGTTATTATTTTTAATTATACGTGTAATTAAAAAATAATTGATGTTTAAAATAGTTTATAAACTGATTTAAATATTAAAATGTCGTTCCAAGCTAAGGAATTTTCAAATGATTTACACCATAAATATATGGATACACCGTGGTCGGTGATTGAATCTTATTTCAAAGATCAACATTTATCACAGTTAGTAAGACATCAGTTAGAATCGTATAATAATTTTGTAAATTATCAAATTCAAAAAACAATAGATATGTTTAATCCAGTTCAAATATGTAGCGAGCAAGACTACGATAGAGAATCGGGTAAATACAGTTTAGAAATATATATTACATATGAGAACTTTCATTTGTATCGTCCACAAATTCATGAAAACAATGGCGCTTCTAAAATAATGTTTCCACAAGAAGCAAGATTAAGAAACTTTACATATGCGTCAATGATGACAATCGATTTAAATATTAAATATATCGTTCGTAGCGGGCCTAATTTAGATAACAGTCAAACATTTTATAAAGTGATCCCGAATGTTCACATTGGTAAGTTACCTATTATGCTTAAATCATGTATATGCGTATTAAAACAATATCAACATGTGAATGAAAATGTTAGTGGGGAATGTAAATTCGACGCAGGCGGGTACTTTATTATTAATGGTAGTGAAAAAACAGTTCTGGGTCAAGAAAGAGCAGCAGAAAATAAAGTATATTGTTTTAATGTTAGTAAAAATAATAACAAATGGAACTGGATGGCGGAAATAAAGTCCGTGCCAGATTTTAAATGTATTAGTCCGAAACAGATTAATATGATGATTGCTAGCAAAAATACTGGACTTGGATCAAGCATTTATATTCAGATTCCACGATTAAAGCAACCAGTACCATTGTTTATTGTATTTCGTGCGTTAGGCATTATTTCAGACAAGGAAATTTGTGAAAAGATTGTATTGAACTTGGATGATACAAAATATAAACTAATGAAAAATGGATTGAAAGGAAGTATAATTGAATCGAATAAAATTATGACGCAAGAAGACGCAATTAAATATTTGATGACTCATACTATGTTTACTCCAATTAATATGGATAAGGAGTCCGGTCTCCGAAAGAAACGTGATTTTACATTAGATATATTAAACAATGACTTATTTCCTCATTGTCATGACATGACACAGAAAATTTACTTCTTAGGATACATGACAAACAAATTGTTACAGTGTAGTTTAGAATGGATTCAACCAGATGATCGAGATTCTTATTTGAACAAACGTATTGATTTAACTGGAACTCTTCTTAATAATTTATATCGCAATTATTTCAACAAATTGGTAAAAGATATGCAAAAGCAAATTATTCGTGAAATTAACAATGGCTCATGGCGTTCGACCGAAGATTACTTGAATATTATTAATACTACAAATATATATAAAATTGTGAAATCAACTACTATCGAAAATGGGTTGAAGCGCGCACTGTCGACCGGAGACTTTGGTATTAAAAATGTTAATAGTAATAAGGTAGGTGTTGCTCAGGTACTTAATCGGTTGACATATGTATCCAGTTTAAGTCATCTTCGTCGTATCAATACTCCAATTGATAAAAGTGGTAAATTGATTCCCCCACGCAAATTACATAATAGCTCATGGGGGTTCTTATGTCCTGCCGAGACACCGGAAGGCGCAAGTGTAGGTGTAGTTAAGAATTTAAGTTACATGACACATGTTACTATTCCTAGTAATAGTAGACCGGTCCATGAATACATCTTGCCACATATTATTCCTCTTAGTAATTTATCGCCAGCTGAACTAGATAATCGTGTAAAGATATTTGTAAATGGAGCCTGGTTAGGTGTTAGCGATGATCCATACAATTTATTTAAAACATTTCAAGAAAAAAAACATAATGGTATCATTAATATCTATACTTCAATTGTATTTGATTATAAAAATAGTGAGATCCGGATTTGTAATGACGCAGGAAGACTAATTAGGCCGGTCCTTCGTGTAGTTGATAACAATATATTGTTACAACCCCATATTGTAGATAAAATTAAATCAGAAGAATTAGAATGGAACGATTTGTTAACAAACACAAAAATAGCAAATTCAATTATCGAATATATTGATCCGGAAGAACAAAGCTATAGCATGATAGCAATGAAACCAAGAGATCTCTACAAGACAGCTCAGTTTATATATAAATATACTCACTGTGAAATTCATCCAAGTACGATCTTTGGTATAATCGCATCTTGTATTCCATTTCCGGAACATAATCAAAGCCCTAGAAATACATATCAGTCTGCCATGGGTAAACAAGCAATGGGAATGTATGTTACTAATTTCGACAGTCGTATGGATAAAACAGCATATGTATTAAGTTATCCAGCACGACCATTAGTAGATACCAGACTAATGGGTATGGTACATTTAGATAAAATACCAGCTGGTTCACCCGTAATCGTGGCTATTATGACACATAGTGGGTATAATCAGGAGGATAGTTTATTATTTAATCAAGGCTCGATTGACCGAGGTTTATTCCAAGCAACTATTTATCACACAGAAAAAGACGAAGACAAAAAAATTAATGGCGACGAAGAAATTAGATGTAAGCCAGATGTCACTAAAACAAAAGGTATGAAATATGGAAATTACGATAAAATTACTAACGCTGGTATTATTCCAGAGAATACATTACTAGAAAACAATGATGTTATTATAGCTAAAGTTGTGCCTATTAAGGAAAATCGTAATGATCATACAAAAGTTATAAAGTATGAAGATTTAAGTCGAACATATAGAACACACGAAGAATCATATATTGATAAGAATTTCATTGATAGAAATGGTGATGGATATAATTTCTGTAAAGTTAGAGTTAGAACAGTACGTAGGCCAGTCATCGGAGATAAATTTAGCAGTCGTCATGGTCAAAAAGGTACGATTGGTAATATCATTCCCGAATGTGACATGCCATTTACATCATCTGGGTTAAAGCCAGATATCATTATTAATCCACATGCGATTCCGTCTCGTATGACAATTGGTCAACTAAAAGAAACGTTGTTAGGAAAGGTTTTAGTAGAACTAGGACTCTTTGGCGATGGAACGTCGTTCGGTGAATTATCGGTTGAGACGATTCGTAAAGAATTAACAAGAATTGGTTATGAAAGCAATGGCAATGAGCTCATGTATAATGGATTAACTGGTCAACAGATTGAAACTAGCATATTTATTGGGCCAGTATTTTACCAACGTCTAAAACATATGGTAAGAGATAAACAACATAGCCGTTCAATTGGACCAATGGTCAATCTTACTAGACAACCAGCTGAAGGTAGAAGTCGTGATGGGGGCCTACGATTTGGTGAGATGGAACGTGACTGTATGTGTTCGCATGGAGCGTCGCGATTTACAAGAGGCCGGTTGTACGACGCATCAGATAAATACCAAGTAAATGTATGTAAAAAATGTGGAATGATTGCCGCATTTAATGACAAATTACAAATTCATGTTTGTAAAACTTGCGATAATCGTGTCGATTTTAATTATGTTGAAATACCGTATGCTTGTAAATTACTATTTCAAGAATTACAAACAATGAACATTGCTCCGAGAATTATGACATAACAACTATATCATGTTTGTAAATTTGTACTTTTAGCAATTTTATACTAGAAATATTTTTTTATATGAGAATTATATATACATGTCTTTCTGTGGAAATCAAAATAATAATCTTTCTTATGTTGCTGCTGGTAGACCTGGCATTTCATTGGGATTGCTAGGTGGCGGGTCTAATGGCAATTCTGGTTCCGGTATGATAGGTGGATCCGTTAGAGGAAGCATGCGATACATATTACAAAAGGCATGGAATGGTAGTGCTGCGAGTGGATCTGTGAATGGATTAAATGTGGCAGTCACTCCATTTCGCGCGGTCAACAATGCTGGAGATTTATTAAATCGTCAATATTATACATCGGGTGGTTCTAATCAAATTAAAACCGGCCGTATACGTCTTGCGTCAAACCAGTCCGGCTATATTTTAGGAGGAAGTATATTTGCCAATCCAGATAGTACTGGAGTGCCTAGTGCCAACACAAATGTTAAGTGGGTATACGATGGATCGGACTATACTACATTTAAAAAACAACAAGCCGTTAATCGATCTTTCAACGATTATAGTTTTGGCGGATCTAACAATGGAGCATTTTCCGCATTAAAACACGTTCGTCACTAAGTTATTTCACTAACCACTATAAATATTTTTTATATATAATATATAGTATATAATATATATAAAATGCCTGGTCTTCAATTTACATATAACAGTAGTCTAGATACCTTCAATGGTCCTGCGGATCAAGGTATTTTAATAAAAAATCGTGGCAATAATGCTAAACTAAGTGCTCCGATGGCTATGCCCCAAAAATTTTATCCATCTGCGGGAGATTCAATGTTTTCGAATGCTAGACATACATACATACAAGATGCGGGTGGGGGGTATATAACACATGGACATAATGACGCGTCTCAATATACTGCTCTTAAAACACTGACTGCGATTGGCAAATCAAGCACAATTGGTATAACGGAAGCAAATCCATTATCGTTTAGAGCGCAGGATACTACGAGTAGAAAAACGGCACTTAGAAGATGTAGATCTGGCGGTTGTGTTGCGCCAAAGAAAAAAGGAGCTATAGAAAATAATTTCAAATCGGGAGGACGTTCCAATATATCTAGTTCTGGTAATAGACAAATAATAGTTGGTTAACGACTTATGTTATGGTATATAGTTGTATGATTGTTTAGCGAATTTTCGAATAAATAATGTGTTCGTGGTTCAGGTATTCTCTCGTGAACAATATCAACTATACATTGGCAAAGCTTCTATAGCCGCTTTCACGATATATAGGACGTCGTAATCACACATTATATATTATGTTATTGCTAAATTGTATTTTTTTATAATCAAAATATATAACCGATGAATAGATATCTCGTCGAATTTTTAGGAACCCTCTTCTTTCTTTACGTAATTCTAGCCACTAATAACGCGGTGGCAATTGGAGCGGCATTAGCAATTGCTATATTAGTAGGTGGACCAATATCTGGAGGTAATTTTAACCCAGCCGTATCAGTTATGATGGTATCCGCCGGGAAATTGCCAAATGCCGAATTACTTCCATATGTCTTATCTCAAGTCGCGGGTGGTTTAGCTGCGTTAGAACTATATAAACGTGTCCAGCTTTAGATTACACAAATTATATAATATTTTCTTTAAATATTATATAACATGGATGATTCAACATATACTCAATCGTCCGATATGACACCACAGAAAAAAACTTTAAGTGAATCGGCTACTGATGCTTTATCCGGCGCTAAGAATTGGTTTACTGGATTATTTTCTAAACCCGAACAAACTGATGCTACAATTGAGACTGAACCAGAAAATGTTTCTGTTGGGGGGAATAAAAAAAGATCCCTACATAGACGGATACGTTCTAAAAAAATGAAGGGGGGTAAAGTTACATCCAGAACTCATACTCATAACGGAAAAAAATGTACAATTCAACATAATAAGCACCGATCCACAAAAACAATGTCAAAACGTCGTGGCAGTACTCACAAACGAAGCCGAATGTAAACCATTATTTTTTACATATAAGGAGTAATATGTAAAAAACGACTACATTACTAGAGTTTGTTAATTTCTCTCTTTAATTCGTTTCATAATGTTTAACAACAGATAGATTCCCAAAACACTCATGGAAGCGTAAAACAGTTGTACACCCAAGTCGTCTGGTATATGTTTTCTGGTTCGATTTGTAAATGCTTCTCTACATTGTTGTCCTGTTATCGGATTATTGTTATATTTGGGTTTAAAGTCACATGGGTTCATATTTTGTAGATCAGTTGTAGTGACATGTCGTGTTTCTGTACCAGCGTTATTATTCACGTCAATAGTTTCTAAAGTTATTTCTTGACATTCGGGTTGAGCACCTGTCATGAATGCTTGGAATATAAGCATCGGATTCATTGCGGATAAATTGCTCATGGTTCCAGGTACTAAACCTTCAAAATTTGAAAAATTCATGCCGGATGCGGAACTAATAAATGGGATCGACCCATTTGGTAGATTATTTACATACATGTATCTATCGACTACTTCGCCAGAGGCTTTGTCTTTACATGTTGCTGGTGTTTTTAAGAAAAACTTATTCCCTAATGGTCCGCCTGTTTTCGACGCTCCACCGGTACCACTAACTAATAACTCTACATAATTAATTAACCCAGCTACATCTGTTGCTATAGTAGATATACTACCGTTTGTACTCATTCCCATTTCGCTTGGGGATTTTATTTGCTTCCAATATTGGTAATCTGGTCCTAATATTTCTTGTTCTACATTTTGTGCGTTTGATAATACGTCCTGGAAAAAATTTGACATACAATATAGATATATATATTCAACATATAAATTTATATTATTGTTTACGTTATATTTACATTATTATATTGGGTTACTTGGCCAGATTACTTTACTAATTGGATGGCATATTAAATGTACTCGGATTTGTGTCGACCAGAGCTTGGTTTTTTTTACTTTCCTTTTGGTTGGTTGGACTCATTGATTGCATTAGACTAGAGATGACTTGCTTATTTTTATCTATCTCAATGGTATTCTTATTAACCGTATCCTTTAATCCAGACAGCTCATCTATTTTTTGTTTTAATACTTCAATGTTTGCTGCATTTTTATTTGCTAAAATTAATACGTTATCGGAATAGTTTTGATACTGTCCAGTAGCTCCTTCTATAATTGTTGGTTTAGTGAAATATAGTATCACGGAATGTACAATAAGAGTTATAAAAAATATGTTCAAAATATTAATAATCATTTATATATTATTGGTATTTTTTCTTTTAGATACATTATTTTTTTTTATGGTAGTTATTTTTCTTTCCGTACTATATACTGATAATGTCTAAACCCATTAATATGAGTTATTCTAATACTTTAATATCTGCGCAACAACCAATTCAACAATATAAACATAGTTCATCTGCTGGAATAATTGGTGGCATGAGTCGTCCAAATGTAAATCTAGGTCATAATCCAACCACAACTCCTGAAGAGAATTATAACAATGCTATACAATTTATTGGCCCATTTAGTAGACCGTATCCTATGAAACATTGGAGAAGACAATTAAATATGAATAATAACCGTGGCAAAAGTGCGATTTCCATTAGTGTGGTAGATCGTCCAGGCGGAACTGTATTTAGGGGGTACACTGGTCAAGACGGATGTACATGCGAAGATTCAAATGATAATTTATACATTACATTTGACGATAAATTTTTACAATCGCCCTATAAGAGTATTAAACCGTCCAGTTCAATACCTTTGTCCGAAGATACACATGTTAATAAAATTCAAAACAATGGAGCTATTCAAGTGGGCCCGGTAGATGGTACAAATAGCTATGAAATTCAGACGGGTATATACAATACCAAGAATATCTGCTGTACTCCAGAAAATAATATTATTAAATCGGCAGTTACATTATTAAGTAAATCATATTATAGTGATTCTAAAGCATATTTAAAAGCCAGATGTAAGTTATATGATCAAAAACAAACTATACAGGAAATATCTGGAAATACATACGACTCGCCTATTATATCAAACAATAGCGTAGAATTCAAAACAAATAATTGTTCTTATCCGTCACAAACAGGTAAAACAAATACGTGTAACGTATCTATCTATAAACCAAGCAATGCTCAATTTGCGACACGAGGCGCAGTTGATAATGGAACTAGATTGGCCAAATTAAAGTATGATACTATAACAAAAAATGGTTCTTCATTTGCTTCCGCATGGGGACAACAAGGTGCGAACGCTGGTAAATATCACGGAACATCGACTAGTCCGTATTTTTTAAAAAGTAAATATCAAGCGCCAGTGGCATACAGACGAAATGGTCAAAATATGTCATGTACTCAATCTGGAAAAAATTGTGAAACCAGTCAAACGTTGCCTTCTTTTTGGGGCTCTATAAATTAGTTACACACGTCTGACAAATCAAACACTTCTTTAGTTAACGATCGATCGGCCAATATTTGTTTCGTTACATCTTCTATCTCATCATCTAGTTCATTCTCTTTGTCTGCGTCCTCTTTATTTTCTTCATTATTTTTGTCTTCGTCAACGTTCACATTGTCTTCATCAGTCATGTCACCCGTATTCACGATATTATCACGGATGGTTTCTTCATACACGTCAGTAGTAATATTTTCATTGTCATTATTATTCGTGTAAGTATTATCCTTGTCATTTTCATCATTTTCATCATTTTCGTCATTCTCATCCATCTCATTCTCACAAGATTGTTTAATATCGTTATTCGAAGAGAATGTATTTGTGTTTTCATTTTTTTCAATTTTAATAGTTGTACTTGGAAACATAGAAGTAGTCGTAATTTTACTAATATTACTAAATATGATGTCGCTTAGCGTTATACAAATCGCAGTAAGTATGGGCTGTTCATGTCGGACGTAAATATGATTTTTGTATCCATTTATAGAGTCAGATAATGTTAACATACACGTACATGTGATGATTAATACACTACTTATAATAGTCAATATAATACACGTGATCCCAAGCAGCTGATGAAACAATAGTAGAGACACAGTTTCCACTAGACCACTGATTGAGGTTTGTATGTCGGTATATTGTCTAGACATATTAGGTTATGATAATTAATATCATTTAATGTTTATTTATAAGATCAATTTTTTACAAATAGAGCTTGATTATTTCTATTTGTAAAAATATTATGTTATATCATATCTGGTACATTACGCTTGTACGAACGCACGAAGACCTTCCACTGTGCGTGGACCATCAAATTGTTTTGTTTCTCCATTATCGTCTACCATTATAACGGTTGGAAACCCCTTAATATTGTATTTCTCTATGTCACTACCAGCATCATTCATTTCAACCTTTCTTAATCTCACTGGTCCAGTATATGATTGAACAAAGTTATCCCATTCCGGAGTAAAACGTTTACAATGACCACAATTATGCATATAATAATAGGTACATGACGCAGGGTTTCCAAAACTCTCCATTTTTGGCTTCATTTTTGAAATATAGATGTAATATATAATATGTAGAACAATATACACTACAATACTTATAATAAACACTTTTACTGTAAATGACACGCTATTAAGCATCTTGAATAATTTATTCATTATATATTATACGAATATAAATATTTCGTGATAATATATTTTCTGGATTATTGTTTATAGCTCTCCAATAAAAATATTAGAATTTGTCAATGTTTTATTGTGAGGTATACCATATTTCTCACACCACTGAATACATCGTTGGATACAGTTCTTTTTCAACGTGTCTATTTTTTCATTTTTATTTTTACAAGAAATAATATTGATTGTTGAGACAATATTTTCAATTTGTTGTTGTCCAAATATTGAGTTATATTCTTCGAGTTTATTTATATAAATATAATCTAAATCGAAGTCTAATATGGAAGATATATATGGCATCGTTTTTAATTTGGGATATTCTTGAATAATTTTATTCATTAATGTGGTCTGTATTCCCTTAAAATATTTACAAACAATATATTTTTCTGAATTTGCCAGCCGGCTTGTATTTGGCTTCACAATAAATACTTGTTTATATAAGGTTGATAGTAAATAGATGATATCTGAGGTTGTCTTTGTAAACACATCAAATATTTTTAATATAAAATGTCCATTAACTGCTTGCATAGAAATAGCAAAACTAACTTGCGCAAATAGTAACTTCGTCGCAAGCGTTTCTTGCTCATTAAAATCAATCGAAAAATCAAACCCGCCGTCTGCTGTTATTATTTCCATTTTATTATTATACGTTTCATAACAATACTGTAGGTTTTCAACTTCTAATAAATCGCCGGTTCCCGTCGGTCCAGCTTCAATGGTAATGTTATGTGTATCTAACAGTTTTCGTGATTTATGCCATCCAGGAACGTTTGGATCACTGTTAAGTAATGTCATACCATAATAATGGTCATTACTGTTATTTCTTAGATAAGCAGTCGCTTCTATAAATCCACCGGGTCCTTCTGCCAGATGAAACGAGGTTATATTTTTATTGGTAAAATCATCAAATATGTGTAACAATTGAGAGATTTCGATCATTTTATAAAATGACCTTGATAATGGTTTTAATTTACTAACAGAATGTTTTGTATTTGGAATCGTAGTATGAATAAACTCATATGGATTTGTATACTTTTTTACATGATCCCATGTATTATAGTCGGCGTCAATTTGCCGCTTTACATTATTCAAATAATAATTTAATGTGAGACTAATACATACATTTGGATTCGCCGCACATTTTAATGCGATTGAGTTTATACTATTATGTATTTCTGGTAATAAAAAAACACTCATTATATTATTAATATAACAAAACATATATTTAGATTGTTTTGTTATATAACGTTCATTCGTTTCAATGCCTACATACATGTATCATGACAACTTACTTACTATTACTATTGCTATCAAGTTGTAACTTTAACTTACGATTCAATTTTTTAGGAGGTTTTTGTTTATCCGTATTTGTCTGGGTAGTTGCTGCAATTTCAGCATTATTTTCTTCAAGCTTCTCGAGTTGTGCTTGTACTTTTGAACTTCCAAGTAAGCTATTATATACAGACTGCGTATCAACATTTCTAACCTTTTTATAGATAAAGTAATTGTTATAGAATGAAATTTGTTTTTCTTTTGGGCTCATATTCATAGCTTGACCATATTCATGACGCTTCTTCGAATATTTTTTTACCTCACTTTCCATAAGTCCATATAGTTGCTGGAATGACCCAACACTTTCTGGTAAACCAAGCTCTGAACATTCAGTCCTATTTAAAACTACAAAACCATAATCCTCCATAAGTCTGTTTAGATATTCAAAATTGACTAAATATTCGCGAAACGTTTTATTTATTGATTCTTGATACACATCAATCGCATATCCAAGTGATGTTTCGTCATTGTCAAATCTGTCATGATCATATACTTTGGTAATCTGCCACATTTTTTTTCCATTTTGTAAGATCGATACGCTTTCACCAGATAATTTAGATCTTAATACATCAAATATAACTGATCCATTATAACATCCTCCTATAAAATAACCATTTAATTTCGTACAGTCACTAATATTTCTCAAAAAACTATTGATTGTTTGTTTACTTTCAAAGAAATAATGAAGTGCGAATTGACAAGAACTAACATTAAATCCCTCAGATGCTTTTCCATACTGCTTGTATACTCCTGCGCCTAAAATAGCCTTGTCTTTGGGACCTTCACCAAAGACAGCTCGAGTTACCTGTTTTGCTTGTTCTGTGTATAACGCGCTACCATCTCTGATATTCAATGAACTATTTCCGTAGACAAACAATGCTTGTGGCATGACCTTAAACTTTTTACGATAATTTAAGTAGCGTGCACATGCGCCGTCTATGCGATTTTCAATATTATCCTTAGATATATCAATACCAAACACAAATGATAACTTAGCCGCAATCCATTTTGGAAAATCACCACCTTTTCCAACCGCATAATCTATAAGAGTATCGCCTCGCTTAGACATAGCATTTATTAACATCTTTTTAACAAACAGATTATGAAAATCTCTTAACCCTTCCGTATCAGTCGTATTTGATATACGATTATAATATATATCGTCGTCTCCGAGTTCGGATGGTATATCTTCGCCGGTTCGAATCATTCGTTCGGTAATTGGATTATGTATTGAATACCAATTACTATTCGCAACGTGATACGCATTACCATATTGCTTAAATCCTCGTTTATATTCAGCCGTTTTATCGTACCTGACACGCAATGGTACCCATCTCCATTTTTGTTCTCGTGATAGATCGTATCGAAATTCTACAATCACTCCATCATCAAATACTTCGCCTTCTTCTGTAAACAACCGTTTGTTACCACTTTGATCAGTTTGTAATAATACATTCGTAATACTCGCTTCAGCATCATACGGATTAGTCGGATAAAATGGTAAGGGTTTGTATGTTTCTTCGTTATCTTTATCTTCAACTGTCGGCAAATTATCATTCATAACATCCGCACATGGATTTATATACCCGTGCTTTTTTTCATCAAACCCAACACGTAATACAAGCGTTTTATATTGTGAGATTTGATTATATGAATTTGTGTTTGTTCCTTCCTGAAATATATTTCCAATCATATCATTCGAGCCGGAAGAATCTTTTTTTGTAGATACTAGAAAATCAATTGTATTATATTCAGATGGTTTCCATTTAAACGAATAGTCCCACGTATTTTTACCAAGTGGCCCAGAAACACCTTCTTTATCTGAACCAACTCCATAGTTTGCCGGAGTAAAGATAAGACCATCTATTTCATATTCATACAATCCTTGCTTTTGTTGAGATAGGATAGTATTACAACATTGGAATATATTTTGTTCTGGATTTTCTGCTTTAAAATTTTTATATTCAAATCTCATTGGCGAAATATTATCTCCAACAACTGATTTCGCATTTAAATTCTTTATAACATCTACTAGAGTTGGAAGTCGGTATTTTTCTAACACGATTTTTTTATCAGATTCATACGATGGTATAAACGCATTTGCTCTGACATCCTTTTTATTAACATAATATATGTCGAATGCGGCATATAAATTAATATATCCACCTGTTTTATTGTGTAATATATGTTCACCATCTAAAATCGTTTCGAACACCTTGATATTTTTAGTTTGGGCGCCAGTAAACTGAATGTTCATATTTGTATCGATTAAATAAATCTTTCCAATTTTATCTATAAACAATAGTTTTCTAAGTCCGTCTGCCTTTTCAGTTACAGTATAATTATTACGAATATTCGGCACATTCGAATCATCATTTACGGGCGTTATATTAATAAGTTGTAATGTAGCAGAAGATGGACCAATAAATAACTTTGGAACCATTCTCATATTTTCGTGATATGTATTCCCATACACTAATTTTAAATACTCATGTCCTACATGTCGAATATCCGTGTAAGAAATAGGATAATTGGTGTTTTGTAGACCAGACAACACGTATTTTATGACTCGTTTTAATGATTTCATTAATTTATTACTATCGTTAAACTCTGTTCCAACACCCACGTGTTGATTTAAAATTTCCAACTCAATTTCATATTTTTCAGGGTTATCTACTACATTAGACGATTGAAATGTATATTCTGGTTTGGACTTGTACATAGTGCGTCCTTTATACTCGACTTTTTCACCAGAATTATCTTTTACAATACTTAAATCTACGCGTACAGGTATATCTGGGTGAGTTAATGACACACGATTTATATAACGAAATGTTTTTTTACTATCTTCCCATGTAGATTTTATATTTTCAGCAAACGAACTAAACGCGCTGATGTTTTTTTCCTTTTGGTAAGAGACTCTAAAGTTATAATCATCTACGTTGACTGGATATATCGGTTTATTATCAATTACTACATACGATTTCTGAGTGTACGTAGCACTAACATTATTTAATGAATTTGTATTACAATACTTTTGTATATTATTCAATCCGTTTATTTCCACTCTAACATTGGACATTTTAGTAGCGCCCGACTTCTTATCGATATACTCACTCTGCATTTTCAATGTATAGGCATTTATATTTTCTATTTGAAAACCCACCGATTTAAGTTTTTGAATTACGTTATCAAAGTCAATTTTAGAAATAGGGTTAATTCCTCTTGTACCAAAACGTAGTTCTAACTCCGACTCACCATCACTAGTGTCGGTCACATTTTCTAAATATTTATTTATAATATCATCAAATTGCTGTTGAGAACTCATTTCAGACATTTGGTTGTATATATACTCCAACATATTATTTTATATTTGTTTCAATTTTAATTAAAATACGCCTGATAACAATGATTACAACATACTCAATATAGTTTGATACATGATTGGTTTTGTCATGGTAGTACAATCAATATGTAATTTATTACAAATGCTGGCTAATTCATCTGATTTATAATTTGAAATAGCCTTTAATGGTTTATCTAAATTTTCTAGTTTCCAATAATATGTGCGATAATAAGCCAAGTTTTCTTTTGTTACGTTTTGCTTTAATCCATACGTGTTAATTTTTTTTTCGATAATATATACTGGATTGGTATCATTTGTAATCATTTCATAATATTTCTTATTATCAATAAAAAAAATATTTATTTGGAATATATTACACAATGCTTTGATTGTGTTCATAGATATTTTTGGATTGTTCGCTAATTCATCTTCTACAACTTGCTTGCTAATTTTTAAAGGTTTTAAAATGTCCTTTTTCTTTCTAATTTCTTCGATCCAATTATATTTAACTTCCTTCTCCTTTGTAAAATAATTACTAATAACTTCGTACTCTGACAATCCATGTAATGTTACAAAAAAACACCAAAATAGTTGATCTTTTTGAGTAGGGTAAAAAATATTATCAGTAGAATCCATAATATTTTTTTTCTGTATAGGTGCTTCGTGCTTTTTAGACTGAGTCATCATTTCTGGATATTTTGCTATATTTTTTGATGATAACATATATGGCGCAAGATTATTGATAAATTCGTACATAAACTCGTTGTTAGGCATTTAAACTTAATGTACTGGTGTCTTTATTATCTTTAAAAAATGTATTTGATAGCACATCCTTTTGTATCTCAATATCATTTAATTGCTTTTCTTGTTTTTGAACATATTCAAGATACGATACTAATTCTAAAATTAAATGCTTGTTAATATTTGTCAAATTAACAAATACACCGTTTTTATTCTCATTCAGTGTACATGTTCCGGATGTTTTTAAAAGTCTTAAAATCTCGATTTGATGAAATTTACTTAGTTTTTCAATACGTTCTTTTAATTCGGTTAGATTTACCATTTAACATATATATTATATATCCTTTTATATCTTTTACATAACTTGTTTTAGTTTATCACATATAGTTTATATCTCACATATTCTTAGGCATTACCAACTTACCTATCACACTTACATGTTCATCGTTTAACTCGTATCTTTGTCCGATTACACTAATCGTGATTTCATCCTTTTCTTTTACGTTATTAAATAACTTATTGTTAGAATGGTGGTCTCTACTAACATAGATTACAACAGGTGACTTATCTTCTCCGTTTATTAACGCACGAATACCCGCCTGAGTGATATTATTTACAGTACATTTAATCAACATTCCTTCCACAGGACAACATACTAAACATTCAAATACAACTTCGAATACGGCTTGATCTTCTACTAGAATTCCGCTTGAGTAAGTTAGTATTTTAGTTGAATTGGGCTTGATAAACCCTTCAATGCTACATTTTCCTTCTATGTCACGTTTTATAGTACTTTCTATTGTATCCTTAATATTTTTACCTATTTTATTAAATGGTATGTGTATTTTTCGTGTCAACAAATTATTCATATATACACCGACTTCTTTTTTTTTACGATAATCCTTTTTAACGATTGTGGTATTCATCACTATTATAATAATAGGATATTCTTTATTTATATTAATTCAATTTTAATTTAAAATGAAATCTTTTCAATATTATTTACGACTGCTTCTTGAAAATTAACGAACCATCTTACATCGTCCTTTTTTACCTTGTCAAAATATCGTAACGTTAATTCTTGAATAATACAAAATTCTATTTTATTACGCCCCTTCGTATTCTCTGTCGTATACTTATTATTACCTAATATAGTATTTAAAAGTTTAATTGTCTCCGCCTTACCGGCTTGATCACATCTAGCTCCTTTACTTCTATTATCTCCCATATTTTTAACTTTGAATATATTAAATTCTGTTTTAAAGCTACCAGTAAACCCTACATACATGTTATATTTATTTTTCGGAATGAGTATTTTCTTTATCTCCGTGGCTAAATCGGTATAATCCTCCTGCTCACCATTTGTCCACGCACTGTCTCCTTTTATTAATAAAAACTGCTTATTTTCTTTAGGTACAATCAATCCAACGATCCCCTTATTTTTTAATAATAACGAATCGTAGTATGATTTTATTTTATTTTCAAACTCGGATAGTTCAGCCGTATAATATAGATAGTTCAATACATTTGTGGTCTCTTCAAAGTTTAAGTATTCAACGAGATGGTGAATTATAAATTCACTATATAACTCGTCGTTTATATTCAAATTATTTTTCAAATATCCAGTATGTCTTAACATCGAGGCAAATACATACCAATTTTCTTCACCTCTATCTACTGTGATAACATCTTTGTTCGCAATATCATAGGTTTCCTTCATTTTTTTAATGTTGCTATTTTGTTCAATATTATCCGCGTTTTGTACATTGATTGTTTCCTTTATTTTTAATGGTCCCTCTACAATAGTTAATGGATATATTATCTTTTCATGCTTATAGTCAATTGGATTTCGTCTATCATATACACTAATATTATCGTTGTTAAGTTCAATTGGTTGAAATAAGTAATATTCATCTATATTTCGTAAATGTCCTAGTCTATCAAATATGTCTGTCAAATATTCGTTTTGGTCTTCTATTAATATAGTTAAGGCTGCGTTTATTTCCTCCAATGAATAATTTTTTACTATATTTATTTCACTAATCAATGTATCCTTTTTATAAAACACGCGTTTTTTGAATAAGTCGCGAATTCGCTGTATAATTTTTTCTGTATTCATCAATATAAAAGTTTCATTGTATGTATCCATCTTAATATCATCCGCGGTAATTGATTTGAATGGTTTACACTTAAAATCACACGTATCCATGTAATCACATGATACGGTTTTTGCTTTATCGCCAATCGGGTAATCTATTACGATTTTATTTGACAATCTTTGCTTTACTATCGTATTCATATTTTTTTCAGTGAAATTCATTTGTTCAATGTTTAATATACAATCTACTGACGACTCTTTTAATATTCTACTGACTCTTCCAATCTGTATTGCCTTTAATTCGGCTAATCTATATATATATAAATCTGCGGCTTCCTCCTCTATATCCGTCAGCAATGTTCCATATAAAAATATTTCTACGTTTCTCTCTACAAACGCTAATTGTTTATGACTACATGTTCTTACTGCGCGTCCAATAATTTGTTCAATTAAACTTAAATTATACCACGGTTCTAATATATGGACCTGTCGTAAATTTTTAAAGTCAATACCCTCTGAACCAGTCATAGATATAATAACTACCTTAATTTTTTCGCCATTCTTATTATCGTCATCTGTTAAATTTTTTAAATCGTATACTTTGTCAGGCGATAATGCCTTGTCTCCGGTAATCATAGTGTAAGTCGCGGGTTTAAATTCATCTGGATTTTCCATTTGATCTTTTGTTCGATAGGTTAAAGCGTCAATTTGTTTTGTAGGAGGTGTTTTAAATAAATTGGATACCTTGGTTCCAAACCGGGTAAAACCTAGTGATTCTAATGCTAGTGCGACTGGAATAACTCCGCCATCTATAAATTGACTATATATTAATACGATACCGTCTGAATTGATAATATTATCTATAATATTTTTTATTTTCGAACTATAATTACCAATTTTGTCTGGCGAAAAGAAATCACCATGCTCATTGTTCTTATACTCAAAATTCTTTTTAGTAGGCGGATTGGACGTTTCCGTATATTTCATAGTTTTATTTAAACCTTCACTTCCGAGTAATACCTTGGAATCGAAATTGGTCGTTCCTTCATCTAACGCTTTGCTCGGATACACCATGTTTAATGCTAGTAATGGCTTCTGAAGAATCGTGTAACCAAATGAATCCATGTTTTCAAAACTAGGAAACCCGTCTGCCGTTTTTCCAGCATTTTCTTTGATTTTATTTATGATATATTTATACCCTTTCTCTTGATATGTACCACATAAGCTAACATATACATCTACATGTTCTAATGGTTGGACAATTGGTTTACCATTAATTTGTTTCCTTGGATATGTTAACTCTTTAAATGTATTTTTAGTAGAAAATTGTGATGGAAATATACGATATGGAAATGTATATGGATTTTCACCACGTACAAAAGATACATAGCCGGTTGCTTTTCTTCGTAAAATTTCCTCTCCAATATTTTTTCCATTCGCATCAATTAACAAATTTCCATTTTTATCAAAAATATCACCGAGTTCTATTGTAGACCGACGATCATTTAAATTCATGACGTTTAATAACCATACGATTTCTTTATAGCTATTATACATTGGAGTTGCTGACAAAAACAATAAACGCAAGTTGTCTACATACTTTACTAATTTAAATAATTCGTTCGCAACACGTTTATCTTGTGTATCATCACTGATTCTTATATTATGTATCTCGTCTATAATTATCAAGCGATTGTTAAAATGTTTTTTTAATTTACGTATCATTTCCATATGTTTCTTTTTCGGATTATCTTCCTCTACTTCTGATTTTTTCATTATAAAATTCGCGAACTCTGTATATCCTAGAAATAAATATGACAAATTGATCAATCGATTTATTTGCTTGGTCACCTTTTCTTTTGACAACCCTTTCATATTCATTGGATTTATTTCTCTAAGATATTTATTGCCAATACATGCTCTTAAATTCCATAACCCATCTACTAACTTTAATTTACGATCATCAAATAATTGTAATCTAAAGTTCTCTTGTACATTTGGTGATGCTACAACAATTATTCGTTGACTAATACCTAATTGATTTAGATACGTTCTCATTTCCTCCGCAACTGTAATCGCACTACACGTTTTACCTGTTCCTAACCCATGATATAACAATAAACTATTGTACGGGGTTTGAAAACTTAAAAAATTTCTTACAAATACTTGATGTGGTGCTAATTCAAAATCAGATTCACATAGTTTTTTTGCTTGATCTTCTATATCGTATATAGTACCGTCATATTTGGTGTCATTAAACTCCTTTTTTTCTGCGATTTTGATATTAAATTCAGGATCATCCATGGATGGATATAAATTGTTATATCGTTTCTCATCTTGTGAAATAACTTGTTGATCCAGTACTTCCTTTTTCATTAAAAATGTATTGAAGTCATTGTCGTCTAAATCAATCTTGTCAAAGTTTACTTTATATACGTCTTCAATATTGTCTGTTGTTAACTCTGGTATTAGTTTTTTAATTTTCAACTTGGCTACTTTTTTTTTTGATGTTTCCATAATACTTATATATTATCAATATAATCTATATTGTTGTAAAACATTATTCACTTTGTTTAATATATTTAATTTTTCTAAATTATAGGGTCTGATTTTTTGTACACACTCTTCGTATGACATCCACTTTATTTCACTTACTTCCGTTTCTTGAAATTTATTCACTGGTACAATATCATTTGGTATATGTCCTAAAAAATATTTGTGTTTGTATGATTTCATATTTGATCCAGTAAAAATCTCTTCATATGGAATAATATTCTGAACAATTACTACATTTGATTTTAAATATCCAGTTTCCTCTTCGAATTCTCTTAAAGCACAATTTAAATCTTTTTCTTGGTAATTTCGTCTTCCCTTCGGGAATCCCCATTCTGTTTCTAGCCAATCTACCGTACTATTCTGTATTATACTGTCTAAATTATATTCCAATTTATCAATTACGATACCATTCTTTAGATTGTAAAATTTATCTCTAGATATCTTTTCCTCACCTCTATATTGTATTCCTATTTGATCGCCCCACAAATACTTCCATAATGTGTCAAATGAAGACTCACGTATTTTTTGTTTTTCTTCTAGTGACATTTCATTAAAAATGGTTAATAAATAATTATAATTGTTTACTGGATATTTTCCTCTTATAAATTCTACAAAACCTAAACTATGCTTTCGTCTAATCATTAAGAAGTATTTCTGATTATCAACTACTTTAAATACGATAATTCCAATACTCGTAATTGGGTGTTTACATGTATGACTCATATGGCCACTTTTTCCACAATTAGTACAAAAATTAAATGATGGTTTTAAATTCATAAAAATTTACTATATGTTAAAATGACTATCTTTTTATATTGTTTTTACGTAATGACAGACAAAATGTTTGATCCAGCTGTATGGGGTCCACATTATTGGTTTTTTTTAATGACACTCGCAGTTTCATATCCATTAAAAGCAAACGAGGTCACGCAGAAGAAATATTATGATCTCATCAGCAACTTCCCGTTATTCATTCCTCACCCTAAAATAGGGAATAAATTTAGTGATTTGATAGATAAGTATCCCGTCTCTCCTTATTTAGACGGAAAGGATTCGTTTATCAAATGGGTTCATTTCATTCACAATAAAATTAATGTTGAAATTGGAAAAGATGAAATGACGCTAACCGAAGCATTAGATACATACTATACCTTGTATAAACCAAAGGAAATAATACTGAGGGAGCAGATAAAGTATCGGAAAAAGCTGGTGTTTGTTACAGTGTTAGTCGCTCTGCTATGCGGCGGTTACTATTTGTATAAAAAATAAATCTCTCAACTATATACACCTTTGGACATATTCAACTAATCATACTATTTACAAAAAAAAACTTTATAAATATTATATGAAACTAGAATTATTAATTTTAGCAATAACTGGATTTTTAATAGTAAATACATATCATGATGGAAATTATGTTAAAATATTACAGTCTTGGCAAAAATATTTTAAAATGGCCGGCTATGCTTTTGCTGGGCTCAGTATATACGTATATTTAAAAAAGAATCCAAACGAATCGCATGATATACTCCATCAAGCAACCAATATTATAAAATATATACCTAGTGCGAAATCTTCATTAGACGTGTTAACGCCATTCATGGATTTTACAAATAAAACACCCTTTATGCCTGAAGATCAAAGACAAATTCAGCATGTGAATCGAATTTTAGAATCTGGAAAAAAAAGTACTAAACGATGCGTTAGTGAGACGAAAAAGAAGTTCGTAGCCTCCCAACAAGGCTGGAATTGTGGTAATTGTAAAAAACAACTGCCAGCATGGTTTGAAGTTGATCACAAAATACGGTTGGAAAATGGTGGATCTAATCATGTGGATAATTTAGTAGCCCTATGTAGGGACTGTCATGGCAGAAAAACGGCGATGGAAAACCTGTAATTTATTTCTAACCATTTATTAATGACAACTGCCACAAAAAATACCTCTAGTATATCAAATTCGTTAGTTTTACCGCCTATATATAACAACACGACTGCCAACATGTTTGATAATGTAATAAATGGTATTAAGACGGCATGGAATTATATTTCGTATTACGTATCAAATAATATGCTAGAAACCATTTTCATTTTAGCTCTGATTATATACTGTGTTTTAGTCACTCTGTTTTTTTCAAAAAACCCATATGATATTATTAATGGAGAAAATGGGGGCACCAGTATTGTAATTGCGTTGCTTGGCGGGTTTTCAATTGTATTGATGTTTATATTTTACAAGCAAAAGAAACAAATACTTGATACGAATGAGACAGCTAATGGTACTAGCTTTATAGGTAAGGTGTTTTCTATATTACTATACACCGTGTTATTTGTTGGATTATACTATGGTATATTTATCTTTGGATCACATTACTATAATTTTACATCGATATGTATGTATATTATAAATATATTGATCGTTATTTCATTACTAACAATTATACTAAAATATTTTATTCATGATATAAACGAACCTGCTGATAAATCCAAACCAGCTTGGATTCAATATATCATAACCACGATAACATATATACCACAACATATATTAGAGTTTATTGATTACGTTAAATTACAGTACGACATTACAACACGACCTATAATAATACTTTTAGTTGTTGAAATAATATTAATCGCGTGTTATTTTATTTTGCCATGGGGTATGAATCATATCATGACACATGACGCATCGCAACTATTACAGACGCCCATTAACTTGAATAAAAATACTCACTTGGGTACTTTCAAAGATATTAATTTTGTGAATGAACATTTTAACTATCATTATGCTATATCTGCGTGGGTTTTCATTGATTCTTTCCCGCCTGAAACAAACCCCAACTATGATGAGTATACGTCAATATTAAATATTGGCGACAAACCTAACATACTGTTTAATGTACGCAAACACAAGTTAAAAATTAAACTAACTACGCAAGGGCATAATGAACTCGTATTGTTTGAAACCACACAATTTAAATTACAAAAATGGAACAATATAGTTATTAACTATGACGGTTCTACCCTTGACATTTTTATTAATAATGAGTTAGTATCAACTACACCTGGCGTTATTCCGTATAACGCAAATACCATTATTACTTCTGGAACTGTAAATGGCATTCTGGGTGGAATTTGTAATGTAATGTATTACAAAAATAGTCTCTCAAGAAGCAAAATAAACTGGATTTACGATTCGGTAAAACAATTAAATCCTCCTCTTATTTAGAAAATTTCTATTAATATAATATATATTATGTCTGTTACGAATATTGTTATTGGAGTCATTGTCGTTGTATTGTTAATACTATTAATTAGATATATATTTGGCTCAACTACTAAATTAACCGGATTAAAAGATGCCAAGGTCGTTACCCAGATCTCATCGAATGATTTAAATCAAACTAATTCGTCTAATTACGCATACTCCGCGTGGATTTACATTGACGACTGGAGCTATCGTTATGGCGAACCCAAGATTATTTTAGGAAGATTAGATAACAGTTTAGAACCATCTCCATCCATTGTTTTAGGAGCCATTGAAAACAACCTTACAATTCAAACAACCGTCTACCCGTCTTCATCTACTACATCTGGATCTACTCATAGCTGTAATGTAGCGAATATTCCTATTCAAAAATGGGTCAACATAATTATCAGTCTATATGGAAGAACTTTAGATGTATATATCGATGGTAAATTAGTTCGCACGTGCGTATTGCCAGGAGTTGCTAAAATAGCCAAAAATGCACCGATTTATATCACTCCTATGGGCGGGTTTTCAGGATACACTTCCAATGTTAATTATTATAATGATGCTCTTAATCCACAGGAAGCATATAATATTTACAGACTAGGCTATGGCGGATCTGGCATTAACTTCCCATACAGTGTGAAATTAGAATTTTTAAAGGATGGACAGCGACAAGGGGGAGTTGAAATGTAATTATATTCTAAATATCTTATATATAATATATAGATGTCTGAATATGGAACTATTTCATCTGGCGCATGGGCCTTTGATAACTTCAGAAGTAATAAAATTGTAGATGGATCTACTGAATTTTTAGAATCAAACAGTTTAGTAGCAAAAGTAGCCTTTCTTTTGTTAGTTTTAGTGGTATTTGTAATTTCGATTCGTTTAGCTACACAGTTTTTAGCCTGGCTGTTCACGTTTAACAAGTCACCTTATTTATTTAGCGGCATGGTTGATGGAAAAACTATGATACGCATTCCACAAGATCCTTCGTTGAATAACTCAATTACATTAATGCGATCAGATAACCAAGACAACGGGATCGAATTTACATATTCAGTTTGGTTATTTATCGATGACTTAGTCTACCAACAAGGGCAATATAAACATATCTTCCACAAAGGAAATGATAACATAAATTATACAAATGCGCCGATTGGTATGAACGAGCCAAATAACGCACCTGGATTATATCTTGCTCCCAATACGAACGCATTAGTGGTTGTTATGAATACGTTTGATAATATACAAGAAAAAATAACGATTGACGATATTCCTCTTAACAAATGGGTATGTGTTCAAATTCGGGTTACAAACCATCAATTGGATACATATATCAACGGTAAATTAGCTAAGCGATTAATTTTGAAGGGTGTACCAAAACAAAATTATGGTGATGTATTTGTTGCTATGAATGGTGGATTTTCTGGATATATGTCCGATTTAAGATATTTTAATTCAGCTTTAGGAACTGCTCAAATACAAAACATAGTAGACGCGGGTCCAAATCTTAAAATGAATAGTCCTAGTATGAATACCGGTGCGCCCTCCTATTTATCTTTAAGATGGTTTTTTATGGGAAACAAAGATGCTTATAACTCATAGATATACTTTATTTTCATAGTATTCTCGTGAATATAATAACAATTTTATAAATTATTATTATATATCAACAGATGTCAAATATATTAAATATAATAGACACACCATTAGATGTTGATGTAACATTGTACATGTCTTTTTTCCAATATAATGATGGAACTATACGAAATCAAATGGGAGTAAATAATACTAACATTTCCCTTTCTTTATTGTCACCGAATGATGGTTCCGGTAATTATTCTTATACTATTATTAGTAAACCGTCGTTTATAGCTGTCAACGACACATCATATGCTACTAATATTATGTGTAATTGTTTAACTGACATATCTAACAATAATGTACCTATTACATATACGCCATATGAATTATCTGGCAACGCCGTAAACTTTAATTGGATCGGTTATCCTTATACTGGAACGAGTAAATTTTATGTTTCAGTACATGGTAATGACAACATAAACGGAGATATCACTACTTATGGCGAGATTGTACTTGATATGGCATATAGTAAAAATAGTGGATGTGATACAGGACCCGGCCCTATTCCGCCTAGAGTTTGGTCAAGAGCATCACGCGATTGTCCTGATTTAAGTGATTCATTTATAAATGGACAACCAATTACATACGATGATTTGAGCGAAAAACGAAAAGCGGTTATATTTCAATATAAAAACAATAGTGCCGGATTTTCACAGAAACAGTCGTTCTCACGTGTGGCTAGAGGTTTGGGGAAACTTGGGAAGAAGACATATGCTACCCAAAGTGATACTTATACAAATGCGAATATACATAATTTACCCGTTAGCGCAAATTCTACCATATTATGCCCTGGCTTTTTTAAAAACTGGGCATACACAAATCAAAATAATGTGCCTGGTCCTGTACGACGAATTACGAATTATCAAAACGTCCCATTATATAATTATAAAAACCAACGAACATTTTCGTCTGGCGGGAATAAATGGCCTCAATTTGGTCCATATCCACGATCGAATAGTATGATGTCCAATGTACAATATATTGCGAATGAGCCTGCGCCACAGCCTGAAACTAAGACTGAACCTGAACCTAACACTGAACCGGATGGTGACACTGAACCTGAACCACAACCCGAGCCTGAGCCTGAGCCTGAGCCTGAACCCGAACCTGAACCGGAGCCTGAGCCATCTAGCATAGTGCCTTCTAATTATAATATTATTGCTTATGAAGGTTTTAATTATTCGGATCAAACACAACTCGGTCTACCGTTGCCTGTTACTGATATGGTTTGGACATTTTCTACGTCTTTATACGGAGGTAACGGATGGAGTGATGGATGGGTAAATACAAGTACTCCTCTCAACAATAATGGTTACCCAAACGGATGTTTGAAGATACAGTCCCCTTCACTAAGGTATCAGAATATAGATGTATGCGGTAATAGTCTTACATATGGTGCTAGCGACCCGTCTAACCCGTCTATACAATGCTCGGCATCTAGATCACTTCCAATTCAAAATACTGGCATTG
>JACCDP011171234.1_pt1 | contig 61952 bp, 62 predicted proteins | sample 7445841 | NCBI WGS metagenome assembly JACCDP01 (sample SAMN15323441, study PRJNA562643) | freshwater metagenome | isolation source: river surface water | place: USA:Blue River Watershed | collected 2017-08-17 | reverse complement strand
TGGTCGGGGTGAGAGGATTCGAACCTCCGGCCTCTACGTCCCGAACGTAGCGCTCTACCAGGCTAAGCTACACCCCGATGTGTAACCGCATATTGTAGCAAATCGGGGCCCGACTCAATTGGATGTATTGAGCCGCTTCTGGATCAAGTCCAGTTCCCGAGTCAGCAAATCGCCCAGCGGCAAAGCACGAGCGTAGAGCCAGCCCTGAAACCGTTTAAACCCCATCTGGCGCAACACCGCTTCTTGGTGGGGCGTTTCTACCCCTTCTATGGTGATCTCCAGTTTCATGTCTTGTGCCAACTGAAACATGCCTTGCAAAACGGCTTGCGCACCCGGGCGTTCCAGATGGCGCACAAAAACTGAGTCCACCTTGATGCGGTGGACGCCCAGCAGGGCAACACGAACCAGATTGGACCATCCGGTGCCGAAATCATCCAGCACCACTTTAATGCCCTGTTGGCGCAACAAAGACAGGGCCGCCTCAGCTTGGTCAAAGTCAGCGATGGGCTCGGATTCAGTGATTTCCACTTCCCATGTCAGGGGTAACTCCGCCGTGGCTTTGCGGGTTTGAGTCAACGCATCCCAAACATCCGGGTGGCCGATCAGCCGGGGCGACAAATTGAAGGCCAGAGACACCGAACGGTACCGGCGGCACAAATGCGGAGCTGCTTGTTGCAACGCCATGATTTGGCAACGGGTGAGTTCGGCCAACAGTTGGTGCTTTTCAGCCAAGGGGATGAAAACTGCCGGGCTCACTTCTCCCAATTGGGGGTCGATCCATCTGGACAAGGCCTCAAAACCCATCCAGTCGGAGCGGGAAAAATCCAGCTCGGGCTGAAAAAAAGGTCGAATCGCTTCATTGCGCAAGCCGATCTTGAGTCTTTCCAGTATTTGTTCTTCCTCTGGACCGTTTAAAGGGCTCACATGCATCCTGAACTTTAACTTTGGCAAAATCGTCAGTCGTTATTAAGCCACAAAATGAGTAATAAGCCCATGAAACTCAGGCTTTTTTGGAGCGGGTTTGACAGCATCTCGTTAAGTTAAGTAAGATTTGACGCATGAAGGGGAGTAGCTCCCGCTTACGACAACACAGGGAGGCGCAAAAAGCGTCGTTGTCTTGGGCAAAGACGGTCCGTCATTACGAAGCAAAAAACTTCCGGGCCGCCTGGCAAAGATTTTTCACTCCATGCCGAGCAAGACCTTCGATCAGTGCCTGAGTACAGGTGCGTCGAAGCGTTGAGTGCCGGTTTATCTGCCACTTTTTCTTTTCGCGTGCCTGTCTCGGGTTTGAACGATGTCAACCTGAGGTATTCGCATGGAATTCTTGTCCGCAGCGTGGTGGTCGGCTTTGCTGGCCATCATTTTGATTGATTTGGTGTTGGCCGGAGACAACGCCATTGTGATTGCGTTGGCTGCACGCAATCTTCCCCCCAACTTGCAGAAAAAAGCCATCCTTTGGGGCACTTTTGGTGCCATTGCCGTGCGCAGCGTCATGACCATAGGTGTGGTGTGGTTGTTAAAGATCCCCGGTCTCATGCTGGTCGGTGGTCTGGGCCTGCTTTGGATCGCCTATAAATTGCTGGTTGACACGGGTGAGCACGAAGAGCATGGTCCTGCGGCAACCACTTTTGCCGGCGCCATGAAAACCATCATCGTGGCCGATGCCCTGATGGGCGTGGATAACGTGTTGGGTGTTGCCGGTGCGGCCCATGGCGATTTTGTGCTGGTTGTTCTGGGCTTGCTCATCAGTGTGCCGATTGTGATTTTTGGCTCTTCACTGGTCCTCAAATTGGTCGAGCGCTTCCCCATCATCATCAAGTTGGGGGCCGCAGTGCTGGCTTTTACGGCGGCCAAAATGATCGTCGGTGAGCCTTTGCTCGATCCGGTTTTTGACGAATCGTCCTGGAACACCGTGGCGCGCATGGCGACCTACATCATCGCCATCGTGGGTGTGCTGGGTTTGGGCAGCTGGGCGGCACGCCGTTCGGCCCAGACCGCCCAGAGCAACACCGCAGTTTGATTTCAACGTTCAGCCAACCAAGGAGAATCTAAATGGAAAACATCATCGTGGTTTTGGATGACGCGGAGCATGCCCTGAATCAGGTTTTGCCGATGCGCAAAGAGGGGACTTCAACGCGCTGGATTTTGGTGGCTTGCCCACCCCGACTGACCCGGCACATCAGCCGCTGGGTCAACCAGGGCTCGCGCAACGCCTGGCGCAAGCGTTGGGCGCAGGAGTTGCTGTCCAAAGTGCAGCCCGAGTTGACCCGCAATGGCGATGTCTGCGAATTGCGCCTGCTCAGCGGCAAGCTGTCGGACCTGACGGAAAGTCTGCAAAAAGAGTTTGCCTTGGCGCGGGTGCTCGATGCCCGTCGCCCCAAAGTGGGCCAGGATCTCGAGCCGGCCACGGCCAGTCAGCCCTCGGGGCCGTCGACGTCCTGGGTTTTGCCCGGTGGAACGGCTGCTTTGGGTGCCATGATCATTTTGGCGGCTGAGTGAGCTGAGACACCTCGGGTGACCAGTGGGCACCCGGGTCAAGGGGGCGGATCGCAGATCCGCCCTTTTTTTCGCCATTTTTCCGCGCAGGGGCGTTGGCATGGCAGGCAGGTCTGGGGTGCCACTTGGGGGCGGCTCAGGCCGCTTGCGTCCAAGCTCAGTGATCGCGGCCGATCAGTTGCTCGGCCAACACCATCAGGGCCAGTCGGTATTCGGTCGCTGGCAAAGCGGACAGCGCATCAAGCGCCACCCGGGCTTGGCGAGCTGCTGCTTCGCGCGTGGCTTGCATCGCGCCGCACTCCTGGACCAAGTTGACAATCCGATCCATTTGAGAGGCATCGCCTTGTTCGATCGCACTCCGAATGATTTCGCGATCCGGGGACGAACAACGTTGCATGGCGATGATCAGTGGCAGGGTGTTTTTGCCTTCGCGCAAATCATCGCCCAGATTTTTGCCGGTTTGAACCGTGTCCCCTTCGTAATCGAGCACGTCGTCAATGATTTGAAAGGCTGTTCCCAAAGCTTGGCCATAGGCTGCGCAGGCTTGCTCGGTTGGCAGATCGCTGCCGGCGAGAATGGCCGGTATGCGAGCGCTTGCTTCAAAAAGTTTGGCGGTTTTGGAGCGAATCACCTCGATGTAGCCGGCTTCGCTCAGGCTGGCATCGTGGGTGTTCATGAGTTGTTGCACTTCGCCTTCGGCGATCACATTGGTGGTTTCAGCCAGCACATCCATGATGCGCATGCTGCCGCATTCGACCATCATCTGAAACGCGCGCGAGTACAGAAAGTCGCCCACCAATACGCTGGCGGGGTTGCCAAAAGACACATTGGCGGTGGCGCGACCGCGTCGCAACGAGGAGTCGTCAACGACATCATCGTGCAGCAAGGTGGCGGTGTGGATGAACTCGACCACTGCCGCCAAAACATGCCGTTGAGGTTCGCGATAGCCCAGAGCCCCAGACATGAGAAGGAGCAGGGCCGGACGCAAACGTTTGCCACCGGCCGAGATGATGTATTGGGACACCTCGCCCACCAGGGGTACTTGGGTGTGCAGGCGTTGGGCAATGACCTGATCCATGCCCGCCATGTCAGGGGCAATCAAGGCCAGGGCATCGGCGGTGGTGCGGATCGAACTCAAAGTGGCGTCCATCAAACCGTCCATTGTAAACCTTGGCGAAACCGGCTACAATGTGTGGTTCTGTGGAAATCCGTCCGCAGACGATGGTTTTGTGCTTTGCTAGGCGATTTGCTGTTGCGGGGTGCGGGATTGTCGCAATTTCTCTTCAAAAGAGGTCCTTATGTACGCGGTCATAAAAACCGGTGGCAAGCAGTATCGCGTTGCCGCAGGCGAGAAGATCAAAGTAGAACAGATTGCTGCGGACGTTGGCCAGGAAATCGTGATCGACCAGGTTTTGGCTGTTGGCAACGGCGCTGAAATCAAGGTGGGCACGCCCTTGGTGTCCGGTGCATCTGTCAAAGCCACGGTTGTGGCTCACGGCAAGCACGATAAAGTGCGCATTTTCAAAATGCGTCGTCGCAAGCACTATCAGAAACGCCAAGGCCATCGCCAGCAGTTCACCGAGCTGCAGATTGCCTCGATCCAGGCCTGAAGGAGTTAAGACATGGCACAGAAAAAAGGCGGCGGCTCAACACGCAACGGCCGCGATTCCAAGCCCAAGATGCTGGGTGTCAAAGTGTTTGGCGGCCAGCAAATCAGCGCTGGCGCCATCATCGTGCGCCAGCGGGGCACCAAGTTCCATGCCGGCTCCAATGTCGGCGTGGGCAAAGACCACACCCTGTTCGCACTGGTCGATGGTCAGGTGTCTTTTGCCACCAAGGGTGCGCTGAACAAGCACACCGTCAACGTCACCCCGGTCTGATTCAGGCCGTGACTTGCCGGCAAAGCCCCGCTGGTCGGGGCTTTGTCATTTAGGATGAGCGCATGAAATTCGTCGATGAAGCCCTGATCGACATCGCCGCAGGCGATGGCGGAAATGGGTGCGTCTCCTTCCGGCACGAGAAATACAAAGAATTTGGCGGCCCCAACGGCGGCGACGGTGGGCGTGGCGGGCATGTTTATGCGTTGGCCGACGACAGCCTGAACACCCTGGTCGATTTTCGTTATTCGCGTCGCCACGAGGCCAAGCGAGGCCAGCATGGCATGGGCTCGGACATGTTTGGTGCCGCTGGCGACGACATCGTCTTGAAAATGCCGGTGGGCACCTTGATCATCGATGCCGAAACCGACCATGTTTTGCATGAATTATTGGTGCCCGGAGAATTGGTGATGATCGCCAAAGGGGGTGACGGCGGTTTTGGCAACATGCGCTTTAAAAGCGCCATCAACCGGGCGCCGCGCCAAAAAACCCCCGGGCATCCCGGCGAGCGCAAATCCCTGCGCCTTGAATTGAAAGTGTTGGCGGATGTGGGCTTGCTGGGTATGCCCAATGCTGGCAAATCCACCCTGATTTCAGCCATTTCCAACGCACGCCCCAAAATCGCCGATTACCCTTTTACCACTTTGCACCCCAATTTGGGCGTGGTTCGGGTCGGGCCCAGTCAAAGCTTTGTGGTTGCCGATGTTCCCGGGCTGATCGAGGGCGCCTCCGAGGGCGCCGGCTTGGGTCATCAGTTTTTGCGCCACTTGCAGCGCACCCGCTTGTTGTTGCATTTGGTCGACTTGGCCCCGTTTGACGATGCGGTCGATCCGGTTGCGCAGGCCAAGGCCATTGTGACCGAATTAAAAAAATTCGATCCTGAGTTGCATGCCAAACCCCGTTGGTTGGTGCTGAACAAACTCGACATGATTCCAGTCGAGCAACGTGCGGCCAAGGTCAAGGATTTTGTCCGGCGCATGCGCTACAAAGGGCCGGTTTTTGAAATTTCGGCTTTGACCCGTGAAGGGTGCGAAGCCCTGGTGCAGGCCGTTTTCCAGCACATCCATGCCGTGCATCAGCAGCAACATGCCCCTGAGCCCGTCGACCCCCGTTTCAAGGCGACCCCCAACTGATCGCATTTTTTGATGATGAACGCCTCATCCGCTCTTTGCTCCAACGCACGCCGCATTGTCGTCAAAGTCGGCTCGAGCCTGGTCACCAATGAGGGCCGAGGTCTCGATGAGGCTGCGATCGGTGAGTGGTGTCGGCAAATGGCCGAGCTGGCGCGCCAAGGGCGCGAGGTCATCATGGTCAGCAGCGGGGCCATCGCCGAAGGCATGAAACGCCTGGGCTGGCGGACCCGTCCGCAAGAAATCCATGAGCTCCAGGCCGCCGCTGCCGTCGGGCAAATGGGTCTGGCCCAAATGTATGAAACCCAACTCAGTCGCCATGGCATGGGCAGTGCACAGGTGTTGTTGACCCATGCCGACTTGGCCGACCGTGAGCGCTACCTGAATGCCCGTTCCACACTGTTGACGTTGCTGGCCCACCGGATCTTGCCGGTCATCAATGAAAACGACACCGTGGTCAACGACGAAATCAAATTCGGTGACAACGACACTCTGGGGGCGCTGGTCGCCAATCTGGTTGAGGCCGATTTGCTGGTGATCCTCACCGATCAAAAGGGCCTGTACAGCGCCGACCCCCGCAAAGACCCCCAAGCCCGCTTCATCGCCGAGGCACGTGCGGGGGACCCCGAGCTAGAGGCCATGGCTGGCGGGGCCGGATCGAGCATTGGCAAAGGCGGCATGATCACCAAAATCCTGGCGGCCAAACGCGCCAGCGGTTCCGGGGCGAGCACCGTGATCGCCTGGGGTCGTGAACCCGATGCCTTGTTGCGCTTGGCCGCCGGTGAGTCTTTGGGCACCTTGCTGGTGGCCCAGACCGCCAAACAGCAAGCCCGCAAACAGTGGATGGCCGATCACTTGCAAATGCGCGGATCGGTCACCATCGACGCGGGTGCCGTGCGCAAGTTGGTCGCAGAGGGCAAAAGCCTGTTGCCAATCGGAATGGTTGCCGTCGAGGGCGAGTTTTCGCGCGGTGAAGTGATTGCCATTTGCGATCCGCTCGGACATGAGGTGGCGCGTGGCTTGGCCAACTATGCCTCCGCTGAGGCGCGTTTGCTGTGCAAAAAGCCTTCTGCTGAATTTCAGTCCTTGTTGGGTTATGCGGCCGAGCCCGAAATGGTGCACCGGGACAATCTGGTCTTGAGCGTGCGACCAGCCCAAATCGGTTGAACCCACAAGGGCAAGCCCGGTGAGAGCCTGCTTGCCCGGGGTTATTCTCAGGGTTGTCCGGGATCCGGATCGAAGCTGGCACCGGGCGGCAGTTCGATGTGTGCCGGTCGAGCCCGGCCGCCCGAACCGGGTGGGCGTTCTTGCGAGTCCAGCGGACTGCCTTCGCGGTGGCGGTGATGGCTGCGCAAAAATCGATTGCGTTGATCCGTTTTGGGGATGTATCGGGCCAATTCGGTCAGGGCCATTTCGTAGACCCCGCGCTTGAATTCAACGACCACGTCCAGCGGCACCCAATAGTCATTCCAGCGCCAGGCGTCGAACTCGGGGTGATCGGTGGCGCGCAGATTCAAAACATGGTCGTGTGTGACCAATTGCAACAAAAACCAGATTTGCTTCTGGCCTTTGTAAAACCCCCTCGCATCGCGGCGGATGTAGCGGTCGGGCACTTCATAACGCAACCAGTCTCGGGTTCGGGCGACGATGCGCACATGATCGGGTTGCAGGCCGACCTCTTCGTGCAATTCCCGGAACATGGCCTGCTCAGGGGTTTCGCCCCGGTCGATGCCGCCTTGCGGAAATTGCCAACTGTGGGTGCGTATGCGCTTGCCCCAAAAAACCTGATTTCTCTGGTTGAGCAGAATGATGCCGACGTTGGGTCGAAAGCCGTCCCGGTCAAGCATAATCTAACCTCAAATTTTTGAACTGAGTCCATTATGCACAGGGCGGCTTGCTCGGCAAGAGGGGCGCTCACAATTTTTCCGGATTCGAACATGAAAGCATCCCAATTTCTGGTCTCCACCCTCAAAGAAGCACCCGCCGATGCCGAGGTGGCCAGCCACCAGTTGATGATTCGCGCCGGCATGATCAAGCGCCTGGGCGCGGGCATTTACAACTACATGCCCATGGGCTTGCGCGTGATCCGCAAGGTCGAGGCCATTGTGCGCGAGGAGATGAATCGGGCCGGAGCCATCGAGCTCACCATGCCTGTCATTCAGCCGGCCGAGTTGTGGCAGGAAACCGGTCGATTTGAAAAAATGGGGCCCGAGTTGCTGCGCATTCAGGACCGACATCAGCGTGACTTTGTGGTGCAACCTACCAGCGAAGAGGTCGTGACTGACATCGCCCGCCAAGAGTTGCGCAGTTACAAGCAATTGCCTAAGAACTTTTATCAGATCCAGACCAAATTCCGCGACGAACGGCGTCCCCGCTTTGGTCTGATGCGGGGGCGCGAGTTCATCATGAAAGATGCCTACTCATTTGATCGCGATGTGCTCGGGGCCAAAGAGAGCTATCGCATCATGGCCGAGGCCTACCGCCGCATCTTTGACCGTTTTGGTCTGCGCTACCGGGCTGTTGCGGCCGACAGTGGCGCGATTGGGGGCGATCTGTCCGAAGAATTCCAGGTCATCGCAGCCACCGGGGAAGACGCCATCGTCTATTGCCCGAACAGCGATTACGCCGCCAACATGGAAAAGGCCGAGGCCTTGGCCCCGCAGCAACCCCGCGCCCATGCCCAACGCCCCATGACACTGACGCCCACCCCCGGCAAGAGCACTTGTGCCGATGTGGCGGAGTTGCTGGGGGTGCCCTTGGCCAGCACCGTCAAATCGCTGGTTTTGGCCACCGACCGTGCCAACGAACAGGGCGTTGCCAGCACCACCGTTTGGCTGTTGCTGTTGCGTGGCGACCACGACATGAATGAGGTCAAGGTCGGCAAGTTGCCTGGCATGGAAGGCGGCTTTCGCTTTGCCAGCGTGGCTGAAATCGAAGACCACTTCGGTTGTAAACCCGGTTATTTGGGGCCCGTTGGCCTGAAAAAACCGGTGCGGGTGGTGGCCGATCGCGAGGTCGCGGTGCTGGCCGATTTCATCTGCGGGGCCAACCAGATGGATCATCACATCGTGGGGGTCAATTGGGGGCGTGACTTGCCCGAACCCGATCTGGTGGCCGACATTCGCAACGTGGTGGCGGGCGATCCTTCACCCGATGGGCAAGGCCCGTTGGCGATCGAGCGCGGCATCGAGGTGGGGCATGTGTTTTATTTGGGCACCAAATACTCCAGAGCCATGAACGCCACTTTCCTGGATGAAACCGGCAAGCCGCAATTCATGGAAATGGGTTGTTACGGCATCGGCATCACCCGACTGCCCGCTGCCGCCATCGAACAAAATCACGACGCCCGAGGCATCATTTGGCCTGACGCGATCGCCCCTTTCACGGTGGTCATTTGCCCGATCGGCATGGACCGCAGCGAGGCCGTTAAAGACCAGGCGCAAGCCCTGTATGACCAACTGTTGGGGCTGGGGATTGATGTGATCCTGGATGATCGGGGCGAGCGCCCCGGGGCCATGTTTGCCGACTGGGAGCTGATCGGTGTCCCGCACCGCGTGACCATTGGAGACAAGGGCCTGAAAGAGGGGAAAGTGGAATACCAACACCGTCTGGACAGCGCCGCTGCACCGGTGGCAGTTGGAGAGATCATGGCTCACTTGCAAAGTCGTTTGCAGCCCACCTGATCTGCAGGCACGAAAAAGGGGCGGTACCACCGCCCCTTTCATGGGTCAAGCGCCGTGCGGATCAGGTCGAGGTCTGCCCCAGCACCTGTTGCAATTCACCCGACTCGTACATTTCCATCATGATGTCCGATCCCCCGACAAACTCGCCGTTGACATAGAGTTGCGGGATCGTGGGCCAATTGCTGTAGGTCTTGATGCCCTGACGGATCTCGGCATCGTCGAGCACATTGACGGTCTTCACGGCTTTGGGGTCGACGCCGCAAGCCTTCAGAATTTGTATGGCGCGACCGGAAAAACCACACATGGGAAAACTGGCGCTCCCCTTCATGAACAGCAATACCGGGCTGCTTTTGACCAAATCGTCGATGCGTTGCTGAACGTCACTCATGTCTTGCTCCTAAGGTGAATTCAAATTATTTCACGGCTGGCAAAACCCTGCTTGGGTGGCCATTGACCTGCCGAACAACGCTCAATCCCGGCCAGATCCCGGCGGCTGCTCACCGCAACCATGCCGGCTTGTCGCAGCAGTTCACGCACGGCACTCGCCTGATCGTGTCCATGTTCCAGCATGAGCCATGCCCCCGGTTTGAGGTGAGCCGGGGCCGTGGTGATGATTTGGCGCAAGTCTTCGAGACCATCAACCCCGCTGACCAGGGCGTTGCGGGGCTCGTGGCGCAGACCGGCCAGGTGCGGATCGCCCTCGGCGATGTAGGGCGGATTGCCGACGATCAGGTCAAAGCGCTGCCCTGCACAGGGTTTGAGCCATGAGCCCAGCAACCAGCAAACGGTCAGCCCCAGTCGTTCGCCATTGTGGCGCGCCACCGAGAGGGCGTCGGCACTGACGTCGATCGCGCTGACCCGCCAGGCGGGGCGGGAGTGGGCCAGCGCCAAAGCGATCGCCCCGCTGCCTGTGCCCAGATCGAGCACCTCGTTGGGCTGGTCTGGCGACAGCACTTCAAGGGCCCAGTCGACCAGGGTTTCGGTGTCGTCGCGGGGGTCCAGCACGTGCGCATCGACCTGCAAGGGCAGGCCGTGAAATTCTTTCATCCCCAAGAGATAGGCCATGGGTTCGCCGTCCAAACGTCGACGACTGCACCTCTCCAGTTCATCGGCTTGTTCAGACGTGAGCACTCGCTCATCATGGCTGATCAACCAAGCCCGGTCGTCCGGGCGCTGCCCCACAGCGTGCAACACCAGCATTTGAGCCTCCAGTCGGGGCAGGCCTTGGGCCTGCAACTGGCGCAGATGCTGTGCAAGTGATCCTGGCAGGCTCATGCGACCGATTCCAGGGCTTCGAGTTGTTCGGCTTCGCGCGCTTGGGCCAAGGCGTCGAGCACTTCGTCCAACTGCCCTTCGATGACCGCATTCAATTTGTACAGAGTCAGGTTGATCCGGTGGTCCGTCAATCGACCCTGCGGGAAGTTGTAGGTCCGGATGCGGTCACTGCGGTCGCCGCTGCCGATCAGGCCCTTGCGGGTGGCGGCTTCATGGGCGGCCCGCTCGGCGCGCTCGCGCTCGGCGATGCGTGCCGCCAACACTTGCAGGGCGCGCGCTTTGTTGCGATGCTGGCTGCGGTCGTCTTGGCATTCGGCCACGATGCCGGTGGGCAAATGGGTGACCCGCACCGCGGAATCGGTTTTGTTGATGTGCTGCCCGCCGGCACCGCTGGCGCGAAAGGTGTCGATGCGCAAGTCGGCCGGGTTGATCGCCACCGCTTGGGCCTCATCGGGCTCGGGCATGACAGCCACGGTGCAGGCACTGGTGTGGATGCGGCCTTGCGATTCGGTGGCGGGGATGCGCTGAACCCGATGCCCGCCGGACTCAAACTTGAGCCGGCCATAGACCCGTTCCCCGCTGATGCGCAAGACCACCTCTTTGTAACCGCCAAGCTCGCTGGGCGACTCGCTCAGCAATTCGGTTTGCCAACCCTGGTTGTCGGCGTAACGGGTGTACATGCGCAACAAGTCGCCAGCGAACAAGGCCGATTCATCGCCCCCGGTTCCGGCGCGAATTTCCAGATAAGCGGCACGGGTGTCTTGCGGGTCTTGGGGCAAGAGCAGGCGTTGCAATTCGGCCGTCAGCCGGGCGACCCGAGACTGCGCTGAGGCATGTTCTTCCCGGGCCAGTTCGTGCATCGATTCATCCAGAGCGGGGTCGGCCATCATCTCGGCGCTGTGCGCCAGGTCTTGTTCGGTTTGTTGCAGCGCCAGCCAGCGCTCGACCACGGCCGAAACTTCGGTGTGCTCGCGCGATAGCTTCATGAAGCCGTCCATGTCGCGCATGACGTCTTCGCGCGAAAGCAAAAAATCAAGCTCGTCGCGGCGTTGGGCAAAGCGCTCGAGTTGAGCGCGCAAAAAGGGTTTCACCGTGCCTCCGGCTAACGGCTGTCGCGCAAAAAGAAATGCTCGATCGCATGGCGGGCGCGTTCGCGCGCATCCTGATCGCCGGCGTGCAACTCGGCCAGGGCGCCGTGCAAGATCTTGTGCGACAAACCTTGGGCCAGAGCTTGCAAAACCCGCTCGGGGTCATCGCCACGGGCGATCATTTTGCGGGCTTTGGTCAATTCGGCCTGCTGCCAACGGTCGGATTGCTCGTTGAGTTGCTGGATCAGGGGCACCACGCTGCGCTGGTCGAGCCAATGCAAAAAACTTTGTACGCCCGCATCGATGATGGCCTCGGCTTGTGCCACTGCTGCTTGGCGGTTGGCCTGTGCCGTTTGCACCACGCCCGAGAGGTCGTCGACCGAGTACAGGTAGACATCGTCGAGGCCTTTGACTTCGGGTTCGATGTCGCGCGGCACGGCCAAATCGACCATGAACATGGGGCGATGACGGCGCCGCTGCAAAGCGCGCTCGACGGCGCCCAGGCCGATCAGCGGCAGGCTGCTGGCGGTGCAACTGACCACCACATCGAATTCGTGCAGCCGGTCGGGCAGTTCGGCCAAGCGCATGACTTCGCCGCCAAATTGGCTGGCCAATTTTTCGCCCCGCTCCAGGGTGCGATTGGCAATGACCATCTGGCGCGGCGAGCGGGCGGCAAAATGCGTCGTGCAAAGTTCGATCATTTCGCCAGCGCCGACAAACAGCACCCGGGTCTGGGCCAGGTCTTCAAACACCTGGCCGGCGAGGCGAACACAGGCGGCCGCCATGCTGATGGAGTGGGCACCGATTTCGGTGGAGGTCCGAACCTCTTTGGCGACCGCGAATGAGCGCTGAAACAACTGATGCAGGGTGGTGCCCAAAGCCCCTGCCTGTTGAGCGGCGCGAACGGCATCTTTCATTTGGCCCAGAATTTGGGGTTCGCCCAACACCATCGAGTCGAGCCCGCTTGCAACCCGAAAGGCGTGGCGCGCGGCTTGGGCTTCGTTCAGGACATAGGTGTGGCCAGACAGGGTGGTGCGGTCAACCCCGCCGGCTTGGGCCAGCCAGTCGAGGGTGTGAGCCAAAGCCGGCTGTGGCGCAGCACAATAAACCTCGGTTCGGTTGCAAGTCGACAGCAAAGTCACTTCGGCCGAACCCGGGACGCGCTCGCGCAATTGGGTGAGGGCTTCGCCCGTTTGATCGATGGCGAACGCAAACTTGCCGCGAATATCCAGCGGCGCAGTGTTGTGATTCAAGCCCAAAGCCCAGACTGCCATGGGCGCAATTATAAAATCACCCCGGTGAACTTCACGAATTTGCTCCTGCACGGCCTGGAATGGCTGTTGCCCAGCGTTTTCCTGACAGCCAGCTTGCTGCTGTTTGGGGCGTTAGGGCGGCGGTCAGCGCCCCAATGGGGCTTTCTGATGACCGGTTTGACCTTGTTGTCGGTCGGTTGCCTGACGCAAGCTTTCACTTTGTGGGTCTTGCGCTGGCCCGACGGCAGCCTTTCTGCTTACGGTGTGTTGATCCTTGTATTGGCCACACTGGGGGCTGGGCTGACCCGCCCCAAGACCGCCTAAGTTAATATTGTCTCCACCATGAATGCACCCACGGCACTGAATCAATTGATGTCCGCCACCCAGCAGGGTGCCCGCCTGAGAGAGATCCCCTACAACTACACCTCGTTTTCCGACCGTGAGATCGTCCTGCGCCTGTTGGGCGATTCGGCCTGGGATTTGTTGCAGAAACTGCGTGGCGAGCGCCGCACCGGCCGTTCGGCCCGCATGCTCTACGAGGTTTTGGGTGACATCTGGGTGGTTGAGCGCAACCCTTATTTGCAAGATGATTTGCTGGACAACCCCAAGCGTCGCCATCTGTTGGTCGAGGCGCTGCATCACCGCCTGACCGAAATCGAGCGCCGTCGCACCCCCCAAGAAGATGCCGAACGTGACCGTTTGGTGGGTGATTTGCTCGACATGGCGCGTCAGGCGGTCGCGCGCTTTGACCGGCAGTTCGACACGGTGGCTCAGTTGCGCAAAAAGGCCCAGCGGGTCTTCAAGCGCCACACGGCCGGTGACAATGTCAAGTTTGATGCTTTGTCCCGGGTTTCGCACGTCACCGACGCCACCGATTGGCGCGTGGAGTATCCGTTTGTGGTGTTGTGCCCCGACTCAGAGGCCGAAATGCCCGCCCTGGTCCAGGCTTGCATCGAGTTGGGACTGACCATCATCCCGCGCGGCGGTGGTACCGGATATACCGGCGGCGCGATTCCTTTGACCTGGAACAGCGCGGTCATCAACACTGAAAAACTCGAAGCCCTGGGGCCGGTGCAAATGATGCGCCTGCCCGGCTTGGATGTGGAGGTCGCCACAGTGCATACCGAGGCGGGCGTTGTGACCCAAAGGGTGGCCGATGCCGCTGAAGCCGCCGGACTGGTCTTTGCGGTCGACCCGACCTCCGCCGAAGCGTCTTGCATCGGCGGCAACATCGCCATGAATGCAGGCGGCAAAAAGGCCGTGCTGTGGGGCACGGCCCTGGACAATTTGGTCAGCTGGCGGATGGTGACTCCCGATGCCCAGTGGCTTGAAGTGGTTCGCATCGGCCACAACTTGGGCAAGATCCACGATGCCGAGCAGGTGGTGTTCGAGTTGCGCTATTTCCACGCCGACGGGGTGACGCCGATTCGCACCGAAACCCTGACCATCGAGGGCCATCGCTTCCGCAAAGAGGGTTTGGGCAAAGACGTCACCGACAAATTCCTCAGTGGCTTGCCCGGGGTTCAAAAGGAGGGCTGCGATGGCCTGATCACCAGCGCGCGCTGGGTGTTGCACCGCATGCCCAATCACACTCGCACGGTGTGCATGGAGTTTTTCGGCCATGCTCACGATGCCATTCCCAGCATTGTCGAGGTCAAGGCGTTCATGTTTGCCGAGCAAAAGCGCACGGGTACCTTGCTGGCGGGGCTGGAGCACCTGGATGACCGTTACCTGCGAGCCGTGGGTTACAGCACCAAGTCCAAGCGCGGCGGGTTGCCCAAAATGGTGCTGGTGGGCGACATCGCCGGTGACGACCCTGACGCCGTGGCCCGTGCAGCATCAGAGGTCGTGCGTTTGGCCAATACCCGGCATGGTGAGGGTTTTGTGGCCGTCAGCCCCGAGGCGCGGAAGAAATTTTGGCTTGATCGAAAGCGCACGGCCGCGATCAGCCGCCACACCAACGCCTTCAAAATCAATGAAGACGTGGTCATTCCTTTGCCGCGCATGGCCGAGTACACCGATGGCATCGAGCGCATCAACATCGAACTCTCGTTGCGCAACAAGATTCAGCTTTGCCAAGAGTTGGACCGCTTTTTCGAGCGCGGTCAGTTGCCACTGGGCAAAGCCCAGGACCAGGACAGCATGCCCAGCCCCGAGCAACTTGAAGAGCGTGTGGCGCGCGCACGCGAACTGATTGCCGAGGTGCGTGAGTTGTGGTCCGGCTGGCTGGCGCAGTGCGATGCGCTTTTTCCCGAATTGCAGTCGCACACCTTGCGTGCCAGCTGGAAAACCCAAATCAGGGCACAGTTGCAAAATATTTTTCCCGGTCAGGTGTACCAGCCCATTGTGGATGAATGCAGTGCCATCCATCGGCGCGTGCTCAAAGGCCGGGTCTGGATCGCTTTGCACGCCCATGCCGGTGACGGCAATGTGCACACCAACATCCCCGTCAACAGCGATGATTACGCCATGTTGCAGACCGCTCACGAAGCAGTCGGTCGCATCATGCAACTGGCGCGTTCACTCGATGGGGTGATTTCTGGCGAGCACGGCATTGGCATCACCAAACTCGATTACCTGACGGACGAAGAGTTGGCTCCCTTTGCTGACTACAAGCAGCGGGTCGATCCCCAAGGGCATTTCAACCGCGGCAAGTTGATGCGGCGCAGGCCCGGTACCCGTGCCGGCGATTTGTCCGACGCGTACACCCCCAGTTTTGGTCTCATGGGGCACGAGTCCCTGATCATGCAGCAGTCGGACATCGGAGCCATCGCCGACAGCGTCAAGAATTGCTTGCGCTGTGGAAAGTGCAAACCGGTGTGTGCCACCCATGTGCCCCGCGCCAATTTGCTCTATAGCCCTCGCAACAAGATTTTGGCCACCTCCTTGTTGGTCGAAGCCTTTTTGTACGAGGAGCAAACCCGCCGAGGGGTGTCGCTCAAGCACTGGCAAGAATTTGAGGATGTGGCCGACCATTGCACGGTTTGCCACAAATGCCTGACCCCTTGCCCGGTCAACATTGATTTTGGCGATGTGTCCATGAACATGCGCAACTTGTTGCGCAAGATGGGGCAAAAGAGTTTCCGGCCTGGCAATGCGGCGGCCATGCTCATGCTCAACGCGACCCGACCTGAAACGATCAAGTTGGCGCGCACCCTGATGGTCGATGTCGGCATGAAAATCCAGCGTGCCGCCCACGATGCTTTCAAGGTTTTGGCACGGCGACAAACCAGCGCGCCGCCGGCCTCGGTGGGCATGCCTGCGCTCAAAGAGCAGGTGATTCATTTTGTCAACAAGAAGATGCCCGGCAACTTGCCCAAAAAGACGGCCCGCGCATTGCTCGACATCGAGGATCAAAATTACGTCCCCATCATTCGCAATCCGGTCACGACGAGTGTCGATGCCGAGGCGGTCTTTTATTTTCCAGGTTGCGGCTCGGAGCGCTTGTTCAGTCAGGTTGGCCTGGCCACGCAAGCCATGCTCTGGCACGCGGGTGTGCAAACTGTTTTGCCGCCCGGGTATTTGTGTTGCGGCTACCCGCAAAGAGGGTCAGGCCAGTTTGACAAAGCCGAAAAAATCATCACCGATAACCGCGTCTTGTTCCATCGGGTGGCCAATACGCTGAATTACCTCGACATCAAAACCGTGGTGGTGAGTTGTGGCACTTGCTACGACCAGCTCCAAGGCTATCGCTTTGAAGAAATTTTTCCGGATTGCCGCATCATCGACATCCACGAGTTTTTGCTGGAAAAGGGCATCACTTTGCCAACCGGGCAGGCCGGTGCCTACCTCTACCATGACCCTTGTCACAGCCCCATGAAGCAACAAGACCCGATGAAAACGGTCAAGGCTTTGGTCGGAGAGACCGTGCTCAAGAGCGAGCGTTGCTGCGGCGAATCCGGCACTTTGGGGGTGACACGTCCAGACATCTCCACCCAAGTGCGCTTTCGCAAAGAGCAAGAGCTGCGAAAAGGCGAGCAAGATCTGCGCGAACTCAGTGGTCTGGCCCAGGGCAACCTGAAAATCCTCACCAGTTGCCCCAGTTGCTTGCAGGGTTTGTCGCGCTACGGCGACGACTTGCAAAATGGCCTGTTGGAGGCCGACTACATCGTGGTTGAAATGGCCCGACACATCCTGGGTGAACAGTGGATGGTGCAATATGTTCAGGCTGCCAATGACGGTGGCATCGAACGCGTATTGGTCTGAAGCATGAATTCTCCCACCCCTACCCCCCTGGACCTGACGGTCCATCAGTCTTCGAAAGTGCTCGAGGTCGCTTTTGCCAATGGCGAAACATTCCGCCTTCCGTTTGAGTTGATGCGGGTCTACAGCCCATCGGCCGAAGTGCAGGGTCATGGCCCCGGACAAGAGGTTTTGCAAACCGGCAAGCGCGAAGTCGGATTGGTGGACTTGGAGCCGGTTGGAAACTACGGCATCAAGCCGACTTTCAGCGATGGCCATGACAGTGGTATTTTTTCTTGGGCCTACCTGTATCACTTGGGCAGCCAGCAGGCGCAGTTATGGCTCGATTACGAGCGTCGCTTGCAAGAGGCGGGTGTCGATCGGGATGCGCCCATGGCGACCCAGGGGGCGGGCGGCGCATGCGGCCACCATTGAGCGGTCCTCGCCCATCTCTACAATAGACCCATGTCACAAACACACTTTGGTTTTAAAACGGTCGACGAGCGCGAAAAGGCGCGTCATGTTCGCGGGGTTTTTGACTCCGTGGCTTCTCGTTACGACGTCATGAACGACCTGATGTCTTTGGGTTTGCACCGGGCCTGGAAGTTCTACACCGGCCTGGTGGCCGACCTCAAGCCGGGTCACCGTGTGCTCGACATCGCCGGCGGCACCGGTGATCTGGCCAGCGCATTTGCCGAAAAAGTGGGCCCCGGCGGTCTGGTGGTGCACACCGACATCAACGAGGCCATGCTCCGGGTTGGACGCGATCGCTTGCTCAACCGTGGGCAGGTTTTGCCTACCCTGGTGTGTGATGCCGAGACTTTGCCTTTTGCCGACCAGTCCTTTGATCGGGTGAGCGTCGCTTTTGGCCTGCGCAACATGACCCACAAAGATCGTGCTCTGACTGAAATGGCGCGGGTTCTGAAGCCAGGGGGCAAGTTATTGGTATTAGAGTTTTCCAAGGTCGCCAAACCGCTGGAAAAAGCCTACGATTTCTATTCGTTCAAGGTTTTGCCCCTGTTGGGCAAGGTGGTTGCCCGTGATGAAGCCAGTTACCGTTATCTGGCCGAGTCCATTCGCATGCACCCTGACCAGCAGGCCCTGAAAGACCTTATGAAGAACAATGGCTTTTCTCATGTGGACATTCACAACCTGAGTGCCGGTGTGGTGGCACTTCATGTTGGAATCAAGTCCTGACATTTTGTTGGTTGGAGGCATCATGAAATCTCGTCTCATTTCTCTTTCCCTGGTGACTCTGATGAGTCTGGCCAGTTTTCAAGCCGAAGCAGCCAAGCGCCTCGGCGGCGGACAGTCGGTTGGCAAGCAGTCGTCCAATGTGACTCAGCGCGAGGCTGTGCGCCCTGCTCAGCCCACTCCGCCCCAACAAGCGGCCACCCCAGCCGCACAACCCTCGCCGGCCGCACAACCCGCCGCCGCCGCTGCTCAAGCGCAACGCAAACCGTGGGGCGCCATGCTCGGTGGCTTGGCTGCGGGTCTGGGCTTGGCGTGGTTGGCCAGCAGCTTGGGTCTGGGCGAGGCATTCGGTCAGATCCTGATGTTTGGTTTGCTGGCGTTGCTGGTCATGGTGGCCGTTGGCTGGTTCATGCGCCGCCGCGCCCAGTCTCAATCGGGTTCTTATGCCTTTCAGGGCGCAGGTCCTGGTACGCCCGCCACAGCGCCACAGTACAACCCGCAAAACGTGGGCAACGATGCATCTGCCCGCCCTTGGGAAGGTCAAACCCACTTTGAGCCGGCCCAGCCGCGCCGTGCCGGTGCCACCATCGGTTCGGGACTGATCGGCGGCTCGCAAAACTGGAGCATTCCGGCCGATTTCGACGTGCCGGGCTTCGAGGCTGCCGCCAAGGCCAATTTTGTTTCCTTGCAAGATGCTTGGGATCGCTCGGACATCGAGGCTTTGCGTGCCATGATGACCGATGACATGCTCCATGAAATTCGCCAGCAGCTGGCCGAACGTGAGTCGCTCACCAATGGCCAGCCCAACAAGACCGAAGTGGTCATGCTCGAGGCTCAACTGTTGGGCATCGAAGACCTGGGTTCGGGCTTCATGGCCAGCATCGAGTTCTCCGGCCTGATCCGCGAAGACCAGTCGGCCGGACCCAGCCCTTTCCGCGAGGTCTGGAACATGACCCGTGCCAAAGAAGGCCAGCACGGTTGGCTGGTGGCAGGCGTCCAAGCCCTGCAATAAGCACCTCCGGCGGGCCCCGTTTGGTGGCCCCGCCCGGCTGGTGCCGGGCATGCGCTGTCTCAGTCCTACAATCCGCCCATGCCCGCCCCTTTTTTACCCCCCCCTCCGGCCTGGCTTGATCAGGCCTTGAGCAACATGCAGCCACCCGCCTGGTTGCTGCAAGAAGCCCAACTCAAGGTCGTGTTGTTTCTCAACCATGTGTTGCAAGCCAACCCGCATGCTTTGCCGCGGACTCGTCGCCTTTCGGGTCGCTCGGTCCAAATGCGTTGGCAAAACCGCGCCATGCAGTGGGTTTTCACCCCGGCCGGCCTGTTGGAGGCTGTGCCAGCGGACCGACCGGCAGATCTGATCCTGGACCTTGGGCAGGCGTCCCCCTGGCAACTCGCCTCGCATGTTTGGCAGCGCCAGCGTCCGGCCTTGCGCATCGAAGGCGATGTGCAAATGGCGGCAGAAGTCAACTGGTTGGTCGATCATGTGCGCTGGAGCCCCGAAGAAGACCTCGCCCGGTTGTTGGGTGACGCTCCCGCCAGAGCCTTGTTTCAGGGTGGTCAGCGCATGGCCCAGGCTTTGCGTGCTTTTGCGCCGGTGCGCCCTCAGCCCGAGTCCGGTGCCGCATGAAGCGCATTTTGCGGACGACCTACATTTTGTGGGTGATCTTTCGTTTTGGCCTCGACCAAATGGTCTTGCAGGGCATCAACCACCCGGGTTTGATCCTTTTGTCCCGCCTGATCGGCTGGGGGCGTGACCTTTCGGCCCCGCGCGGTCAGCGGTTGCGCATGGCGCTGGAGCACTTGGGGCCGATTTTTGTCAAATTCGGCCAGGTGCTTTCGACCCGCCGTGACCTGCTCCCCCCTGATGTGGCCGACGAATTGGCCATGCTCCAGGATCGGGTGCCGCCGTTTTCCTCCGAGGTGGCCATCGCGACCATCGAGCGCGCCTTTGGCCGTGCCATCGATGACATCTTCATTCAGTTTGATCGCGAGCCGGTGGCCAGCGCTTCCATTGCCCAGGTGCACTTCGCCGTCATCGCGGGTCGCGACGGGCAAGACCGCGAGGTCGCCGTCAAAGTCTTGCGCCCGAACATGTTGGGTGTGATCGACAAAGATTTGGATCTGATGCGCCTGATGGCGCGCTGGCTCGAGCGCCTGTCATCGGATGGCCGGCGCCTCAAGCCGCGCGAGGTGGTCGCAGAGTTTGACAAATACCTGCATGACGAGCTCGACCTGGTGCGTGAAGCCGCCAATGCGGCTCAGTTGCGTCGCAACATGGATGGCTTGGATCTGGTGCTGATCCCCGAAATGTTTTGGGATCATTGCCACACCGAAGTCATCGTGATGGAGCGCATGAAGGGCATTCCGATCAGCCAGATCGATCGACTCATCGAGGCCGGTGTCGACATTCCCAAACTGGCGCGCGATGGCGTGACCATTTTTTTCACCCAGGTCTTTCGCGATGGTTTTTTCCATGCCGACATGCACCCGGGCAACATCCAGGTCAGCGTCGAGCCCGAAACCTTTGGCCGCTATGTCTCGCTTGACTTCGGCATTGTCGGCACGCTGACCGAGTACGACAAAGAGTATTTGGCCCAAAATTTCACCGCTTTTTTTCGGCGCGATTACAAACGGGTGGCCGAGTTGCACATCGAGTCGGGATGGGTGCCTGCGCAAACTCGGGTGGATGAACTCGAAGCGGCCATCCGGGCGGTTTGCGAACCTTATTTCGATCGGCCCCTGAAAGAAATTTCGCTGGGCATGGTGCTGTTGCGCCTGTTTCAGACCTCAAGGCGCTTTCAGGTCGAAATCCAGCCCCAATTGGTCTTGCTGCAAAAGACCTTGCTCAACATCGAAGGATTGGGGCGGCAGCTCGATCCCGAACTGGATTTGTGGAGCACGGCCAAGCCCTTTCTGGAAAAGTGGATGCTCGAGCAGGTCGGCCCCAAGCGCTTGTGGCAAGAGATTCGCAATCAGGCACCGTACTACGCCAAAATTCTGCCTCAACTGCCGCGTCTCATTCACGACCGTTTGCACGCCCAGCGCCAAGGCGATCGCGAGTTGATCGAGCAATTGCTGCAAGAGCAGCGTCGCACGCTGGGCCTGCTCAAAGTCCTGATCTATTTGGGACTGGGTTTTTTAGCCAGCCTCTTGTTGTTGCAAATCTGGATTCACACCACCTCTTAGCACCGAGGATGCCGCCATGTTGCTGACATTGGTCATTGTCTATTTGCTGCTCACCATCGCCATCGGATTGATGGCAGCCCGACGGGTCAAAAATTCGGCCGATTTTGCGATCGCAGGTCGCCATTTGCCCTTGGTGATGATCGTGACCACCACCTTTGCCACCTGGTTTGGCTCAGAGACCGTGCTGGGGATTCCGGCCAAATTCGTGCAGTCCGGACTGGGCGGCGTGGTTGAAGACCCGTTTGGTGCGGGCAGTTGTCTGATTTTGGTCGGTTTGCTGTTTGCCGCACGGCTTTATCGCATGACCTTGCTGACGATTGCCGATTATTATCGCGAGCGCTATGGGCGAACGGTTGAAGTGGCGTGCTCGGTGATCATCATGGTCAGTTACCTGGGTTGGGTGTCGGCCCAGGTCACGGCTTTGGGCTTGGTGTTTCACTTGCTCTCCAATGAGGCCATCAGCATCCCCTTGGGCATGGTGATCGGAGTGGTTTCGATTTTGGCCTACACGCTTTTTGGCGGCATGTGGTCGGTGGCGGTGACCGACTTCATCCAGATGATCATCCTGGTGGTGGGGCTGTCGGTGTTGGCGGTGTTTGCCGGCCGCGAGGCGGGCGGCGCCGATCAGGTGATCGCCTATGCCGTGAGCAAAGACATGTTCAACTTCTGGCCCGAGGCGGGCTTCAAGGAAATCGCCTTCTTTCTCGCGGCCGCGCTGACCATGATGCTCGGATCGATTCCCCAGCAAGACGTGTTCCAGCGGGTGATGTCGGCCGACAGCGTGCGGGCCGCGACTCGGGGACCTGTGATCGGTGGCATTTGCTACATTTTGTTTGCCTTCGTGCCGATGTTTCTGGTGGTCAGTGCCCTGATCATCATGCCCGAGCGGGCGGCTGAGCTCATCGAGCAAGACCCGCAAAAGGTCTTGCCGACCCTGGTGATCGAGCGCATGCCCTTTGTGTTGCAGGTCTTGTTCTTCGGTGCATTGCTCTCGGCCATCAAGTCATGCGCTTCGGCCACCTTGCTCGCTCCCAGCGTGACCTTCACCGAGAACATCTGGCGCCAGTTCAAGCCGCATTTGTCCGATCAGCAGGGTTTGCGCGCCATGCGGGTGACGGTGCTGGTTTTCAGCAGCATGGTTCTGGTGTATGCCATTGCCATGGAGGGGACCTCGATCTACGAGATGGTTTCCGGGGCATACCAGGTGACCCTGGTGGGGGCTTTTGTGCCCCTTGCAGCAGGACTGTTCTGGCAACGCGCCAGCACCCAAGGGGCTGTTTTTTCCATGGTCCTGGGCTTGTTGACTTGGCTCTTGTTTCTGGCCACGCCGGCGGGCGAGGAGTTTCCGGCCCAATTGGCTGGTTTGCTGGCCTCTGCGTTGGGCATGGTGCTGGGCTCTTTGGGTCCGCAGGCCATTGCCAACCGAAAAGGCAGTCATCATCGGGTGGTTTTATCCCAGAGCCAGCGACCCGTCTGAGATCCGCTGAGGACCTATAATGGTGGGTTACCCATCCTGTCTGGAGGTCCAACATGCCCATTTACGCCTACAAGTGTGAGTCCTGTGGCCATGCCAAGGACGTGTTGCAAAAAATGTCCGACCCGCCGCTGACCGTGTGTCCGTCTTGCGGTCAGTCTGCCTTTGCCAAGCAATTGACTGCAGCGGGTTTTCAGCTCAAAGGTTCGGGCTGGTACGTGACCGATTTTCGGGGCGGTTCTGGTGCTGCCTCTGGCACTGCAGCGGCTGCGGCCGCTGGTGCGGCCGACGCCAAGCCCACCGAGTCTGCAAGCCCGGCGCCGGCTGCTGCGTCTGATGCTTCAGCCGCCACGGGTGGGTGTGGCACCTCGTGCGCCTGTCATTGAAGACCCTCATGCACTTCAAAAAATACCTCATTGCCGGCTTGTTGGTTTGGTTGCCCCTGACGATCACCGTCTGGGTGCTGACTTGGCTCTATGGGGTGCTCGATGGGGTGTTTTCGGGTTTGCTGGGCGCCTTGGGCCAGTTGGTCCCCAAGGGCAGCAACGACTGGGTCGACCTGCTGGGGCAGTACCACGGTCTGGGCGTGGCCCTGATGTTCATTTTGTTGTTGGCCACCGGCGCCTTCGTCTCGAATGTCGCCGGTCGCTGGTGGGTTCGCCAATGGGACCGCTTGTTCACCAACATTCCGATCGTCAAATCCATCTACACCAGCGTCAAGAAGGTGTCCAACACCTTGTTTTCCAGCAACGGCAACGCCTTTCGCAAGGCCTTGCTGATTCGCTTCCCGCACCAGGGCTATTGGACGATTGCTTTTCAGACCGGCACGCCCAGTGGTGAAGTGGCGCGTCATCTCGATGAAGAGCATCTCAGTGTTTATGTGCCCACCACCCCCAACCCGACCGGGGGCTATTTTCTGATCGTGCCCAAAAGCCAGGTCCGCGAACTCAACATGAGCGTTGATCAGGCCCTGACCTACATCATTTCCATGGGGGCTGTCGTGCCCGATGAGCGAGTCGATGACCTGTCCGGATCGGCCCCAACCTCCCCATGATTTTTGCGGCCCTGAGCCTCTAACCAGCGAGAAACAAGATGTCCATGCGTACTCATTATTGCGGTCTGGTGACCGAAGCCCTGATGGGCCAAACCGTCCAGTTGTGCGGTTGGGTCAACCGTCGCCGTGACCACGGAGGCGTCATTTTTGTCGACTTGCGCGACCGCGAGGGTTATGTGCAAGTGGTGTGTGATCCCGACCGCCCCGAAATGTTCAAGGCTGCCGAAGGCTTGCGCAACGAGTTTTGCGTGCAAATCAAGGGTCTGGTGCGTGCACGCCCCGAGGGCACCACCAACGACGGTCTGCGCAGCGGCAAGATCGAAGTCTTGTGCCACGAACTGACGGTGCTCAACCCCTCTGTTACCCCGCCGTTTTTGCTCGACGACGAGAACCTGTCGGAGACCACTCGCCTGACCCATCGGGTGCTGGACTTGCGTCGCCCCTACATGCAAAACAACCTCATGTTGCGCTACAAAGTGGCCATGGAGGTGCGCAAATACCTGGACGAACACGGTTTTGTCGACATCGAAACCCCCATGCTCACCAAGAGCACGCCCGAGGGGGCTCGCGACTATTTGGTCCCCAGTCGGGTTCACGATGGCCAGTTTTTTGCCTTGCCTCAGTCGCCTCAGTTGTTCAAGCAATTGCTCATGGTGGCCGGCTTTGACCGCTACTACCAGATCACCAAGTGCTTCCGCGATGAAGACCTGCGTGCAGATCGCCAGCCCGAGTTCACCCAGATTGATATCGAGACTTCCTTCCTGTCCGAGCAAGACATCCGTGACATGTTCCAGGGCATGATCAAGCATGTGTTTCACAAGGTGCTCAACATCGATCTCGGTGAGTTCCCGGTGATGGCGTACGCCGAGGCCATGAGCCGCTTTGGTTCGGACAAGCCCGATCTGCGCGTGAAACTCGAATTCACCGAGCTCACCGATGTCATGGCTGATGTGGATTTCAAGGTCTTTTCAACCCCCGCCACGACCAAGGGCGGGCGCGTGGTGGCTCTGCGCGTACCGGGGGGTGGCGAGATGTCGCGCGGCGAGATCGATGGCTACACCGATTTCGTCAAAATTTACGGTGCCAAAGGGCTGGCCTGGATCAAGGTCAACGATGTGGCCGCCGGTCGCGAGGGCTTGCAGTCGCCCATCGTCAAAAATTTGCATGATGCGGCCATTCAGGCCATCGTGCAGCGCACCGGTGCCGCCAACGGCGACATCATTTTCTTTGGTGCCGACAAGGCCAAAGTGGTCAACGACGCCATCGGCGCTTTGCGCGTCAAAATCGGTCACAGCGAATTCGGCCGCAAGTCGGGCCTGTTTGAAAACCGTTGGGCCCCCATGTGGGTGGTCGACTTCCCCATGTTCGAGTACGACGAGGAGGACGATCGCTGGACCGCCGTGCATCACCCCTTCACCGCGCCCAAAGACGGGCACGAAGACTGGATGGTGAGCGCCCCTGAAAAGTGTGTCGCCAAAGGTTACGACATGGTGCTCAATGGCTGGGAAATTGGCGGCGGCTCGGTGCGCATCCACCGCGCCGATGTGCAGCAAAAGGTGTTCGACGCCCTCAAGATCTCCCCTGCGGAGGCGCAACAGAAGTTCGGTTTCTTGCTCGACGCCTTGCAATATGGTGCCCCGCCCCATGGTGGATTGGCCTTTGGCCTCGATCGCATCGTCACGCTGATGACGGGTGCTGACTCGATCCGTGACGTGATTGCCTTCCCCAAAACCCAGCGCGCCCAGTGCTTGCTCACCCAAGCCCCGAGCCCGGTGGACGAAAAACAGTTGCGCGAATTGCACATCAGGTTGCGCAACCCGACCCCTGCGGTCTGACCGGTTGCTGAGGTCTCTGGCGTGACCGCCATCAGCGGCGGTTGCTCCAGATCAGACACAACCCGGCACTGACCAGCAGACCGATGCCCAGCCAGGTCAGGGCATCCGGGGTCTCTCCCCAAACCAGGTAACCCAGCACCACCGCATACAGCAAAGCGCTGTATCTGAAAGGGGCGATCAAGCCCATGTCGCCGTGTCGCATGGCCAGGATGATCAGGTAGTAGGCACCCGACAGGCACAAAGAGGCCAGACCCAGCCAAAGCCAGGCTGCGGCAGCGATCGGGGCCCAGGGTTCGGTGGTCGACCACAAGCCCGACAGCAGCGTGACACAAAAGGCCGTGGCCAGTGTGATGAGCAGCCCGGGGACCTGAGGGTGAATGCGCCGTGTCATGACATCGCGCCCGGCGTGCAAGGCCGTGCCCAAAACACACAACCAAGCATACACATTGAATCCTTCGGCGCTGGGGCGAGCGACCAGCAAAACGCCGGCAAATCCGACCAGCGCCGCCAGGGTGCGCACCCAGACCAGACGTTCGCCAAAAAAAAGCACCGCCAACACCAGGATGAACAGCGGGGAGGCCAGGTTGATCGCCGTGGCGTTGGCCAGGGGCAAATGAAACAAGGCCGTCAAATAGGTCAGCGAGGCGGTGCCATCGAGCAAGCCGCGCTGCCAAACGGCGCGATCACTCAGGGTGCGCCATTGCGACAGCAAACCCCGTTGGGCGCACAGGATCAGCAACCAGCCGCAGGCCATGGCGCCACGCAAAAAAATCAGCTGGCCGGAGGGCAAGTCGGCGCTGACCCATTTGACCAAGGTGTCATTGAGCAAAAACAGGGCCATCGCCAGCAGCATGGCGCTGATGCCACGGCGGTTTTCCTGGGCGCGCCCGATGGCGTCGATGTGGGACATGTCGACAATGTAGCCGAAGGGGCTGCGGCGCAGGTCGGGGATGTCACCCAAGTGCGCATTTTGCAAGACAGGGGCAAAATTCGGTCATGTCCTCCAACGAACGACTCCCTTACAAATGGCCCGAGTCCGTGCTGGTCATCATCCACAGCCACGACGGCCAGGTCTTATTGATTCGGCGCATTGACTCCGGCACCTGGCAGTCGGTGACTGGCAGCAAGGAAGGCTCGGGTGAGCCGTGGGAGATGACGGCCAGGCGCGAAGTGCAAGAAGAAACCGGCCTCGACGCCCATGCCCGGGGTCACGTGCTGCTCGATTGGCGCATCGAGAACCGTTACGACATCTATCCCAAATACTTGCACCGTTACGCACCTGGCGTGACCCGCAACACCGAGCGGGTGTTCGGTTTGTCTTTGCCTCACGCCGTGCCGGTGCGCTTGCATCCCGAAGAACACACCGAATTCAAGTGGCTGCCATGGCGAGAAGCCGCTGATGAGGTGTTTTCGCCCAGTAACGCCGAGGCGATTTTGCTTTTGCCCCGGCTGGGGATCCTGCGCCCATGAGCGGGTCAGCCTCAGCGGGGGGCGCGCCTTGGGTCTTGCTGCAAGGCAGCACCGAGTTTTTTCCGGCTTTGGTGCAAGCCATTGATCTGGCCGAGAAGGAGGTGTGGTTCGAAACCTATTTGTTCAATACGGCGGCTCAAGGGCAAGCGGTGGCGGCCGCCCTGGAACGCGCCGCACAGCGTGGCGTCGAGGTCCGAGTGGTGCTGGACGGCGCAGGCTCGCGCGACATGTCGCCGGAGTGGCTCGGACGCTGGAGTCGGGCGGGTGTGAGTTGGCGCATTTTTGAACCGGTGGGTCCCGGGGGCTTGTGGTTTCCCAGTCGCTGGCGTCGTTTGCATCGAAAATTGTGCGTGGTCGACGCCCGCCATGCCTTTTGTGGAGGCATCAACATCCTCGATGACTGGTACGACCCGCATGTCAAGCGCGGCCTGGAGCGACCCCGGCTGGACTATGCGGTGGCCCTCAACCAGTCGCCGTTGGTCGCGGATATCCTGGCCGCGATGTCTCAGTTGTGGTGGCGGCTTGAGATTTCGCGCAACCTCAGGGCGCGGCGCATTGGTGCGGCGCTCGAGGCTTGGCGGGGCAGTGACCCTTGGTCAGCCAGTCCGGCGCGCGGCCTGATGCGACTGGTGTTGCGCGACAACTTGCGCCACCGCTTCAGCATCCAGCGCAGCTACCTGCGGGCGATCGGGCGGGCCAAAAATGACATCCTGATCGCAAGCGCCTTTTTCTTTCCCGCCAGCAAGCTGCGTCGTGCTTTGCAGACCGCTGCCGCACGCGGCGTTCGGGTGCGTTTGTTGTTGCCCGGATATTACGAGTATGCGTTGCCGTATCGGGCCAGCCGGGTGGTCTATCGGCAGTTGTTGCAAGCCGGCATTGAGATCTACGAATACCATGCCAGTTATTTGCATGCCAAAGTGGCGGTGATGGATGACCGGTGGTCCACGGTGGGGTCATCGAACCTGGATCCTTTGAGCCTTTTGCTGGCTCGGGAGGCCAATTTGGTCACGGAAGATGCCGTGTTTGCGACTCAGTTGCGAGGCCGTCTCGAAGCCCAGATGCAGTCTGGCGCGCATCCGGTGCATGCCCGACTTGAGCGCCTGGGTTGGCTGGAGCGTTTGCTGGATGTGGCGGCTTATGCCCTGATGCGGGCGCTCATTTTGCTGACCGCACGCCGCTACTGAGGGCAACCTGACGCCGGTTCAAGCGGGTGTGAAAGCGAGCCGGACGTAAATGGGTGCGAAGGCTTCGGCCTGGGTGATCTCAATCAGGGTCTCTTTGGCCAGTTCAAGCAAAGCGATGAAAGTCACGACCAAAACCGGCACGCCCCGATCGGCTTCAAACAGGTGCTCGAATTCAACAAAGCGACGACCCTGGAGTTTTTTCAGCACCAGACTCATGTGCTCGCGCACGCTGAGTTCTTCGCGCGAGATTTTGTGGTGCTGAACCAGTTTGGCACGCTTCAAAATATCGGACCAGGCTTGCTGCAAATCGACCACATGCACATCGGGGAAGCGAGGCTGCAGCGATTGCTCGATGTAGACCTGAGCGCGCATGAAATCGCGCCCAAATTGCGGCACATGCGAGAGCTTTTCGGCCGCCAGTTTCATTTGCTCGTATTCGAGCAAGCGGCGCACCAGTTCAGCGCGGGGGTCTTCGGGCTCTTCGCCCTCGGCGGACTTTTTGGGTGGCAACAGCATGCGCGATTTGATCTCGATCAGCATGGCTGCCATCAGCAGGTACTCGGCCGCCAATTCGAGGTTGCGGCTGCGAATTTCATCGACATAACTCAGGTACTGGCGGGTGACGGCCGCCATCGGGATGTCGAGGATGTTGAAGTTTTGCTTGCGGATCAGGTAGAGCAGCAGATCGAGCGGACCTTCGAAGGCCTCCAGAAAAACTTCAAGAGCGTCGGGCGGGATGTAGAGGTCTTGGGGCAGGGCAAAGAGTGGCTCGCCATAAAGTCTGGCTACGGCCACGTGATCAACCACTTCGGGCGTCACCGCCCCCGGGGGCACGCCCGATTCGGGCAGGTGCTCAGGGATATCGGAATTCACGAATGCTGGGTTTGGTAAACGTAGGGTTTTTGCGCCACGCGCGCCGCCCGGTACTCGCTCCAGACGTCGCGATCGACCTGCTTGTCCCACAGCAAAGCGCGGCCCTGGCGCTGACGCGATTCCAGTTCTGGCGAACGCTGGCGCAAATCGCTCAGGAACTGGGTGGTGTCGGATTGGTAATCGGGGCGTCTGAAAATCGGCATTTGGGACTGAACCTCCAAATCCCGATTTTACGCTTGATTTGAGCGGATCCTGGCACCGACATGACCCGCGACGGGTTGACGCGGTGCTATGCTGACCCCATGTTTTCCTTCCGTCCCAGGCTGATCGATGCTTTGCGTGACTACAACCCGCAAAGACTGGTGAAAGACGTTGGCGCAGGCTTGACAGTGGCCGTGGTGGCCTTGCCCTTGGCCATGGCTTTTGCCATTGCCAGCGGCCTCAAGCCCGAAGCAGGATTGATCACCGCTGTGGTCGCAGGCTTTCTGATTTCTTTGCTGGGTGGCAGCCGGGTCCAGATCGGCGGGCCTGCCGGGGCCTTTATCGTGATCGTCTACGGCATCCTCGAGCGTCATGGGCTGGCCCATTTGTTGTTGGCGACTTTGCTCTCGGGTGGCATGCTCATGCTCATGGGTTTGCTCAGGCTGGGTACCCTGATCCGATTCATCCCGGTGGCTGTGGTGATCGGCTTTACCAATGGCATTGCGGTGCTCATCATGCTGTCGCAAGTGAAAGACTTTTTCGGTTTGGACATTGCGCAAATGCCAGCCGACTTTTTCGGCATGTGGCGGGCGCTGACCCAGCAGGCGCACACTTGGCAACCCGCCTCGCTGGGCTTGGCGTTGGCCTCTTTGGCGATGTTGCTGGGTTGGCAAATGATCTTGCCCCGACTCTGGCCCGCAGGCAGCCCCTGGCGAGCCCGACTGGGGCTGATCCCTGCGTCCTTGGTGGCGTTGGTCCTCGCCACTGCGGCTACTGTGGCCCTCAACTTGCCGGTGGCGACCATCGGGTCGCGCTTTGGTGGCATTCCACAGGTTTTGCCCGACTTCAATTGGCCGGTGTTCACCTGGGCCGATGTCAGGGTCATCTGGTCTTCAGCCCTCACCCTGGCTTTGCTGGGGGCCATTGAATCGCTGTTGTGCGCCCGCATCGCCGATCAGCTGATCGACGACCGCCACGATGCCAATCAGGAACTGATGGCGCAGGGCATCGCCAACATGGTCACACCCCTGGTCGGCGGCATGCCCGCCACCGGCACCATCGCCCGCACCATGACCAATGTCAAGCAAGGGGCAAGCTCGCCTGTGGCGGGCATGGTGCACGCAGTGGCCCTGGCCCTGGTGGTGCTGTTGGCGGCTCCGTTGGCCATGCACGTGCCTCTGGCCTCCTTGTCCGCGATTCTGGTGTTTGTGGCCTGGAACATGGGTGAGTGGCGGGAGTTTGCGCACCTGCGCCAGTTCCGCTTGCCTTACCGCATCATTTTGTTGGCGGTGTTCGGGTTGACTGTGGTGGTGGACCTGACGGTGGCGGTCGAGTTTGGCTTGGCTGCGGCCTGTTTGACCTTCATCTACCGGATCTCCAGCCTGAGCCGGCTGGAAGAGGTCGAGCCCGGCACGTTGGAGGCCTTGCGGGGCCTCGAATGCAGTGCTGACACCAAAGCATACCGCTTGTATGGGGCCTTGTTTTTTGGTGCCGTGCGTTTGATCGAGTCGCTGGGCGATGCGTTGCGTCCAGGGCAGGTCCTGGTGCTGGACCTCAAAAACCTGATTTACATGGACACCACCGGGGCCGATGCCCTGCTGGCCTTGCGCCGCCAATGCGAGCAAAAAGGAGCCGACTTGCGTTTGGTGGGGTTGGCCCATCAACCTCTGGACATCGCCCGCCGAGCCGGACTGATTCAGGCTTGAAAAGGGCGAGATTGACCGGATTCAGGCTTCGGTTTTGGATTGCCGGTTCATCAGCAAGCCCACGGCTTGCCGAGGCGAGATGCGGCCTTCGAGCAACTCGACCACGGCGCTGGCGATGGGCATGTCCACTTTCAGCGCCGCAGCACGTTGCACCACGGTGCGGGCGCTGTACACCCCTTCGGCCACATGCCCCAGGGCATCGACCGCTTGCTGCAGGGTTTGACCCTGAGCCAGGGCCAGACCGACACGGCGGTTGCGCGACAGATCGCCGGTGGCGGTCAACACCAGATCACCCAGTCCGCTCAACCCCATGAAGGTGTCTGATTTGGCTCCCAGGGCCAGACCCAGACGCGTCATTTCGGCCAAACCGCGGGTGATCAGCGCCGCGCGCGCGTTGTGGCCCAAAGCCATGCCATCGCACAAGCCGGTGGCGATGGCCATCACATTCTTGACCGCGCCACCGACCTCGACACCCACGATGTCGTGATTTTCGTAGATGCGCAAAGAGTCGCCATGGAAGGTCTCGACCAGAGCCCGCCGAACCGCCCCGTGCGGGCTGGCAGCCACCAGTGCAGTGGGCAGGCCCTGTGCCACTTCCTGGGCAAAACTGGGGCCGCTGAGTGCCCCGCACTGCAATGTTGGAGCCACTTGAGCTTGTACTTCGTGCGGCATCAGGCCGGCCGGGGCGAGGCTGGTCAAGGCCGACTCAAAGCCCTTGCAAAGCCAGACCAGCGGGCACTCAAGTCGGGTGCCCGCCGAGGTCAGGGTCTGGAGCAAAGGGCGCAAACTGGCCGTGGGGCCGGCCAGCACCACCAGATCCACATCGGTCAGGTGCGCCAACGGCTCGCCGCCCACCACCTCGAGGTGATGCGAAAAATCGATGCCCGGTAAATAGCGCTCGTTTTGACGCCGCTGCTGCATGTCGGCGGCCTGCGCCGGATCGCGCGCCCACAGCAAAGTGCGATGGCGACGCCCGGCCTGAATGGCCAGGGCTGTGCCCCAAGCACCTGCCCCAAGGACTGCCAGTCTCATGCCCAGCTCCGACAAGTGTGTGCTTACTGGGACAGGCCCTGTTCTTGGGCCAGCTGTTGTTGATAAATGGCCTGGAAATTCACCTCGGTCAGATGCACCTGCGGGAAGCCGGCGCGCTGCACCAGGTCGGCCACATTGCCACGCAAGTAGGGGTAGACGATTTGCGGGCAGGCGATCCCCACCAAGGGGCCCATTTGATCTTCGGGAATATTGCGGACTTCAAAAATACCAGCCTGTTTGGCTTCGACCAAAAACAGGGTTTTGTCGCCAATTTGCGATGTGACCGTGGCTTGTACCACCACCTCGACTTGACCGTCCGCAATGGTTTGCACCCCGACACCCAATTGAATGTCAATCGTCGGCTGGGCGGTTTCGGTCAGGATTTGGGGGGAGTTGGGTTGCTCCAGCGATGCGTCTTTCAGGTAGACGCGCAAAATGTTGAAAACGGGAGCGGCGGAGTCGGTCATGTTCAGGATCCTGGAAAGAAAAAAGCCCGCATCGGAACACCGAAGCGGGCAGGTGAATTCGGTACCAAAAAATGATTATGCTTTAAAAATCAGGCGCTCTTGAGAAGGGGCTCCAGACCGCCCCGACCATCGAGTGCGATCAGGTCATCGCAGCCGCCGACATGGGTCGAGCCGATGAAAATTTGGGGCACCGTGCGTCGACCCGTGATCGCCATCATGTGGTCACGCTGCGCCGGGTCGGTGTCGATGCGGATTTCCTCGATCTGCTCAACCCCCTTGGACTTGAGGATCTGTTTGGCTCGGATGCAGTAGGGGCAAACGGCGGTGGTGTACATCTTCACGGGGGACATGCAGGACTCCTGGAGAGGGCTGATTCAGGGATTCAGGACTTGACCACCGGCTGGCTCGCTTCGCGCCAGGCTTTGAGGCCACCGGTCAGTGACAGGGCTTGGGTGTAGCCCAATTTTTTGGCCACCGAAACGGCGCTGCGCGAGCGCATGCCGCTGGCGCAGACCAGAATCAGGGGTTGATTTTTGTCGCGCGCCACTTGGGGCAACTGTTCTTTGAGTTGGTTCAGGGGCACATGCTTGGCCCCCGGCAAATGGCCGGCACTGAACTCGGCTTCGGTGCAGACGTCGATCACCAGGGCTTTTTCGCGATTGATTTTTTGCACCGCCTGGATCACCGTCACGCCAGCCGAAGAAGCCCCCTGGATGACGGGCAAAAACAGCATGAATCCCGAGGCCAGGGCGACGGAGATCAGCATCCAGTTGTCGAGTATGAAGTTCAATTCGAATCCAATGTTTTGAATGAGGTCAGTTCGCCATTCTAAAATCAAGCTCGGCAACCCCGCAAAATGCGGGTCAAATTCAGACGGACTCTTTTTCAATACCATGTACAAACTTGTGCTCATCCGCCATGGCGAATCGACCTGGAACCTCGAAAACCGCTTCACCGGCTGGACCGATGTGGCCCTGACCGACACCGGTGTGCGCCAGGCTCAGCAAGCCGGCGCCTTGCTCAAAGCCGAGGGCTACGAGTTTGATGTGGCCTACACCAGCGTGCTCAAGCGCGCCATCCACACCCTTTGGCATTGCCTCGATGCCATGGAGCGACCCTGGTTACCGGTGTTGCACAGTTGGCGACTGAACGAGCGCCACTATGGCGCTTTGCAGGGGCTGAACAAGGCCGACATGGCCCAGCAGTATGGCGATGCGCAAGTGTTGATTTGGCGCCGCAGCTACGACACGCCGCCGCCCGCCCTTGAGCCCGGTGACCCGCGCTGCGAACGTGCCGACCCGCGCTATGCCAAGTTGCAACCCGAGCAAATCCCGCTGACCGAGTGTCTCAAGGATACCGTGGCGCGGGTGATCCCGTTTTGGGCTGACACCATGGCCCCCGCCATCAAAGCGGGTCGGCGGGTGCTGGTGGCGGCACACGGCAACTCGATTCGGGCCCTGATCAAGTACCTCGATGGCATTTCCGATCAAGATATCGTGAATTTGAACATTCCCAACGGCATTCCGCTGGTCTACGAGCTCGACCAAGACCTCAAACCCATCCGTCACTATTATTTGGGCGACGCTCAGGCGGCGGCCCAGGCTGCCGCAGCCGTGGCAGCCCAGGGCAAAGCCTGACTCGAGCAAACCTCAGACGTCGGGGTTACCATAAGGCTTCTTTACAGGTGAATCAGATGCGTCACACCCTCAAAATCGTTGGCTGGCTGGGCGTGGGTGCCTTGGCTGGTGCCCTCACCACGGTGTCCTTGCAGACTGTGGCGCGGGCCAACATGGCGCCCTTGCCGCTGGAGGAGTTGCAGCAACTGGCGGCTGTTTTCAGCATGGTCAAAAGCGACTATGTTGAACCTGTGGATGAAAAAAAGCTGATCACCGAAGCCATTTCGGGCATGGTGGCCAGCCTGGATCCGCACTCACAGTATTTCGACAAGAAGAGCTTCAAGGAGTTCCGTGAAGGCACCAGTGGACGCTTTGTCGGTGTGGGCATCGAGATCACCATGGAAGAGGGCCTGGTCAAGGTGGTGTCGCCCATCGAGGGTTCTCCTGCCTTCCGAGCCGGTTTGAAGTCGGGTGACCTGATCACCAAGGTTGACGACACCGCCGTCAAAGGCCTGAGCCTCAACGAGGCCGTCAAGCGCATGCGCGGCGAGCCCAACACGCGGGTGGTGCTGACGATTTTCCGCAAAGACGAAAATCGCACTTTCCCGGTGACCATCGTGCGCGAGGAGATTCGGACCCAAAGCGTCAAAGGCAAGGTGGTTGAACCGGGTTACGGCTGGGTGCGCCTGTCGCAGTTCCAGGAGCGCACCGTCGAGGATTTCGCCAAGAAACTGGAAGAAATCCATCAGCAGGAGCCGCAACTCAAGGGCCTGGTGCTGGACTTGCGCAACGACCCGGGTGGCTTGCTCGATGCTGCCGTGGCTGTCTCGGCCGCCTTTTTGCCTGACAACGTTCAGGTCGTCAGCACCAACGGCCAATTGGCCGAGAGCAAATTCACTTACAAGGCCGCACCTCAGTTCTACTTGCGTCGGGGCGGGGCCGACCCGATCCAGCGCATGACCGAGCGCACCCAGGGCGTGTTCAAGAACTTGCCCCTGGTGGTTTTGGTCAATGAAGGCTCGGCTTCGGCCAGCGAGATCGTGGCGGGTGCCCTGCAAGACCACAAGCGCGCCAAAATCATGGGCAGCCAGACCTTTGGCAAAGGCTCGGTGCAGACCGTGCGCCAACTTGGACCCGACACTGCCTTGAAAATCACCACGGCTCGCTACTACACCCCCAGCGGGCGCTCGATCCAGGCCAAGGGCATCGTGCCCGATGTGCTGGTGGATGAAACCGCCGAAGGAAGCCCGTTCGCCATTTTGCGCACCCGCGAAGCCGATCTGGAAAAGCACCTCAACAGTGGCCAGGGTGAAGAGGCTAAAAACCCCGAGCGTGAAAAAGCCCGCGAGGCCGCCTTGAAGCGTCTGGAAGAAGAATCCAAAAAGCCCAACAACCAGCGTCGTCCGCCCGAATTTGGCAGCGACAAAGACTTCCAATTGCTACAAGCCCTGAATCAACTCAAGGGACAACCGGTGCTGGCCAGCAAGACCCAAACCGAGCGACCCGAGGCCAAGAAGGAGAACTGAGGCTTGACCGATGATGAGCTGCTGCGATACTCGCGCCACATCCTGCTCGATGCCGTGGGGGTGGAGGGGCAGCAACAAGCCCTGAATGCTCATGCGCTGGTCATCGGGGCTGGTGGATTGGGTTCGCCGGTCGCCTTGTATCTGGCCGCCAGCGGCGTAGGGCGCGTCACCCTGGTCGATGACGATCAGGTGGATCTGACCAATTTGCAGCGCCAAATTGCCCATGCCACCGATCGCGTGGGCCAAGCCAAGGTCGAATCAGCCAAATGGGCCATGCAAGCCCTCAATCCCGGGGTGCGGGTTGACGCTCTGGCCTTGCGCGCTGATCCGGCTTTTCTGGATCAATGGGTCCCGCAAGTTCAGGTGGTCATTGACGGTTCGGACAATTTCGAGACCCGTCAGCGCATCAATGCCGCCTGCTTTCGCCATCGGGTGCCCCTGGTCAGCGGCTCGGTTTTGGGTTTTGACGGCCAGTTCAGTGTGTTCGACCCGCGCCAGCCGACGTCCCCCTGCTATGCCTGCCTGTTTCCGCCGGACACACCGCCGCCCGAAGTGCGCTGCGCCACCATGGGGGTGTTGGCCCCTTTGGTCGGCGTGATGGGTGCGATGCAGGCCACCGAAGCCCTGAAGATCATGATGGGATTGGACAGCAGTGTGCCTGGCCGCTTGCTCATGCTGGACGGCCATCGGCTGCAATGGACCGAAATGCGCTTTGACCGCGCCCCCGACTGCCCCATCTGCGCCCAGAATTCAGACGGACCTCGTTGATTGCCCTTAATTGGGGCCTCATCATTAATTGGGGTCTCATTAATTGGGGTCTGACCCCAATTAAGAATTTGCTTATTTTTATCGATTTTATGGTTTGGCTATGTAATTACCCCGATGGCATTCCGCTGTATCCAAGGTGACAATCGACTTTTCGTCTGGATTGGAGAAAAGCCTGTGAAACACCTCAAAACCTTGCTCTTGGCTGCCGTGCTCAGCCCGCTGTCCGCATTGGCGGCCGATTACCCCATCAAGGACAAATCGGTCACGATCATCGTGCCTTTTGCCGCCGGCGGCCCCACCGATCGCGTCGCCCGGGATCTGGCCGAAGCCATGCGCAAGCCTTTGGGCGCCTCCAGCGTGGTCATCGACAACGTGGGCGGTGCCGGTGGTACTTTGGGTGCGGCCAAGGCGGCGCGCTCGGCCCCGGATGGGCACACGGTTTTCTTGCACCACATCGGCATGGCGACATCGCCTGCGCTGTACCGCAAACTGCCGTACGACACCATGTCTGACTTTGAGTACCTGGGCATGGTCAATGATGTGCCCATGACCCTGATTGGCCGCCCCAGTTTGCCGGCCAACAACTTCAAGGAATTGCAAGCCTGGATTGCCGCCAACAAGGGCAAGATCAATTTGGGCAATGCCGGTCTGGGTGCGGCTTCGCACCTGTGCGGCTTGCTGTTCCAAAGTGCTCTCAAAACCGACATGACCACTGTGCCCTACAAAGGCACGGCGCCAGCCATGAACGACCTGATGGGCGGTCAGATCGATCTGATGTGCGACCAGACCACCAACACCACGGGACAGATCGAGGCCAAAACCATCAAGGCCTTTGCCGTGACCACCCAAAAGCGCCTGACCACCCCCTCGCTCAAAGACTTGCCAACCCTGGAAGAAAGCGGCCTGAAGGGCTTTGAGGTGACCATTTGGCACGGGCTGTATGCCCCCAAAGGTACCCCTGCCGATGTGCTGGCCAAAATCAGCGCCGCTCTCAAAGTGGCCCTGAAAGACCCCGAATTCATCAAAAAGCAGCAAGCCCTGGGCGCGGTCGTGGTCACTGACAAACGCATTGAACCAGCCGAGCATCGCAAATTCGTGCAGGCCGAAATCGACAAGTGGGGCCCGATCATCAAGGCCGCTGGCGTTTACGCCGATTGAGTCTCTTCAGGGGCTGATTGGCTCAGCCCTGCAAAAGGCAACTCGCCTTTGACCAGGCTCACGGTGCAGGGGGCGTGCATGGCGACTTTGATCGGGATGGTGGCCATCCAGCGCTGCATTTGCAAGCCGTGGGTGGCTGCGCCCAAAATGATCAGGTTGACCTCATTGGATTGGGCGTAGCGCAGCAAGGCGTCGGCCACGTCACTGGATTCGAGCACATGGAACGAGGCCTGATGGCCGGTCATGTCCAAGGGCTCGGCCCATTTTTGCAATCGCACCAAGTGCGTCAGTTGCTGTGCGGTTTCACCCCCTTCGCCCGAGTCCGAGATGACGGTGACAACCGCCAGCCGGGCTCCGGGCATGTGGCCCAGCGCACGCTCGGTGTGCAATCGCATGGCGTAGATGATGTCCTGGGCGACGTCCTGGTGCGGCAGTGCGACCATGACGATGGGCACGCGCTCGACTTGGTGTTGGGGCTGCAGGGGGCTGGGCTGGTAGACCATGCCGGCGGCTCGGATCCAGCGGTGCAGGGTTTTCCAAAACCCCCAGCCTTGTTCGATCTCGGCCAGATGGGTCAGGCGCACTTGGTGCGGATGGCGCAGATCAAACGCCAGGTGGGCGGCTGAGGGGTAACGTTCTTCGGCCCGTGGCAAGAGGCAGCGCAACACCACTTCCTGCAACCAGGCAGGGGTATCGGGGCGCAGGGCGCGGGGCGGTTTGGGGCGCATCCACAGGCGTTGTCGCAGACCGCCGTCGGTTTGCGGATTGCCAAAGGGAAGTTCGCCGGTGATCAATTCGTACAGGATGACGCCCAGGGCAAAGACGTCGCTGCGCGGATCACCCCGTGTGCCCACGACTTGCTCGGGCGCGATCCAGGCCGGGGTGCCGATGGCTTTGCGCATTTCTTCGGCCAGCAGGTCGGGAAAGTGGGCATGCATGGATAGACCAAAATCGAGCAGAACCGCGCGACCATCGGAACGCAGCAGCACGTTGGCAGGCTTGAGGTCGTGGTGGCAGATATTTTGTTTGTGCAGGCTGTGCACGGCCTGAGCGAGGGCGGCGCCGATGTGGGCGATGTCGTCGAATGGGGTGGGGGGGGATCCGAGTCCGCGCGCATCGAGCCATTGTTGCAAGCTGGTGCCTTGCACGTGTTCCATGACCAGATAGGGCAGGCGGGTCATGTCGCCGGCAGCGACAAAGCGTGGCACGTGCGTACCTTGCACGTGTTGCAAGATGAGGTGCTCGACTTCGAATCCAACGATGTTTTCCGAGCCGTCGCCAGCGGTCATGCGCGGCACTTTCATGACCATTGGAAAAGGCGCCGCAGCGTTGTTTTGGAAGGTGACCGAATAAATGTGAGCCATGCCACCGGCGTGCAAGCACTGTCCGATGACGAAGCCATCCACGAGGGTGCCGGGATCCATCAACTTCATCTTCCGCTCTCTATTCGGTGGGCCAACAACTCAGGCAGGCCGGCTGCTCGGATCGCATGCGCGGTGACCAGATGGTCATAGCCTACTCGTTGAAAACAAAGCGTTTTTCGATCCAGATCAAGGATGGCGTAGGCCGCTTGGGTGTTGCCGTCGCGAGGTTGGCCTACCGAGCCAATGGTCGCTACCCAGCGTCGGTGCGCAGGGACCGGAACCGGCACGCCCGGGGTGGGCACAAAAGGCAACAGAGCCTGGTTTTTGCCCCGGTAGTACAGTGTCTGGTGGTGCACATGGCCGCCCAGCACGTAGCGCACCTCAGGGTGTTGCCGGTTGGCGGCGTTGAGGCTGCGCTCGGCGCTGCGGGCATCGTCCACATAGTGCCAACGTTCGGGCGCATCGGCACTGGCGTGCACGAGCATCATGGCGCCTTCGAGGTGAGTCAGCGGCCGTTCGGCCAGCCATTGCTTTTGGTCAGGTTTGAGTCGCTGGTGCGTCCAATCCGCTGTTTGGGCCCCCAGGCTGTCAGCGCGAGTACCGCGCAAAGCCAATTCTTCGTGGTTGCCGCGCAGCACCACCGCCCCGGTGCTGATTTGGAGGTCTCGCACCGCATCGACAACTTCGGCCGGGTGAGGGCCGTAACCGACCAGGTCGCCCAGGATGGCCCAGTGCGTCACGCCTTGCCCTTGGGCATGGGCCACACAGGCTTTCCAGGCTGCGAGATTGCCATGGATGTCTGACAGCAGTGCCCACTTCATGATGCTGGTCTCAATCGATGGCGCTGGCCGATTTGACTTGCTCGCGCAACATGAATTTCTGGATCTTGCCGGTGGAGGTTTTGGGCAGTTCGCCAAACAACACGCGCTTGGGAACCTTGAAGCGGGCCAGCAGGCCACGGCAGTGTTCGATCAGGTCGGATTCGGTGGTCTGAGCGTTGGGCTTGAGTTCGACAAAGGCGCAGGGTACTTCGCCCCATTTGGGGTCTGGCAGAGCGACCACGGCAGCCAGCATGACGGCGGGGTGACGGCACAGCGAGTCTTCGACTTCGAGCGAAGAGATGTTTTCTCCACCCGAGATGATGATGTCTTTGCTGCGGTCCTTGATCTTGATGTAGCCGTCGGGGTGTGTGACGGCCAGGTCGCCGGTGTGGAACCAGCCGCCGGCAAAGGCTTCAGCGGTGGCTTGCGGGTTTTTCAGGTAACCCTTCATGACGATGTTGCCCCGGAAAAAGATTTCGCCCATGGTCTCGCCGTCGGCGGGCACGGGTTGAAGGGTGTCGGGGTTGAGGACTTGGACGGATTCCTGCAGGGGGTAGGCCACGCCCTGGCGGCCATTGAGGTTGGCGCGTTCTTCGAGGCTGAGTTCGGTCCATTCGGGTTGCTTGGCACAGACGGCAGCAGGGCCGTAGACCTCGGTCAGGCCATAGACATGGGTGATGTCGATGCCGGCTTTTTCACAGCCTTCGATCACGGCAGCAGGTGGCGCGGCCCCGGCGATGAGGCCTTGCACGGTGTGCGTGATGCCTTGGCGCAATTCGACGGGCGCGTTGATCAGCATGCTGTAGACGATGGGTGCCCCGCACATGTGGGTGATGCGGTGTTCACGGATCAGGGGGAAGATGAGGTTCGGGTCGACACGGCGCAGGCAGACGCTGGTACCGGCGTTCAGGGCCATGGTCCAGGGGAAACACCAGCCGTTGCAGTGGAACATGGGCAAGGTCCACAAATACACCGCATGGTGGGGCATGCCCCAGGTCACCACATTGCTGGTGGCGTTCAGGTAGGCACCCCGGTGATGGGTGACCACGCCTTTGGGGTTGCCGGTGGTGCCGCTGGTGTAATTCAGTGCGATGGCGTCCCACTCTTTAGGGGGCAAGGTCCAGACATGTTCGGGATCGCCAGCGGCCAAAAAGGCTTCGTAAGTCACCGAGCCTTGCGCCGCACCCGCCGGGGCGGTATCGTCTTCGACTTCGATGACCATGGGGCGTACATCGCCCAGAATTTGCAAGGCTTTGCCGATCACGCCCGAGAACTCTCGGTCGGTCAGCAGGACCTTGGCTTCGCCATGGCGCAGCATGAAGGCGATGGCTTCGGCATCCAGCCGGGTGTTCAGCGTGTTGAGCACGGCGCCGGTCATGGGCACGCCGAAATGGGCTTCGAACATGGCCGGCACATTGGGCAGCATCGCGGCCACGGTGTCGCCGCGGCCGATGCCGTGGCGTGTCAGTGCACTGGCCAAGCGACGGCAGCGGGCGTAGGTGTCGCGCCAATTTTGATGCAGTTCGCCGTAGATCAGGGCGGTGCGCTGAGGGTAGACGGCTGCGCTGCGCTGGATGAAGCTCAGCGGCGACAGCGGTACGAAGTTGGCCGCGTTGGGGTCCAGATCCTGCTCGTAGATGTTGGGTTTCATGCGGGTCTCCTGGTTTTGATCATGCGGGTCATGGCCCCATCGCAAACCGCGTTCAACCGTAGTGGTAGACACCTTGACCGGTCTTGCGACCGAGGCGACCAGCGGCGACCATCTCTTTCAGCAACGGACTGGGGCGGTATTTGCTGTCGCCGAATTGGTCCAGGTAGACTTCCATCACGGCCAAGCAGACATCGAGACCGATCATGTCAGCCAACGCCAGCGGGCCGATGGGATGATTACAGCCCAGGCGCATGCCATCGTCAATGTCTTGCGGTGTGGCCAGGCCCTCGCCCAGCACAAAGAAAGCTTCGTTGATCATCGGCACCAAAATCCGGTTGACGACAAAGCCGGGCGCGTTTTTGACGGTGATGGGCGACTTGCCTAGCCGTTTGGCCAAGTCATGGACGGCGTTGTGGGTGGCGTCGCTGGTTTGCAGGCCACGGATGATTTCCACCAGCGCCATCATGGGCACCGGATTGAAAAAGTGCATGCCGATGAAGCGGTCGGCGCGTTGCGTCACGGCGGCCAGTTGGGTGATGGAGATGGAAGAGGTGTTGGAAGCCAGGATCACCTCGGGGGCCAGCAATTGATCCAGTTGTTGCAGGATCTTGATTTTGATCGGGTGGTTCTCGGTGGCGGCTTCAATGACCAGGTCAGCAGCCTTCAGGTCGTCGTAGCTCGTGCTGGCTTGGACGCGGGCCAATGCGGCGCTTTTGTCGGCCTCGGTGATCTTGTCTTTGCTCACCAGCCGGTCCAGGCTTTTACCAATGTTGGCCAACCCCTTGGACACGGCGGCGTCCGAAATGTCCACCATCACAGCCTTCAAGCCGGCCACGGCGCAAGCCTGGGCGATGCCATTGCCCATGGTGCCTGCACCCACGATGCCCACAGTCTGAATTTGCATGTCGTATTCCTTCGAAAAAAACGCAATGGCACATGGTAGCGTCTGCGGCCCTTGCTTTTTCTGACATCGGGCAAGAAAGCGATAATGCCGCTCATGGACAAACTCAAGGCGTTCGAGACCTTTGTGGCGGTGGCTCAAAAGGGCAGCCTGACCGCTGCGGCCAAGGCCGAGGGCGTGGCTCCGGCCATCATTGGCCGACGCCTGGACAGTCTGGAAGAGCATCTCGGGGTGCGCTTGATGGTGCGGACCACACGGCGCATCAGCCTGACCCAGGAAGGCAGCGCTTTTTTGGAAGATTGTCAGCGCTTGCTAGCGGAAGTCGCAAGTGCTGAAGCCAGTGTCAGCGCCGGCGGGGTTCAGGCCAGTGGCCACTTGCGGGTTACCGCTCCGGCCGGTTTCGGGCGTCGTCACATTGCGCCGCTGGTGCCTGAGTTTCGGTCTTTGCATCCCAGGGTCAGCCTGTCGCTGAATTTGAGCGATCGGGTGGTTGACCTGGCCGCCGAGGGTTTCGACTGCGGGGTGCGGGTTGGGGACTTGCCCGACTCGTCGCTGGTCAGCGTGCGGCTGGCGGATAACCGGCGTCTGTGCGTGGCCACGCCCGATTATTTACAGCGTCATGGCACGCCTTCGCACCCCAGTGATTTGAGCCGACATCAGTGCCTGACACTGTCCAGCGATGCATCGCAAACCCGGGGCTGGGCGTTTCGAGTTCAGAAAACGGGGGGTGAGGGGTACGAGACCATGCATTTGCGACCGAGCGGGCCGCTGGATTGCTCCGACGGACAGGTCTTGCACGCATGGTGTCTGTCGGGCTTGGGGATTGCCTGGCGCAGCACCTGGGAGGTCCAACAAGATGTTGCCGATGGGCGTCTGGTGTCGGTGCTGGACGAGTATGCCGCTCCGCCCAATGGCATTTTTGTTGTTTTGCCTCAGCGCAAGCACCTGCCCTTGCGGCTTCGGTTGTGGATCGATTTTTTGCGCGAGGCCTTTGCACGCCCGGGCTTCGGCCTGCAAAACTGAGTTATTTTTTGCGACCGCGCTCTTTGGCGATCAACTCATCAGCGATTTTCAGGGCCCGGGCCATGCCGCCAGCCAGCGACCCATCGGTGTAGAAGCGACCATTGATCCCCAGTGAGGGAACGCCCTGTACCTTGAAGGCCTGTTGCAACTGGGTGGCTCGGCGGGCTTTGGAGACCACGCCAAAAGAGTGATAGGCTTGCTGAAACTCGGCCTCGCCAATGCCTTGTTTTTGGGCCCATTGCTGCAATTGCTCGACCTTGGCCAGCGGTTGGCGCTCGACGTGGATGGCCGCGAACAAACGGCCATGCAAAGGTTCGATTTTGCCCAGCGCTTCAAGCACGTAATACATCCGTTGCTGGGGCTCGAAATCATCGCGAAAACGCACCGGGACGCGTTTGACGAAGACGTCGGGGTTTTGGCGTTGCATCCAGGCTTTGAATTCTGGTTCAAACGAGTTGCAGTGCGGGCAGCTGTACCAAAAAAATTCAATCAGTTCGACTTTACCCGGACCGGCTTCTGTGGCCATGGGTTGGTCGAGGGTGACATATTCAATGCCCTCCTGAAAATTCTGGGCTTGCGCGCGCTGAGCCAGAACAAGACTACCGGTCAAGGCCAGGGTCGCTTCACGACGATTGATGGTTTTCATGCACTTTACCTTTGTACGCGCACCAGCGCTGAGGTCAGCTTGGAGGCATTGAGTTTTTGTTGCACCAGTTCGGCTTCCGCTTTGGTCTCGATCGGACCGATGCGCACCCGGTGCAATTGTCGGCCCGATACTTCACGCACACTGACTTTGGGGTCAAAGCCTGCCAGGCTGAGTTTGGCGCGCACGGCCTCGGCTTCTTCGGCACTGCGATAGGCCCCGACTTGAACAAAATACTCGAAGGGGTCGGGTGCATTGGCTCGTTCGCGCGCCAAGTCACCCAGCGGGTCTTCGGATTTGTCCTGGGGCGGCAGGCCCATCACCGCAGGGGGCGCCAGCACCGGATTGGGCACATTGTCTTCGGCCGGTTTTTCGATGGGTTTGACAGGATTTTTACCGTACAAAGGGGCGTTGGGATCCCAGTCTTTGTTCTTTTCGGCATCGGCTGCGCTGTTGTCGGCACCTCGATTGGTGCCTTTGTTCATGAAGGGCACAGGCACTTTGCTGACATAAACGGCCACGCCCAGGGCCACGGCCAAGCCGATGACCAGACCGATCACCAGCCCCAACAGGGTGCCGCCATAAGAGGGATGTCGACGGGGTGCCATGCTCACATGTGCTCCGGTGCAGAGACGCCCAGTATACGCAGTCCGTTTTTCAGGACCTGGGCGGTGGCGGCCACCAGGGCGAGTCGGGCATTGCGCACCTGTGGATCTTCGGCCAGGATGCGCTCGGCATCGTAGTAGCTGTGGTAGCTGGCGGCCAGATCCCGCAGGTAAAAGGTGATGTCGTGGGGTGCGAAATCGGTCGCCGCCCCCGTGAGGACCTCGGGATAGCGAGCCAGTTCGAGCATCAGTGCCTGAGACGCCGGGCTGTCGAGCAAGTTCAGATCGGCCAAGGCCAGACGTTCGGGCGTGCAGTCAGCTTCCTTGGCCAGGACCGAGCAAATGCGGGCGTGTGCATATTGCACATAGTAGACCGGGTTGTCGTTGTTCTTTTGCACCGCCAGGTCGACGTCGAAAACGTATTCGGTGTCGGGCTTGCGCGACAGCAAAAAGAAGCGCACCGCATCTTTGCTGGTCCACTCAATCAGGTCACGCAGGGTGACATAGCTGCCGGCGCGCTTGGAGATTTTGACTTCCTGGCCACCGCGCATGACGCGGACCATGGTGTGCAGCACGTAGTCGGGGTAGCCCTTCGGGATGCCAACGCCTGCGGCTTGCAGGCCCGCGCGCACGCGAGCAATGGTGCCATGGTGGTCCGTGCCCTGGATATTGACCACCCGGGTGAAGCCACGTTGCCACTTGGTGATGTGGTAGGCGACGTCGGGCACAAAGTAGGTGTAGCTGCCATCGGTTTTTCGCATGACCCGGTCTTTGTCATCGCCGTAGTCGGTCGAGCGCAACCAAAGGGCGCCGTCTTGTTCGTAGGTTTTGCCAGCAGCCACCAATTGCCCAACCGCTTGTTCAACGCGCCCACTGGTGTAGAGGCTTGATTCCAGGTAATAGTTGTCAAAAGCCACTTCAAAGGCTTTCAGATCCAGGTCCTGTTCGCGGCGCAGGTAGGCAACGGCGAACTGGCGAATGCCATCGAGGTCATTCACGTCCCCGCTGGCGGTGAAGGCACGGTCGTCGGCCTGCACGGTTTTTTTCGCCAGAAAATCGGAGGCGATGTCTGCGATGTAGTCGCCGTTGTAAGCGGCTTCGGGCCAGGCAGGGTCGCCGGGCTTCAGGCCCAGCGCACGGGATTGCACGCTGGTGGCCAAGGTCTGGATTTGGACGCCGGCATCGTTGTAATAGAACTCGCGGTAGACCCGGTGGCCCTGACTGGCCAGCAGGTTGCAGATGGCATCGCCCAAGGCGGCCTGACGGCCATGTCCCACATGCAAAGGCCCGGTGGGGTTGGCCGAGACAAACTCAACCAGCACCTGCTGTCCCGTGTCTTCCCGCTGACCAAACGTGTCGGCCCCTGTCAGTACTTCGCGCACCACTTCTTGCTTCGCGCTGGCCTTCAGGCGCAGGTTGAGAAACCCCGGTCCGGCAATTTCGATCGAGTCCACCCATTGCGCAAAAGTCGGGTGGTTTTGCAGTCGTTCTTGCAAAGATTGAGCCAACTGGCGAGGGTTTTGTTTCAGCGGGCGAGCCAGTTGCATGGCCGCGGTGATGGCCAAGTCGCCGTGCGCAGCGAGCTTGGGTTTTTCGAAAGTGGCCGGTGTGTCTTGGTCGGGGGCAAGGGCTTGCAGCACGTCTGCCAGCGCCAGGCGCAAATGTTCTTGAACTCGGATCATGGCAAGATTGTAGAGCCCCCTCATTTCTTGGGCAGGCCGGCGGCCATCAGCCAGTGCGCCAGTTCGGCGCGCAGGGCATGGCCCGCGCGGGTCCGCCCCAAATAACTGCGGGCTGTCAGGTCAGGTTCAAGGGACAACAATTCGCGCAGAAAAAAAGCGGCCATGTTCGTCTGCCCCAGCATTTGGTGTGCCACCACCAACATGCGAAGGGTGGGGCTGTGGTGGCGTTGCGCACGCCACGAGTTTTCGAGCCAGCGTATGCTGGCGCCCACTTGGCCATTGATCAGGGTGGCATGTCCCACCAGACCCCAGGCGTGGGCGCGGGGGGCTCCTGCGGGTGGGCGCAGCATCGCTTGCATGGCCCAGTGTTGTGCTGCGCCAGTCTGTTGCAGCATGCTGAACAGCACCGACCGGTAAAGACTGGCCCAGGGTTCGGCATTCGGTCGCAGGGTCGCCTGTTCCAGATCGCGCAGGCCACGATCCAGGTCGCCTCGCAAGTGCGCGAGGACAAATCCTCTACTGGCCCAGGCTTGCCCATCTTCAGGCGCCAGGCGCAAGGCCTGATCGGCATGGTGCACCGCCAACTCAGCGTCCACACCCGCATGGCCCCGGGTGTGTCGCAAGACCTCCCATTGGGCGCGCCAGATTTGTGGCTCGGCCAGCCTGGGCTGGCGATGTGCCCACGCCTGCAACAGGGCGGTGATGCGTGCTTGATGTTGGGGCGGGCTGTGGTGCATCAGGTGCAGCGAGGACATGCGCAGCAAGCCGGGACTCAGGGCTTGGTCGACTTGACTCAGGGCCAGTGCGGCACTGTGCATCTGCATGGCCTCGAACAAGGACTGTGCAGTGAACTCGGGTCTGATGCGCTCACGCTCCAAAGTTTCAGGCCAGCGGTGCAGCACAATGCCTTGTGGGGCGGCCCGCAGTTCCCAGATCCATTGCTCGCTCATGCGCACGCGCCGCAGCAAAAAGTCGGCGCGGGCTTGCTGCAGCAAATCCATGGCGTCGACTTCGAAGCCCGGCCATGCGACCCCCGTGACCTCAAGGCCTTGATGGTTCAACAATTGCTGAACCCAGTGCTGGGTCAGGGTCATCGAGTCCTGGCCCGGTCCGGCCAATACCAGCACCCGGGGCAAATCGCTTTGTGATTGAGCCGTTACCGCAGGGGGCAACTCGGTGTTTGGGGGCAGTCGAAACACCCGCAGTGGCTGAGCCAGGTGTTTGAAGTACATCCAGCCCAAATCCTGCGTTTTAGGGCGGTGGGGGGTCGACCAGCGTTGCATCAAGTCGGCGCTGACCCAAATTTCTCCGGCGGTGACTTGTTGTGCCAAACGCGCCAATTGATTCAGGCTGTTGGCCACATAGCTCAAGCCGCCCCGCCTCACTGCGCCCCAATGCAAGGCGATGCGCAAGGGCATCGGTCCGTCGCAGGCCAAGTGCGGTGCCAGGCTGTGCCAATCGTCTTGGAGCCTGTGTGCGGCATTCAGTGCCAACTCGGGGCCATCGAAAGCCAAAATCAGGGCGTCTCCGGCCTGGGACAAGAATTCGCCACCCAAATCTTGCAGCCACCCACGCGTGCATCGTTCGACCCAGGCGGTGGTGCGCTCGGCCATCAGCGGCTCGCTGGCTTCCATGGCGCGTGTGAATTCAGTGACATCCGCCCACAGCAAAGCCCGTTCAGGTGAGGGCGTGCTCATGGTCTAAATATAAATCAAAGTATTCAATCTCGGCTGTGTCGCTTTCAAGTGATGCATGCCCACAACACCCTTGCCCTTGGTGCCAAGGCTTGTGCACATTTAAACCGGCTCCGTGCCATGCAATTAGCGTGCCGTCATTAGAATCAGGGCATGTTCTCCAACAGCAATAATCATGCCTTCTGTGGGGTCTCCTTGCGAGCCGCATGGGTCGCGTGTTGTTTGGCTTTCGTGCCCGCATGGGTGGGGGCTGAGCGAGCTGATCGCGACCGCCCCATGAACATCGAGGCCGACCGCCTGGAGCACGATGACCTGAAAAAAATCTCGGTCTTTCAGGGGCGCGTGATCGCCACCAAAGGCACCATTCTTTTTCGGGGGCAAACCCTCGAGGTGCGTGAAGATGCCGATGGCTATCAACAAGGCCTTTTGTTACCGGCGCCCGGCCAACGAGCCTTTTACCGGCAAAAACGCGAGGGTGTGAACGAGTTCATGGAGGCCGAGGCCGAGCGCATTGAATACGATGGCCGGCGAGACCGCGTGGTGCTCAGCGGGCGTGCCGAACTCAGGCGCTTGCGCGGCAGCACACTGGCCGATGAAATCCAGGGGCAGGTCATTGTTTACGACAACCTGAATGACCAGTTCACGGTTGATGGTGCCCCAAGGCAAGCCGCAAACCCCGGCTCGGTCACCCCGCGGGTGCGTGCGGTGCTGACGCCGAAACCCAAAGATGCTGTGGCGCGATGACATGAACGTCCCGGTCATCCCTTTTCCGCAAGCGCTACCTTCCGGCAGCATCGAACGTCACACCCTCCATGCCAGACATTTGCAAAAGGCTTATGGCGGACGCAAGGTGGTGCGCGATGTGTCGCTTCAAGTCAGCACTGGCGAAGTGGTGGGTTTGTTGGGTCCCAATGGGGCAGGCAAGACGACTTCTTTTTACATGATCGTCGGTTTGGTGCGTGCCGATGGGGGTGGCATCGACATTGATGGCAAGGCCATTGAGCGCATGCCGATCCACCAGCGCTCGCGTCTGGGTTTGAGTTATTTGCCGCAAGAAGCTTCGATTTTTCGCAAACTGTCGGTGGCTGAAAATGTGCGTGCCGTGCTGGAGTTACAGACTGACGAAGCGGGTCAGCCCCTGGCGGGTCCCGAAATCGAGCGGCGGCTTGACGAGTTGTTGCGGGAATTGCGGGTGGAGCACCTGCGCGACGCCAGCGCCATCTCTTTGTCGGGTGGCGAGCGTCGTCGGGTGGAGATTGCTCGCACACTGGCGACCCAGCCCAGATTCATCTTGCTCGACGAGCCTTTTGCCGGCATCGATCCGATCGCCGTGATTGAAATCCAGCGCATCATCGGTCACTTGCGCGCACGCGGCATTGGCGTGCTGATCACCGACCACAATGTGCGCGAAACCTTGGGGATTTGCGACCAGGCATTCATCATCAGCGAGGGCCGTGTGCTGGCCGAGGGCACGCCGCAAGACATTGTGAACAACGCCGACGTGCGACGAGTCTATCTCGGCGAAAACTTCCGAATGTGATGACGTCATGAAGCAAGGCCTGTCACTGCGCGTTTCACAGCATCTGGCCCTGACGCCCCAGTTGCAACAATCGATTCGACTGTTGCAACTCTCGACCCTGGAACTCAGCCAGGAGATCGATCAGATGCTCGACGAGAACCCGTTTTTGGAAAAAGATGTCGAGGCTGCCGAGCGAGAAGAGTACGGATTGGGCCAAAGCGATGCGGCGACACCGCGCGATGACGCTGACCACGAGCGAGACACCCAGTTCAAGGAAACCGCCGATGTGGTGGTTGACGCCAACCGGGAGGTCGAAGACGGTCCCGATGCCGAGGCCGGATGGGAGGGTGACGGCACCCACGACATCGCCCCCGATGACAAGGAGTGGGGTGGCGATGCGCCGCCCAGCAAAGCCGCCGATGAGGACACGTCAGACGCCACCGAGTGGGCGCGCAGTCAGGAAAGCCTGACCGAGCACCTTCACCGCCAAGCGCTGGCGTTGCGCTTGTCAGACACTGACCGCGCCGCCTTGCGTTTCCTCATTGAAAACCTGAATGAAGACGGTTATCTGGAGGACAGCCTGGAAGAACTGGCCGCCGGCTTGCAAGGCGGTGAGCCGCAAAGTGAGGACGAACTGGAGGCCTATGAAGAGTTGGTGTCGCGCTTGCAGATGGCGCTGCGCCTGCTGCATCACATGGAGCCGGTGGGTGTGGGTGCCCGCAACTTGGCCGAATGCATGAGCTTGCAACTGCAGGCCATGGGCGACAGCCAAGCCCCGCTTTCGCTGCGCGAGCTGGCCTTGGCCATGTGCCGACAGCCGCTGGAACTGCTGGCCAAGCGCGACCTCAAGCGCCTGGCCCAGGTGGTGGGCGGCAGCGAGACCGACCTGAAAGCGGCCCTGGCGCTGATCGCACGCCTGGAACCCAAGCCGGGCCGCCGCTTTGTCGATGTCGAGCGTCAGATCGTCATTCCCGATGTCATCGTCACGCAACAAGGGCACGATCGACAGGGACAGCCCAAGTTCCGGGTCATGCTCAACCCCGACGTCATGCCACGGCTTCGCGTGCACGACATTTATGCCAACGCCCTCAAAGGAGCCGGCAAGGGCGAGGCCGTCAACGGGTTGCAGCAACGCTTGCAAGAAGCGCGTTGGTTCATCAAAAACATCCAGCAGCGCTTTGACACCATTTTGCGCGTCAGCCAAGCCATCGCTTTGCGTCAGCGCAATTTCTTCGTCCATGGCGAGTTGGCCATGCGACCCATGGTCTTGCGCGAAATCGCCGACGAGTTGGGGCTGCACGAGTCCACCATCAGCCGCGTGACCACCGCCAAATACATGGCCACGCCCATGGGCACCTTTGAGTTGAAATACTTCTTTGGCTCCGGACTGGGCACCGAAACCGGTGCGAATGCGTCCAGCACCGCCGTGCGAGCCCTCATCAAGCAATTCATCGCCAACGAAAACACCAAAAAGCCCCTGTCCGACAACCAGTTGTCCGATATGCTCAAAGAGCAGGGCATCGACTGCGCGCGCCGCACCGTGGCCAAGTACCGCGAAGCCCTGCGCATCCCGCCCACCAACTTGCGCAAGGCCCTGTGAACGAACTCTCCCTCTTTTTACCTTGCGCCGCCGGTGTCGAGCCTTACTTGGCGCAAGAAGTTGCCGACATTTTGGGTCGTCCTTTGGCCGATGCGCACGCCGGGCGTGCCGGGGTGTCTTTGCAAGCCAGTTGGCGCGAGGCCTTGTTGCTCAACCTCCACACCCGCCTGGCGCAGCGTGTCCTGATCCGTTTGCGCCACGGTCCCTATCGGGGCGAGGACGATATCTATGCCATGGCGCGCGAGATCCCCTGGGAGATGTGGTTTGGCGTGCGCCAGACCTTCAAGGTCGACATCACCGCCCAGCGCAGCCCCTTGAAAAGCCTGAATTTTGCCGCCCTGCGCGTGAAAGATGCGTTGGTCGACCGTTTTCGCGATCGCGAAGGCGAGCGCCCCAGCGTGGAAGTGCGCTGGCCCGATGTGCGGGTGCATGTGCACCTGACCACCGATCAGATGAGCCTGTTCATCGACACCTCGGGCGAACCTCTGTTCAAGCGCGGCTGGCGCGAGGACAAGGGCGACGCGCCTTTGAAAGAAACCCTGGCTGCCGCCATGTTGGCCGCCAGCGGCTGGAGCCAGTCGCTGGATGGTGCGCCCGCCGGTGTGGCGCAGGGTTTGCCTTTGTACGACCCGTGTTGCGGCAGCGGCACCATCGCCATCGAAGCCGCCCAAATCGCGTGTGGCATGGCCCCTGGCATGCAGCGCCACTTCGGCTTTGAAAAACTGCGCCTCTTTGATCGCACGGTGTGGCACCAATTGCGCCAGGAGGCGATTGACGCCACACATGCGCCGCTGGCCGAGGTGCACGGCAGCGATGTGGCATTTCGCATGGTCGACTTCGCCCGTCGCAATGCCCAGCGCGCCGGGGTCGACGAGGCTGTGCAGTTGCGCGGTGGCGATGCGCTGCAGCGCAAACCACCTTGCGAAAAGCCGGGGGTGATGCTGTTGAACCCGCCTTATGGCGAGCGCATCGAAGCCGCCGGCGTGGCTGGGCGCCAAAGCGCCATCACCGAGCAAGAAGGCGACTTCTTTTTGCAACTGGCCCAGCACTGGCGCGCCCACTACACCGGCTGGACCGCCTGGGTCCTTACCCCTGACTTGAAACTGCCCGGCCGCATGCGCCTGAAAGAAAACCGCCGCGTTCCCATGTGGAACGGCCCCATCGAATGCCGCCTCTTTCGCTTCCAGATGCTCCCCCGCCCCATTCCCACGACTTAATTGGGGTCAGACCCCAATTTCCGCACTGTGGTGAAAAAGCAACCATTAATTGGGGTCAGACCCCAATTTCGGTGGTGCTGGACACCAATGTGCTGTTGGACTTGTGGCTGTTTGAAGACCCCCGATTTGACGGAATTGCAGCGCTTTTGGCGCGGCAGCAGGCCCGGTGGCTGAGCACATTGGAGATGCGCGAGGAATTCAGGCGGGTGCTGGATTACGAGCATCTGGCCCGAAAGCGGCATGCGCGTGGGTTGAACGTCGAGTCGCTGTTGCAGTTGTTTGACCGTCATTCCCAGCTGTGTTCACCAGCACCCAAGGCCCCGTATGTCTGCAAGGACCCCGATGACCAGAAGTTCATCGACCTGGCCGTGGCTCATCAGGCCACGCTGTACAGCAAAGACAAATATGTGCTGGCGCTGAAAAACCGTTTGGCGCGTTTGAACATCGAAGTCCGCCACTCGCATGAATGGCATTAATTGGGGTCTCATTAATTCATTAATTGGGGTCTGACCCCAATTAATGGTTGCTTTTTTGCCACAGCCAAAGAATGGGGGACAGATCCCGATTCGTGGGTTTAGCGCAGGAGGTCGATGAGGCCGCGGATGGCGTGGTCGGTGCTGGCCTGGCGCACGCTGGCGCGGTCGCCCGGGAATTGGCGACATTCTGTGCGCAGGAAGGCGGTGTCTGCACCCAAAGTGGGGCCGCTGTCGCTGGGCGCGGCCCAGGCGAACCAGACGGTGCCGACAGGTTTGGCCGCGCTACCGCCGCCGGGGCCGGCGATGCCGGTGATGGCGACGCTGACTTGGGCGCGCGAGTGGCGCAGGGCCCCCAGGGCCATGGCGCGAGCCACGGCTTCGCTGACGGCGCCGTGGGTTTCGATCAGGTTCAGTTCAACGCCCAGCAACTCGTGTTTGGCTTCGTTCGAATAGGTGACCATGCCGCGTTCGAACCACAGGCTGGAGCCTGCCAAGTCGGTGCATCGTGCCGCCACCATGCCACCCGTGCAGCTTTCGGCGCTGGTCAGCATCCAGCCACGGTGCAGCAGTTGTTGTGCCAAAGTTTCGATCATCGCGTCACCCCCATCACGACCGCCAGCGACAAGACCACCAGCGTGCAAAACGCCGCCACGAGGTCGTCGAACAGGATGCCCCAGCCGCCGCGCCAACCTCGTCCTTTGAAGGCCTGATCGGCCCAGCCCACCGGGCCGGGTTTGGCCATGTCAAAGAAGCGAAACAGCAAAAAGGCCGCCAGTTGTTCCCACAGTGTGGCGGGCATCCACAGCCACAGGATCAGCCAGAAGGCCACCACTTCATCCCAGACGATCATGCCCGGGTCGGCCATGCCGAGCAAGTCGGCGCTGACCTTGCAGGCCCACCAGCCCAGCAGCAAGGCGGCCAGGATCACCCAACCGATTTGCGCGGGTGAAAACCAGCTTTGCAGCACCAGAAAAGAAGCCCAAGCCCACAAGGTGCCGCTGGTGCCCGGTGCGATGGGGCTTAAACCGCTGCCAAAGCCCAGCGCCACCAGGTGCGCAGGGTGCCGGAGCAGGGCGGCGCGGCTCATGCGAAGTGGTCAAAGGAGGCAAAGCGGCGCAAAAGAGGCTGGCCTTGCGGGTCGAGCAGCCGCAGGCCGGGCTGTTCGGTGATTTCCCCGATGCGTGTGATGGCCAAGCCGCAGTCGTGTCCGGCCGCATGCACCCGCTCGCGCATGGCGCGCGGGGCGGTGAACAGGAGTTCGTAGTCGTCGCCGCCGGCCAGGGCCATGTCCAGGCGCTGGGTCCAGGGCAGTGTCAACAGGTCGGGGCTGGTGGCTGCACTGCCTTCGAGCCAGCGGGTGTCAATCTGAGCACCAAAACCCGAGCGCGACAGGATGTGACCCAGGTCGCCCAAAAGTCCGTCACTGACGTCGATGGCGGCATGGGCGAGTCCGCGCAGGGCCAGTCCCAGAGCCACGCGCGGGCTGGGGCGTTCCATGCGGGCTCGGCAGCGGGCAAAGGCCTCACCCGATAAAGTCATCCGGCCGCGAAAAACTTCGAGCGCCATGCGGGCATCGCCAACCTGTCCGCTGATGTACACATCATCACCGGGTTCGGCAGCGTGGCGCAGCAGGGCCTGTCCAGGGGGCACTTCGCCAAAAACGGTGATGTTGATGTTCAAAGGGCCTTGGGTGGTGTCCCCGCCGATCAGTTCGCAGCCGAATGCCTCAGCTTCGTCATAAAGGCCGCGCGAGAAGCGTTCGACCCAGTGTTTGTCGGCGCGTGGCATGGCCAGGGCCAGAGTGAATGCCAAGGGCTGGGCCCCGCAGGCAGCCAGATCGCTGAGGTTGACGGCCAGTGCCTTGTGGCCGAGCAATTCGGGGTCGACAGTGGGTAAAAAATGCCGCCCTTCGACCAACATGTCGGTGGAGATGGCCAGTTGTTGACCGGCGCCCGGGGCGATCAGGGCGCAATCGTCGCCGCCACCCAGCACCGCCTGCCGCGCCGGGCGTTTGAAATAACTGTTAATCAGTTCAAATTCACCCATTTGCTCAATACCCCCTGTGCGGGCAGTCTAACAAAAGCCGGGTCTGGGTTCTTCAACGCCCACGAGCCGACAGAGGATAATGGCGTCATGAGCACGACTTATCGCATTGCCCCCTCGATTTTGTCCGCCGATTTTGCCCGCTTGGGTGAAGAGGTTCGAAAGGTCATCGACGCCGGTGCCGACTGGATCCACTTTGACGTGATGGACAACCACTATGTGCCCAACCTGACCTTTGGGCCCATGGTGTGTCAGGCGCTCAAGCCGCATGCCAAGACCGCGGCCGGGCAGGCGGTGCCCATCGATGTGCACCTGATGGTGCAACCGGTGGACGCCCTGGCCGCTGCGTTTGCTCAGGCCGGTGCCGATCTGATCAGTTTTCACCCCGACGCCAGCACCCACGCGCACCGCAGCGTGCAAGCCATCAAGGCTCAGGGCGTGAAGGCAGGCGTGGTGTTCAACCCGGCTGAGCCGCTGGATGTGCTGGACTGGCTGATCGACGATGTCGATCTGATTTTGATCATGAGCGTGAACCCCGGTTTTGGTGGGCAATCGTTCATCGACAGCGCCCTGCGAAAAGTGGAGCAAGCCAGAAAGCGCATTGAGCAAAGTGGCCGCGACATCCGCCTGGAGGTGGACGGCGGCATCAAGGCCGACAACATCCGCCGCGTGGCCGACGCCGGCGCCGACACCTTTGTGGCTGGCAGTGCCATTTTTGGGCAAAGCGATTACCAAGCGGTGATCGACAAAATGCGGGCTGCCTTGCGGTAAGAGGGCGGCTTGTGCATCATGTGAAAATTGAAAAATTGGGGTCGACCCCCATTTTTGGCTCTTTTCTTCGTGGCCAAGCACAGACTCATTGTTGACCCGTTAACCTGCCAAGGAGTCCCGATGTTGAAGTTTTTCTACAACGCAGCCCCCAACCCCATGAAAGTGGCCCTGCTGCTGGAAGAGTTGGGCTTGCCCTACGAAGCGATTCCCGTGGACACCCGCAAGGGCGAACAACACACCCCGGATTTTTTGGCCATCAACCCCAATGCCAAAGTGCCTGCCGTGGTCGACGGTGATGTGACCGTCTTTGACAGCAATGCAATTTTGTTGTTTCTGGCCGACCGCGCCAAGCAATTTGTCGCCACCGACGCCAACAGTGCGGCGCGTGCACAAACGCTGTCATGGCTGATGTTCATCGCCACCGGCGTCGGTCCCTTTTCAGGCCAGTCGGTTCATTTCCGCCACGTGGCCCCCGAACCCAAGGCATATGCGCTGAACCGATACGACTTTGAAGCCCATCGACACTGGAGCGTGATCGAACAACACCTGTCGCAACACGAGTTCATGGTGGGTGGTCAGTACAGCATCGTGGACATGGCGTTTTGGGGTTGGGCCCGCATGGTGCCCCATGTGCTGGGCACGGGCGATGCCACTTGGTCGACCTACCCCCATGTCAAACGCCTGCTCGACGCCATCAATGCCCGGCCTGCCGCACAACGTGCCGAAGCGCTGAAAAGCCGGCATGTTTTCAAAACCGAGCTCGATGCCGAAGCACGCAAATTCCTCTACCCCCAAAACGAGCGCTTGAAATGATTTAAAGGCGCCCGGGTTGCTTGGTTGCGCTCGGGTTACTGCGTCGCATCAGCTTGGTGCTTGTTGCAATTTCCCCATGTCTCTACACGCTGCGCTCATCGACCTTGACGGGACCCTGCTCGACACGCTGGCTGACTTCACGGTCAGCCTGAATGCGATGTTGTCCGATCTGAAACTGAACCCGCTGAACGAACAAGAGGTTGAAACGCTGATCGGTCGGGGCAGCGAATACCTGATCCGTGGAGCATTGGAGCTGCACAACCAACAACCTGACCCGGAACAATCCGAACAGGCCTGGCAACTCTACCAAGCCCACTACCGTCTCAACAACGGCCTGCACAGCCGCATCTACCCAGGTGTCGTCGAAGGGCTGGAACAAATGAAGCGCAGGGGCTGGTCCCTGGCCTGCGTCACCAACAAGCCCGCCGAGTTTGCCCGCGAGCTGCTGCGCAAAAAGGGCCTGGACCACTACTTTCACCACGTGACCGGGGGAGACAGCCACCCTCGCAAAAAGCCCGACCCTCTGCCGCTGCTGAAAACCTGTGAGCAATTAAACACGCCCCCGAACAGAACACTGATGATCGGCGACTCGATTCACGACGCCCATGCGGCCCAGGCTGCCGGGTGCCCGCTGGTGCTGGTGACCTACGGCTACCACCACGGGGCTGATCTGACCGCTTTGGGCGCCTTGCAGACGGTGCAAAGGCTGGACCAGATGGCTTTTGATACACTATTCAAATCATGAACCGCATCACCATGCTCCAATGCGTTGCCCCGCGGGCAACCCTGCCCACTGCACCAGGGCGGGGAGCATGGCCCTGGCGTCAGCCTGCCTGACCGACTTCCCCTTATTGGATCGGGCCTTTTGGACCCCGACCCACGCCCAGGGGCCCCAATGGGGGCCATGCCCAATCAATCCATGCAGTTTGCTCGCACCAGCGGGACACATCAGCTTAGAACCATCATGATCACTGAACTCGAATTCAAAAGCCTGGCCAGCCAAGGCTACAACCGCATCCCCCTCATGGCCGAAGCGTTTGCCGATTTGGAAACCCCTTTGTCCCTGTATCTGAAGCTGGCCCACGCCAAAGACGCCGGGCGCCACAGCTTTTTGCTTGAATCGGTGGTGGGGGGTGAGCGTTTTGGCCGCTACAGCTTCATCGGTTTGCCCGCCCGTACCCTGGTGCGTGCCAGCGGTTTTGGCGACCAGGCCCGCACCGAGGTCGTGACCGATGGCAAGGTGGTCGAGTCCGCCCCCGGCAACCCGCTGGATTTCATCGCGCACTACCAGCAGCGGTTCAAAGTGGCGCTGCGCCCCGGTTTGCCGCGCTTTTGCGGTGGCCTGGCAGGCTACTTTGGCTACGACGCGGTGCGCTACATCGAGAAAAAACTGGAAAACTCTTGCCCACCCGACACCCTGGGCACGCCCGACATTTTGCTGTTGCAGTGTGAAGAACTGGCGGTGATCGATAACCTGTCGGGCAAGCTGTACCTGATCGTCTATGCCGACCCGGCACAGCCCGAGGCCTATGCCCATGCCAAGCGCCGCCTGCGCGAACTGAAAGACCTGCTCAAGTATTCGGTCAGCGCCCCCACGCTCAAAGCCAGCCAGCCGCACCCGGCCGAGCGCGACTTTGCCAAGGCCGACTATTTGGCGGCGGTCGAGCGCGCCAAAGGGCTGATCGAGGCCGGTGACTTCATGCAGGTGCAAGTGGGGCAGCGCATCAAGAAGCGTTACACCGAAAGCCCGCTGTCGCTCTATCGTGCACTGCGTTCACTCAACCCCAGCCCCTACATGTATTACTACAACTTCGGCGAGTTTCAGGTGGTGGGTGCTTCGCCCGAGATCCTGGTGCGTCACGAACACACCGAAGAGGGGCAAAAGGTCATCATCCGCCCGCTGGCGGGCACCCGACCCCGTGGCGCCACCCCCGAAAAGGACAAAGCCACCGAGCAGGAACTGCTGGCCGACCCCAAAGAACGAGCCGAGCACGTCATGCTGATTGACCTGGCGCGCAACGACATCGGTCGCATCGCCAAAATCGGCAGCGTCAAAGTGACCGAGGCGTTTGTGGTCGAGCGCTACAGCCATGTCATGCACATCGTGAGCAATGTCGAGGGCCTGCTGGTTGACGGCATGACCAACATGGACGTGCTCAAAGCCACCTTCCCGGCGGGCACGCTGACCGGCGCCCCCAAGGTTCACGCCATGGAGCTGATCGACCAGCTCGAGCCGGTCAAACGCGGCATTTATGGCGGCGCTTGCGGCTACATCAGCTACGCCGGCGACATGGACGTGGCCATTGCGATCCGCACCGCCATCGTCAAGGACCAGACCCTTTATGTTCAGGCGGCTGCCGGCGTGGTGGCGGACTCAGTCCCCGAGATGGAGTGGAGGGAGACCGAACACAAGGCGCGCGCCTTGTTGCGTGCCAGTGAATTGGTCGAAGAAGGGCTGGAGTGAACACCATGGCAAAGATCAAACTTTTGATGGTCGACAACTACGACTCGTTCACCTACAACATCGTGCAGTACTTTGGTGAGTTGGGGGCCCAAGTCGAGGTGTTTCGCAACGATGAAATCACAATCGAGGGCATCGCCCAGCGTGCCCCCGACCGGCTGGTCATTTCGCCCGGTCCCTGCTCACCCGCCGAGGCCGGCATTTCGGTGGCGGCGATCCGTCACTTTGCCGGCAAGATCCCCATTTTGGGCGTGTGCCTGGGGCATCAGAGCATCGGGGCTGCGTTTGGCGGCACGATCATCCGCGCCCAAGAGCTGATGCACGGCAAAACCAGCGTCATCACCACCACCCAGGAGGGTGTGTTCGCGGGCTTGCCCAAGCAGTTCACGGTCAACCGCTACCACTCGCTGGCGATCGAGCGCGACAGCTGTCCGCCCGAGCTGAAAGTCACCGCCTGGACCGATGACGGTGAGATCATGGGCGTGCGCCACACCAGCCTGGCCGTCGAGGGGGTACAGTTTCACCCCGAGTCCATCTTGACCGAACACGGTCACGCCATGTTGCAAAATTTCCTAAAGAGTTGAACGCCATGACACAGCGCCACGCCATCACCCCGTCAGAAGCCCTGCAACGCACCATTGAACACCGTGAGATTTTTCACGACGAGATGCTGCACCTCATGCGCATGATCATGAACGGCGAGTTGTCGCCCTTGATGACTGCAGCGATCATCACCGGTTTGCGGGTCAAAAAAGAAACCATCGGCGAGATCACCGCAGCGGCCCAGGTCATGCGCGAGTTCTCGACCAAGGTGCAGGTGGCCGACCCGACCCATTTGGTCGACATCGTCGGCACCGGGGGCGATGGTTCGCACACCTTCAACATTTCGACCTGCTCGATGTTCGTCGCCGCTGCTGCCGGGGCCAAGACTGCCAAGCACGGCGGTCGCAGCGTCAGCAGCAAAAGCGGCAGTGCCGATGTGCTCGAGAGCCTGGGGGCCAACATCAACCTGAGCCCCGAGCAGATCGCCCGCAGCATCGCGCAAACCGGCATCGGTTTCATGTTCGCTCCCAACCACCACCCGGCGATGAAAAACGTGGCGCCGGTGCGCAAAGAGTTGGGTGTGCGCACCATCTTCAACATTTTGGGCCCGCTGACCAATCCGGCCGGTGCGCCCAACATCCTGATGGGGGTGTTCCACCCTGATTTGGTGGGCATCCAGGTGCGTGCTTTGCAGCGCCTGGGCGCCGTGCATGCCCTGGTCGTCTATGGCCGCGATGGCATGGACGAAGTCAGCCTGGGGGCGGCCACGCTGGTGGGTGAACTCAAGGACGGCGAGATCACCGAGTACGAAATCCACCCCGAAGACTTCGGTCTGCCCATGGCCAGCAACCGTGCCTTGCGGGTCGACACACCCGAGGAATCGCGCGCCATGCTGCTCGGCGTGCTCGATAACCAAGCCGGTGCTGCGCGCGACATCGTGATCTTCAATGCCGGCGTGGCCCTGTATGCTGCCAACGTCAGCGCCGACATCGCAGACGGCATAGCGCGGGCTCGACAGGCGCTCGAATCAGGCGCTGCCAAACAGCGTCTGCAGCAGTTCATTGACTTTTCAAAGGCCGCCGCATGAGCGACATCCTGCAAAAAATCGTGGCCGTCAAACGCGAGGAAATCGCCGCCGGCCTGAAGAAAAAATCCTTGGCGGCGATGCGCGAAGACGCCGAGAGCCGCGTCATGACGCGCGACTTTGAAGCCGCCTTGCGCGCCAAGATCGCCGCTGGCCATGCCGCTGTGATTGCCGAGGTGAAAAAGGCCAGCCCGTCCAAAGGCGTGCTGCGCGCCGATTTCATCCCGGCCGACATTGCTCAGAGTTACGCCGAGCATGGCGCAGCTTGTTTGTCGGTGTTGACCGACCAGCAGTTCTTTCAGGGTTGCAACGACTTCCTCAAACAAGCCCGCGCCAGTTGCCCGTTGCCGGTGCTGCGCAAAGACTTCATGGTCGACCCCTATCAGGTGTTTGAAGCGCGTGCCATCGGAGCCGATTGCATCTTGCTCATTGCCGCCTGTTTGTCCGATGCGCAAATGGCCGAATTGGAGTCGGTGGCCCGCCACCTGGGCATGGCCGTGTTGGTCGAGGTGCACGACGCCGAAGAACTGCAACGCGCGCTCAAGCTCAAAACCCCCTTGCTGGGCATCAACAACCGCAACCTGCGCACCTTCGAGGTGACGCTGGACACGACACTGGGCATGCTGGCCGATGTGCCCGCCGACAAGCTGTTGATCACCGAGAGCGGCATATTGAAGCGCGCCGATGTGCAAACCATGCGCGAGGCGGGCGTGCACGCCTTTTTGGTCGGCGAGGCCTTCATGCGTGCCGACGACCCCGGCGCGGCCTTGGCCGAGTTGTTCGCATAAAGGTCAAAGGCCGGCCATGGGGCGCCCCAAGGGCAGCAAAAACAAGCCCAAAGCCACGGCGACTTGGGCCGACACCACTGGCGATCTGTTTGCCGAGCCGGCCACCTCGACCGTGGACCCTTCGGTGCCGCGCTTGCGCAGTGCCGATCCCGCCGATTGGCTGGCGCATCCCGACTGGCAGCCTTTGCTGTCCGTTTTTTGGGCCAGCGACACGGGGCGCCAACTGTTGACCCAACTCCAGCGCCGACTCGACGCCGGCGCCGTCGTCTACCCGCCCCAGCCTTTGCGCGCCCTGCAACATGTGGCGCCGGCCCGGGTTCGGGTGCTGATTTTGGGTCAAGATCCTTACCACGGCCCCGGTCAGGCCGAGGGTTTGGCGTTTTCGGTGGCGCCTGGCGTGGCCGTGCCGCCCTCGTTGCGCAACATCCACAAAGAAATGCAGCGTGATCTGGGCTTGCCCATCCCGCACCACGGCAGCCTGATGGCCTGGGCCGATCGGGGCGTGTTGTTGCTCAACACCAG